>Ga0209061_1000496_pt1 | contig 98427 bp, 90 predicted proteins | sample Coa_R1_10_FD_187157 | JGI IMG/M metagenome (GOLD analysis project Ga0209061, IMG submission 187157) | Surface soil microbial communities from Centralia Pennsylvania, which are recovering from an underground coalmine fire - Coalmine... | ecosystem: Environmental > Terrestrial > Soil >...
AGAGATCCGGCAAGAGCAATAGAGCGAATTGATAGGTTCCTCCACCTCTTCTCATATTGGTACAATCATATGAGACCTCATGAGACATTCAAGGGAAGAGTGCCGTCAGCCTTATCTTGACGGTATCGACTCATCATAAAGAAGCGCATAAAAATACGCACATGTCCACTAAGAAATTCTTTTTGCTACTTCATCCTAGGGAAGTGAACTCTTTTCTCTTTTCTTCTCTATTCTTCTTGAGCTTGTTCCATTTGAGGGATGACTTCTTCCTTTCTCAAAGCTTGTGAAACGTACGGTTGCTTCCGGAAGAGAGCATTTCCAGATCAGTGGTGGACCCATTAATTACGAGCAGTTTCCTTAATCCATAGAGCCTTATTTGCTGGTTCGATTCTTCGACACAGCAAACTATCACGATCCTTCGTTTCTCCCTATGTCTCTCCTGTGATATTCTCCTCGCCATTTTATCCTTGAAACTGCCTCGTATGCCTTGAGTGAAGATTCCTTAAGGCTTCCAGCGACAGCCGTAACAGAAAGAACTCTTCCTCCCGCGGTGAAAAAAGATCCTTTGTCGAAGCGGGTCGCAGAATGAAAGATGGTCACAGAGTCGAGAGCCTGAGCTTTCTCGATCCCTACTATCAGGTCCCCAGTTACGGGGCGCGAAGGGTATCCTTCTGCACACATGACGACGCAACACGAATGTCTTTCTTGTGACCACCTTGGTGAAAGCTCGTCTAGATGCGACTCCTGTGACGAAGGACTAAAGGAAGCCGCCTCCTCAACAAGCTCAAAGAAATCAGATTCGAGTCTTGGAAGAATTGCTTGGGTTTCAGGATCGCCTAAACGACAGTTGAATTCGAGGACTTTTGGACCCTCGCTTGTGAGAATCAACCCGGCGTAGAGGAAACCGCGAAAGCCTGTCTTTGACACGACAGGCTGCATTACCTTCTCCAGGATTTCATTAACGATCTCGTCGCCAAGATCCGTTGAAGGTGAATACGCGCCCATCCCGCCCGTGTTTGGGCCGCGATCTCCATCTAAAAGCCTCTTGTGATCCTTGGCAGTGCAAAAGGGAATCGCTATCCTTCCATTGCAGATTGCAAAAAGAGAAGCTTCTCTCCCTTCAAGTTTCTCTTCGACTACGACGGTGCTTCCAGCATCACCGAATACTTTATCAACCATCATCATACGAATCGCGCTCTTTGCTTCCTCGATCGAGTCACACACGGATACCCCCTTCCCTGCTGCAAGACCATCAGCCTTGACAACGACACTTCCACTCCTTCCTTTCAAGTACTCAAGGGCTTTTGATGGATCGGAAAAGATCTCAAAGTCGGCCGTAGGAATCGAGTTCTCCTTCATGAATTGCTTTGCGTAAGCCTTGCTTGTCTCTATTCTTGCTTGATTTCTTGTGGGGCAGAAAATCTCGAGGCCGCCCCGCTGGAAGTAATCTGCAATTCCAAGCGATATTGGGACCTCAGGACCTACGACGGTCAAGCAATCATTCTTTCTTGCAAAGTCAAAGAGGGCGGGTATGTCGTTTGAAGGGATGGGGACATTGATGTTGAAAGTTCCGCCGTTTCCAGGTGCAACATAAACTTTCTTCACATGAGCGCTTCTGGAAAGACTCCACGCGATCGCATGCTCACGTCCTCCTGAGCCGACTACGAGCACGTTTCTGCCTTCTCTTTTGCTCAAAATCCCCAGCGAATCTCTGTCCTAGGGACGCGCGATATCTCCTTTTCTATCTTTCTTTCTTTGTTTTCTTGATTCTGATTTGAGCTCTTCAGTCATTGGCTAGGAGAAGAGGAGGAGCAATGTGGGATAGAAAACTTTTACTTCTTCATACGAAAATGATCGGAGAAAACAAAGGAAAAACGGAATCGCTAAAAGAAAGCAGTGGTAGAAAAATACGAGAAATACGGGACTGTAGAGGTGCGATAATCCATCTTGCAAAGCACGAGTGAAAAGCAGAAGAAGGAGAAAGAGCGGAGAAAGGCGGCCCTTCTAGTCATCGATATGACAAACGACTTTCTCTTGAAGAGCTACAATCCTCAGCTCGCATTGGAGAGAGGTCAAGAGTTGATTCCAAGAATACGAAAACTCGAGGAGGCCTTTCTTTCGAACGGTTTGCCAGTCATTTACACAACTGATAGGCACCTCAAAAGTGATTTCGAGCTCAAAAAGTGGGGCCCTCATTCGATGAAAGGAACTAAGGGTTCGAAGATTGTCGAAGGGCTAATAACTGAGGGTATAAAAGTCTTCGAACGAAACTGGAAGCCTTCTGACCTTCGGAGCATTGAAAAGTTGAAAGCTCTGCCGAAGGGCAAGACTGGAAAGCCACCATATTCTTCATCTGCTCGGCTTCTCTTCGAGGTGGAAAAAGGCACTTACAGTGGCTTCACAGACAACGGTGGAAAGCCAACTGCTCTAGATTTTTTGCTGAAAAAACTCGGCTTTGGTCCTGGAGATCGCCTCTTCATAACAGGGCTTCACACCAATTGTTGCGATAAACACACTGCAGCTGATGCTTGGTTCAGGGGATACGTTCCTGTCATAGTGAACGACTGTGTCGATGCCTTTGACGACCCAGACGGAAAGATTGGAATGGGTCACGACAGAGCTCTCAACTATGAGAGCTATTGGTACAACGCAGAGATAATGCCCTCGGAGCAAGTAATAGAGAAAATATCAAAACGCTGATCTGACTTTTCTTGGCTTAACAACTCAACGCTAAGCGTTCTATAGTGATCACTTTATTTTTGGATCATTTCTGTAATTTTTTTGCAACGACCACTATCATGAGAATGGATTTTCTTTGCTTCTTTCCCTCTGTCATTTCTCTCATTTTGCTTTTGCCTTCTTATGATATTATTAACATGAGAAGAGAGAAGAAGAAGAGATGAGCGCTTTTGGACTTCTTTCACAAGAAGTTAGGGAGATCGCTTCCGATCTTGGACTGAGACAAGAAACTCTGATTCAAAGCGAAGCAATTCCGCCGATACTCCGCGGAGAAAACGTGTTGCTCATCTCACCCACAGGATCAGGCAAGACCGAGGCTGCGATACTGCCGGTTCTTCATCATATGAGAATGGAGATAGAAGGCAGAGGACTGAGAAATGGGACAAAGCTTCTCTACATAACACCGCTTAGAGCACTCAACAGGGATATTTTCAGAAGGCTCGAGATCTGGGCTACCAAACTCGGCCTATCAGTCGAAATAAGACATGGCGACACGCCTCAGAAAATAAGAAGGTCTCAAGCACTTCATCCGCCCGACATCTTGATTACAACTCCCGAGACGCTTCAGGCAATTCTGATCGGGCGAAGACTTCGCTCGAATTTGTATCCCCTCCGCTGGATAATTGTAGATGAAGTCCATGAGCTCGTCTCGGATCGACGCGGAGCGCAGCTTTCTCTCGCTCTTGAAAGGGTCTCCGATCTGGTTCAAGGACCAATACAGAGAATAGGCCTATCAGCGACGGTTGGAAATCCTGAAGAAGTAGCCAAGTTTCTCTGTGGCACCCTTCGCAGATGCAAAATAGTGAGCGCAAGTGCTCCATTATCAACAAAAAGTCCAGAGTACAGGGTCGAATTTCCTGAACCCTCGTCAGAGGACAACACTCTCTCGAAGGACATGTTCGTCTCTCCATCCACAGTTGCGCGAATGCAACGGATCAAGGAACTCATCGATGGACATAGCGGGACACTCGTGTTCGTAAACAGTAGAACCAATGCCGAAACGCTTTCCTCCAGATTTGGCATGCTCGGAGTCAGGGTCGGAGTTCATCACGGCTCTCTCTCGCGCGAAGAAAGAGAGAAGGTCGAGGAGGATTTCAAGGAGGGAAGGGTTCGTGCGCTTGTATGCACTTCGACACTCGAGCTTGGGATAGACATCGGCAATATCGATCTGGTTGTTCAGTTCATGTCACCACGCCAGGTTAACTCGCTAGTTCAAAGGGTCGGAAGATCCGGACACTCGATCACGGGGAAGTCTGAGGGAATTATCCTCGCAGTAAGTCCAGAGGATGCCCTCGAGTCGATTGTGATTGCAAATGAAGCAAGGAAAGGAAACTTCGAGCCAGCTTTCATCCACAACTGCCCTCTCGATGTTCTCGCCCATCAGACCGCAGGAGTCTTGCTCGAAGACATGAGAGGCGAAGGTGTTCTCTTCGATTGGATTTTAGCAAAATTCAGAACTTCCTATCCTTTCAGAGGACTCACAAGGGATCGGCTTTCCTCCGTAGTATCTTTTATGGAAAAGCTTGGTTATCTCCGAATCGACCCTCAATCATCAAGAATATTTCGAAAGGCAAAGTGCAGGAAGTACTACCTGACGAACCTGTCTATGATTCCGGACGAAAGAAGGTACAGTGTAATCGATCTGAGTACCCAGCATAGAGTAGGAATCTTGGGCGAGGAATTTGTTGCGATCAGGGCAAAGCCTGGAGTCCACTTCATAATTAGAGGAAGAGTCTGGCAAATAGAATCAATTCAAAACGATTCTATCTATGTGACTCCAGTCGAGGATCCTAGGGCCGCAGTCCCTGGCTGGGACGGTGAACTTCTTCCTATCCCTGAAAGCGTTGCAAAGATGGTTGGAAAGGAGAGGGGAATTATTGAGAAGAAGGTTGTGGTTCAATCAAATCATCAAGACGCAGTCGTACAGGAACTGAAGGAAATTTGGTGTGCGGACAGAACTTCGAGATCTCGGATAGTCTCTGAGTTGAACCAACAAATCTCCAGTTGCACGGTTCCTACGAGCGAGAGGATCGTTCTTGAAAAATTCGGTCGATACCTAATCGTTCATACTTCTGCGGGAGACAGAATCAACTTAACACTCGGGGAGCTTTTCGAAGAAATTCTGCTACGAGAAGGTTTGATACGACATTGGTGGAACGACGGATACCGTATTTTGATAGAGCTTACGACAGAGGAATTTGATCCAAATTATGTAGCGTCTAGGTTATTCCATTTCGGATCTGGCACAGAGGGCTTTCTCAACTCGGTGATCAGAAAACACTTTCCGTTCGGATATTACATGAAATTCATCGCGGAGCGATTCGGAGCAATAGAGAGGGGACTATTGCTCTCTGGAGAGGCTCTCAAGGATCTTGTTGTAAAATTCCGCTTTACACCAATCTACGATGAAACCTTGAGGGAAGCTCTTTCTACGAAGGTGGATGTTCAAGGAGCCCTCAGGCTGCTATCCTCCTGTACCGCCGGGAAACTTGAGCTCTCAATCGTAGAATCAAAAGAACGACCGAGCCCACTCGCTCTGTACATAGTTAACAGGTACACAGAGCTAGAAGACTATTACGATGAATCCGGACAGAATAGCGTCGAGGGCATAAAATCGTCAGTTTTGAGCGAGCATGTTAGCCTTCTTTGCTTCAACTGCTCAAACCTCTTGGAGTCCATCATGGTAGGGAAGATTGATGAAAGCCCAAAGTGTACCAATTGTGGATCTTCGCTCCTCGCGGTTATTTTCTATGGAGCTTCATTTGTAAAACGCGCGCTTGATCGCAAGTTGTCTGGAAGCGGCAAGCTTTCGGAAGACGAGACTACTTCGCTTTCTCGGGCTAGACAATCAGCTGATCTCGTGCTCGCATACGGAAAGAAGGGTATCATAGCTCAATGCGTGTATGGAATCGGGCCTCAGACAGCATCGAAGGTTCTTTCGAAAATGCATGATAGCGAAGAAGCCTTCTTCAGAGATCTGATCAGTGCGAAGCTCAAGTTCATCGAAACAAAGCCGTATTGGAACTGAAACCGATCCAGCGAAAACTTTAGGCATACTATTCGGTCGGTTTTTCCCTCTCCTCAAGAAATTGGAAAAGTAAGATAGCTTTAGTAGGTTCCCATCCAAAATCAATTTAATTCACAGGGAACAACGGAATCGAGTCAACGTTTCTCCTTTTCTTTGCGTAAAAGGAAGCCGCCGAGCTCAGCTGCAAGAAGAAGAAGAAGAAAAAGAGTGTTTCCATTTCCAGCATCGAAAGCTCGTCTTGAATCCTTCTTGGAGCTCGGCAATATAACTGATTACGATATGCACTTAGTGATACGGATGACGAGTTCGAATGCCAGTATCACAACCGAAATTAATATTCTATAACTAGATGCGAATCACAGGAAAAAAAGAGAGATTGACTAGAACAAAACAAGTTGGCGACGGATTCAAGCTCTCAAGTAGCGGCAAGAAGGCAAGTACATCAATAATCGTCGCGATCTTCGCACTCGCAATGCTATTCGTTCTTCCTATGAGCGCAGCTAGTCCCTCATCTGCGTACTCGACAACTTCAAACTATCCTGTGGAGGCCACGATTTCATGGGTCTTCGTTCCAGGAACCGCAATCACATCATCCTTCTACATAGTGACTGCCAACGGCATCGCTTTGCAACCTCTCAGCGCCCCGAATCAGGTACTCGTTCATTTTTCGGCATGGTCGAACGGCAAGCTTTACTTCAGCTCAAGCTGCATCATGACTCGTAGCTTGGGATTAACCTATCTACCATGCGCAGTCACCATCCCGTACGAAGCCGGGGGATCGCTGACGCTTGGAGCAACCTTCACCAACAACTCAGGACAGATCGTCGCACAAGGAATAATCGACCCGTTGCTTGAGCCGTCGTGGAACTAAAAACTAGCAAGAAAAAATAGGAACAGAAAGAGGAAGGAAAAGAGAGAAGGTCTTTCAAAACCTTCTTTCGCTTCCTTTCCTACTTTTTGGCTAATTGAAGAGTTTGATTGTTCGATGTAATTTTTCTCTCTTTCTAGTCTTTTGGCAGCTGCTTCGCATCCTAGAAACGGTTCCTTTGGATCCAGTGCCAAGCAGCAAGTAAAAAGGAAACGAGAGACGATTCACAGTTCACGGGGTAGGAACACTTGTCCAGAGAGTTATCTTCGCGCTAGGATTAGATTATACAAGCTTCTGAACCGACTTTCTCAATCCAAAAAGGGCAAAAGCCACAAGTGCAATCATCGGGACGACAACAGAAGCCATAGTCCCGAAAGGAAATTCTGGCGTCACACATGCACATGGAGTGGAAGTTTGACTGGACGATGTCGTTGTTGTCGTCGAAGTAGTAGTTGTTTGGGTGCCACCTTGTTTTCCCGCATTCGAGGGAGACGAGGAGGACGAAGAAGAGCTTGGAGTCGTGCTCGAATTGGGACTCGTTCCTGGCCTCGAAAGAAGGTACAATCCTCCAATGACGATTCCTGCGAATACGCAGACTGCAATAACTATTCGAGCTATCAGTCCGAGGGCACTCGAATGTTTCCTTCTCGTAGACTCCGCCTCAGTTTCTGAGATACAGAAACTAATCCCAGAAGTATTTAGATATAGCGGAATCTATTCGCAAGAAAAAAACGCATTTCTCTGGCCTACAAGTCTTTCCAAGTCATCTGCGACCATCGGCCAATCGCGTAAAACCCAAAGCAATTCACCTTTCCGCTTTTACGGTTCGCTCGAGAACACCCAGACGATAAGAGCAACGGGTGAAACAACTATAGATTAAGCAATGTAACTTTTTGCCTCTTTCTCGTTTCGATTCTTTGGTAGTAATTGATTCATGCAGAACGATTGGGTAAACTCACTTTTTTGTGATAGACTTTCCATCATTTCCTGTTAATCGTATTCGATGGTGACTATCTTAAGAAAGACCACGAAAGGGAGGAAACAGAAGGTCGAATAGGCGAAGTTGCTCGTGTAAAAAATTTAGTCTTCTTAGCCAAATTTGTCGCGATTTTTAACAAAAACGTAATTTCCTCTGGATCGGATACGAGATTGATTATGCAAATCTGTCTTCTAAATCGTAGCCTGTTTTTACTCCTTTAATGCCCGGCTTTACTTGGAAGAGATGCAACTGGTGACAAAAGGAGTATTTCTGAAATCGATATGAGATAATCGAAGTCGACCATGAGTAGCAAGGAATTTGGGTCTGATTCCTCTTCTAACGAAAATGATGAAATTAAAATTGTCAATCTGATGGCAAGTGCAGATGCGGTGATGTCGCACTGGCAAGTTTCACAGGCATTCATGCGGATGGCTAAACGCTCGAAGAAAAAGGAAATCAAAGCAGCATTTCTTCAGGCCGAACAACAGATAATCTCCGATCTTTTCAAGGCTTTGAGTCAGTCTCAGCTCAACGAGAAAAGAAAAGAAGGAAAAATATCTGCGTCCGTGGCACTGCGGGAAAGGCCAGCCGAGCTTTCACGCCTGGGCGAATACTTCCCCATGACTCTTCTTTCACTTTACACTTACGCGAGAAGCTGGAAGGCCAAGCTCTTCTGTGACAAGTGCAAGCGCTTTGTGAACCTAAGCGATCTAAGGATATTCGAGCTTTGCGCAAGGCATCATGAGTGTGTTGCTCTTCACTGCCCTCCAACTTCCGAAAAGTCCCAGCTCGAATTAGATCCGCTAGGCTTCCTTGAAAGATTTCGCAAATGTGCGATGATGAAAAGCGAAGATGACAAGACTGGAGAAGGGAAGAATGAGTCCTTCTTCGATCACTCGCTCTACGAAGACCTCGCCCACAACATGTCTACAATAGCTCAGCTAGTGCAAATGAGATCTGTTTCATTCAATGAAGAAGAGCAAGATGATCAAGAAGGCTCAACGACCAAAAGCAGTTCGTCACAAAAAGAAGAAAGAGAACACGTCATGATACTAAGCCCAATTGATCAGAAACCCGCTTCTTCCTGTCAGAGGGAGGAAAGGAATAGCCCCTCTCGTAGATAAGTGAAATCTCGTTCTGCAGAGTCTAGGAAAGACAAACAAGAGAATAAACAGTTGATATAATATGTGGTCGCCAGGGGCCAATGGAAAATACGGCCACAGGTGCTTTGGCAAGATCCGAAAGATTTTCGAAAGAACTGGTATCCTTCTCACTCATGATGAGATCACTTTCCTCTGCGAGAATCTCTGGAACTGCAACAGCGCTGACGAATTTTATGCCAAAATGGACTCGATGAGTACGGATGAATTAAAAGATTGGGCGAGAAAGGCGAAGAAAAAGAAGGCGGGCGGGCTCAGCGACACAGTGCTGCAAGCGATTTATGTGTAGTCGCGGATTGAAGCTCCCCGCTCTATTGCTTCTTGTTCCTTCCCCATTCACCGACTCGATCAAATAAAGTGTAAAGTTGAGACCTCTCACTCGGTCTCTGCGACCTTTGTGAACTCGTCCTCGCTGCTTGGTAGATCTGGAAATTTTTCCTTCATGTTTTGCTCCGCGACGGCACCCGCTTCGGCAAGGACTCTTTCGGCCTCTTCGTTTGCGGTCTGGAAGTCTATAGAGGTCGAGCTTACCTGGCCTGCATCAACCAAGATGTCACTCAAGAGGCTCGATATCTCTCCGATTTCTCCTTCTGCTTCGGGGACTATGCTAGATAGCCCGCCACGAACTCCCCTCAGGACCCCCATCGCAGGTGAAAGAGTAGAGGCGATATCTCCTAGCTCCCTGATGGTTGAGAGTCTCAGATCAATCTGTTCGAGTGCGAGCTTTGCATGAGTAACCATCTTGCTCATCTTGCGAACTTCGGCGAGTTCGTTCGCTAGCATATTTGCGTGCTGAGTATCGTGTTTTTGTATGTATGCGACTACCTTGTTGAAGATGGAAGCATCCCTTTCTCGCAGCTTGGTCGAGGTAGATTCAAGCTTTGCAATTTGGATCTGAAGTTGTCTTGAGGCCTGTTCGATTTTTGGTCTGAGAGGCTCCGGAGATCGAAATGATTCCCTGATTCTGGCTCCTAATCCACCCTCGGAACGCGGCTTGTTCCACTTTGATGTAAACTCTGAAGACATGCTAACGACACCCAGCACTTGGCGGCTCCAATCGCAGAGGCAGTTCATTAAAGCCGAAGGTTAAGAAGACTGCACTGTTGAAAACAAAATATCTTGACAATGGCCGTGTTGTTCCAAGTATCAGGAGGCTTTCTCCCATTCTCTTGTACTACGTTGCTTCTTCCCTTTCTTTCCTTCGGAGCAATTGAACGTCGATCATTGCGATAAGCTCAGAATCTTTTACTACCTATGCAGGAGGGAAAAATTGATAGGTCCATCATTCATCTCTGCTCTGATGAACTTTGTGTAATCTAGCATTTTTTACCACGTAAGGCTTCCTTTCACTGTCTTCCTTTGCCGAACAGGTAGTGAAGAAGGTTCAATTCGATCTTCCCATTTTTTCAATTGATCTGAGGGTTGGTCGTCTCTTTGTCCCCAGTTGCTAGAGACCCTGCAAGAAGAAGGGAATCAAAACTTGATCCTGCAGAATTATCTTTCTTTGCTGACCTTCAGAGGATGATTCGCCCGAGTTCAAGTAATCATTCAAATAAGCTTCGTTTGATAGCTGGAGTTGACGCTTCGTACATAGAAGAAGAGAAGAAGGTGCTTGCTGTTGCGGTCACTTTTTCTTTTGATGAAACAATCCTGGAAATCAGCAAATATTTTGGAAAATTTACGTTTCCATACGTACCTGGTCTATTCTATCTACACGAGGGTCCCTTTGTTGTTGCGGCAGTAAAGCTTCTCAAGAAGAAACCCGACTTGATATGTTTCGATGCTCATGGTAGGGCTCACCCCAGAAGACTCGGGATGGCAAGTCTTTGCGGAAAGATGCTTGACATACCAAGTGTTGGCATTGCGAAATCTAAGCTGTTTGGAAGTGAGGCAGCTTACAAGGAAGGGCTTTGGCGTATCTTTCACCTCAAGGAGACCCTCGGTTTTGTGACTAGAGGGCTTGGGGGAGTCGGTGCCAAGAGGTTCTGGAGTCCAGGACATTCAGTATCGATCTTGGAGCTTGAGAAAATAATCCATGAAAGAGGAAGCCTGTGTATTAGGGCGATTGACGAAGCACACAAGATCAGTCTTGAAATACACAACAACTAGAGCTCTCCGCAGTCTCTACGCGAGCAGTTGAGGAGCTATCCAAGGCAAAGGAGCTTTGAGTACTCGAATTTGCAAAAAAGGGGAAGAAGGAGAGGAGGCTTATACGCGCACTCCTCAACCCACAGGTTGCAAATACCCGCAAACCTTGTTTGGGCATCCAAAAGAATCCCGCCCATACAACAGTCTGCGGAATTTTGCTAGGATCTTTCTTTGATCTTTATTCTCTTTTCCCTTTTACTACTTCTTCTTCTTCCCTTTTTTCTTCACTGGCATTTTCTTGTTCCCGTCGTAATGTATGATTTATGTGGTCTCTTAAAAATTATTTGTTTTTCGAAATTTCAAAAGCCTCTTTCGTTTCAGAAGTACGATCGATCACAAAGATTTGTCAATTTATTTGCTTGACTTGAACGAACGTTATATTTCCGGGCGATGATTTCTTTCATAGCGATCTTAGTGCGCTGAAAATTTCCCCATCTGCCAAAAAAATGGGGAACTTGATTTCCACAAAAAGAGAACGGAACGCTAGCTCACGTTTTGCTCTGTTTATCCATCTTCGAAAACAAATAGGAAGAGGAGGAAGGACGAAAGACCGAGACAGATTCCTTGAGCGCAACATCAATTCACAAGAGGACCGCGAAGAGTTTCAGCTCCCATCTTCACGACTTTCTCCTGCGGACCCCCTTCGAGTCAATAAAACAAGCATGATCAAGGCGAAAAGTCCAAGAGCGGAATTGAGATAAAATGGGAGGCGAGGAGATATCGCGAACAAGTATCCTGCTAATACCAGAGCCGGAACAGTGGCCAGAAACGCTGTGGAATAGAATATTCCCATCGAGAATCCCCTGTTTTTAGGGTCGCTCGCCTCCGCAACCCAAGCGTTGATGGCTGGTCCATCCATAACCCCAAAGAATTGCCAGAGGACGATTCCAGCAATAGCAACCCCCAAATCACCCTTAGGAGCTAGGACGAATACAAAAACCGTAGAAATCTCTCCGAGCCAGCTAATGATGACAGTTTTCCTTCTTCCTATCTTGTCAGCTAGCTTGCCGAAAGGAAGTCGCGAAAAGACGACAGCACCAAGGAGCGCTGAAAAGAGAATGCCCGTTCCAAGTTCGCTCAATCCTAATCCAGAGTTCGCATAAAGGGGAGTGATGTAAGAGTTTTGATCTACTATGAGATTGTACATGCTGTATACAAGCACTAGACTCACGAGAAACCTGTTTTGGGTTATCAGTTTGAACCTAGCAAAGTAACTTGAGAGCTTTCTGCCCTCGAGCGGCTCTCTCTTTTCGGGAGGAAGTGTTTCCCTGATGAAGAAGTATCTTGCAAGAGCAGCTGCAAGGCACAGAACTCCTCCGGAGAAGAAAAGTGGAAAATAGTTCGAACCCGAATTCGCAAGTATAAAGCCCCCGATCGCAGGAGAGAAAGCCGCGAGTATCTGTGTGAACATCATATACGAACCAAAAGCGGTTCCTCTTCTTTGCTTTTCTATAGATTCCGCAACAAGGGTGTTCGAAACTTGAAAAAAGGCCTGTCCAACCCCCTGAAGTGCGAAGGCAAATGCGGCAACCCAGAGCTGTTTTGCAATCGCGAACAAAAAGGCTGATGCTGCTGAAATCAAACTCGACAGGACTATGATTTTCTTCCTTCCAAATGTATCAGCGAGCGCGCCAGCCGGCGCAACACCGATAGCAGTGAGAACAAGCCAAAGAGCGTAAATGTAACCTATTTCTATCGAGCTCAAACCAAACTTGCCTTCGTAGTAGATGGGAAGGAAGTAGAACCACAGGACATTTCCAAAAGTCGCCGCCATCCCCGTGAGACCCATGACTGCTACATTATGCTCGAGGCCAAGGCTCCGCCTTACGTTTCCAAGGTTCAAATGAGATGTTGCGCTCGCTCCAATTTTCCATCAGCTGGACTATAAGAGTCTGTAATTTCTTCGACTAGGATAATCTCATTAGCTCCTCTCCCAAGAGGCGTGCAACGTGAAGAGTTGGGATGGATCTCTCCAATTTTTGCAAGGAATGAGGCGGAAAATTATTATTATTTGGTAGAGGACTTTTGCTTCGTATTCTCTTCTATGAAGATCGTCACTTTCAGAGAACCTCATTACTTCAGGGAAAGACTAGGGATCTGGGATGGTGTAGAGACAATTATTGATGCGAATTATGCTTATGCCTCCATGCTAAAGGATCAAGAAGGATTGGACTACCCCGAGCGGTTTGCCGAAGCGATGGTCCCTCCAAGCCTTCTCGAGCTCTTAAGGGGCGGGAAGAAATCAATGGACGCGCTTCGAGAGACTGAAAAGTATTCTCGTGATCTAGGATATTCAAGAATCAGAGGACCAAATGGAGAGGAAGCAAGATTCGAATTTTCAAGAGTCAAAATTGAAGCTCCGATACCTAGGCCTGGGAAGATAATTCACACTGCGGGAAACTTTCGTGAGCATGCAAACGAGGGGAAGGAATCTGGATGGGAGTTCCCCATGCCGCATTGGATTTCGTTTCTCAAGAGTCCGTCCTCGGTCGTAGGTCACGGAGCTGAAGTCGTACATCCAAAGTATACGAAAATGCTTGATCACGAGATAGAGCTTGCGATTATCATAGGGCGCAGGGCCAAGTATGTCAAAAAGGAAAACGCCATGGATATCGTGGCTGGTTATACGATCTTCAATGACATAACTGCGCGAGACATTCAGAGGGAAGAAATGAAATCTGGGCTACTCAACTTCGGAAAGAATATGGATACCTTCGGCCTCTTTGGGCCTTGTTTTGTTCCGAAGGAGGACATCGGAGATGTGCACAATCTCAAGATTGAGTGCAGGGTGAACGGAGATCCGCGGCAGGTAAGTAATACAAACCGCCTTTCCGTGAAGATCCCGGAGATTGTAGAGCACTATTCTTGGGTGACGCTGGAGCCAGGGGACATCATCACCACCGGTACGGTTTCCGGTGTGGCCGCTTTTCGAAAGGAACCTGAAAAGTACTATCTGAAGCCGGGAGACATAATCGAATCGGAAATAGAAAACATAGGAATTTTGAGAAACAGGGTCGTCGCGGAGAAAAGTTGAAAGCCTAAAACGCGTCGAGCGGATCAGTTAGAAGAAGAGAGCTAGCTAATGTCTTAAAACTCAGGTTTTTACACTCGCTCCGGGATTTCCTCTATCTTGTATTTACTTTCAGTCTCGAGCTTTCACACTAAAAGAAGATCAGATTTCATTTCTTTGCTATTCATTTCATTCCTTGAGGGCTAGATAGAAGCTATTTTTTGAGAATCGAGAGAGATAGATCGAATCGAACATAGCGCGCAAGCTAAAGAAACAGAGGTAGATCACAATTCACATTGGCGGTACCGAAGCCGAATTGGCGTCTCTTGAAGCAGCGCGACCTTCTCACAAAATACAAGCCGATTGCAGACTACGGCTTGATTGGCGACCTCAAAACATGCGCACTAATTGGAATCGACGGATCAATTGATTGGCTATGCATTCCTAGGTTTGATTCCCCCTCGGTCTTTGCGTCAATACTCGACAAGAAGAAAGGCGGAGCCTTCAGAACACTTCCTGATTACGAGTCTTTTGAGTCAAGGCAGTACTATGAATATCTCACAAACATTCTCGTAACCGAATTCAAGTCGAGAAGCGGCAAGGCAAGGATCACTGATTTCATGCCTTGCTTCAAGGTTGAAAATACCATGGTTTCGTGTGGAGAGATTCACCGAATACTTCGATGCACTTCTGGCAAGTTCGTCTTCAGCATTCGCTTCGAGCCTCGGATGAACTACGGGAGATTGAGACCAATGGTAGAACGCATCAAAGGAGTTGGGTATTCTTTTGTTTCTCCCGATCTTGATACTCGGCAAGAACTCGCTCTGATCACGAGCAGAAAACTCGAATCGCCCGAAAGGGGTGTTCTCGCCTCCACAATTAGGTTGCAAAAGGGCGAAAGTGTGAAGCTCGTGTTGAGATATGGAGGGGTCAAAATCCATCACAAGGAGGCCACATGGACCGAAATCAAGCTTCGAGAGACCAGGGCCTTTTGGAGGGACTGGGTCTCGAAATGCACGTACGAAGGCAAATGGAAAGACATGGTGCTTAGATCTGCACTAGTGTTGAAACTCCTCCAGTACGCTCCCACAAACGCCATTGTGGCGGCAGCCACAACGTCTCTTCCTGAGGAGATTGGAGGGATCAGGAACTGGGACTATAGGTATTCTTGGATCAGGGACTCGTCTTTTGTGCTCTGGGCATTTCACGAGCTCGGACACAACGAGGAAGCTCTAGGTTACCTTGACTGGGTTAGGAGCATTTTCTATCTGACCGGGGAGAACATCCAAGTGATGCTCGGGATTAACGGAGAGCGAGATCTGACAGAGACTTGCCTTGATCATCTGAGCGGATATAAGAACTCTAAGCCTGTGCGTGTGGGAAACGCCGCATGGGATCAGTTTCAACTCGATGTGTACGGCATTCTGCTTGATGCTCTTTACTTCTCACACAAACACGTCAAGAGGATCAATGAAAAGGTCTACAACTATTTTGTGAAGCAGATCGTAAAAGCAGTCATCAGCAATTGGAGGAAGCCCGACTGTGGAATCTGGGAGGTGAGAGGCAGAAGAGAGCACTTTGTATATTCGAAAATGTGGTGCTGGGTCGCGATTGACAGGGCAGTCAAAATTGCGGAATGGCTAGGAAAGGAGGAGGACTCACAACGCTGGAGAGTCCTCAGAAGGAAAATAAGACTCGAAATCATGACGAAGGGGTGGAGCAAGTCAAAGCAATCGTTTCGTAGAGCGTTTGGAAGTGATAAACTAGATGCCGCAAATCTCTTGATGCCCCAAGTGAGATTCTTGCGAGCTACCGATCCGATGATGCTTTCTACGATTGAACGAACGAAAGCGGAGCTTCTCAGCAAGGAAAAATTCCTATACAGGTATCTTGCCGATGATGGACTAGAAGGAGGAGAAGGGGCCTTCCTCATATGCAGCTTCTGGTTAGTGAAGTGCTTGGCTCTCGCAGGACGAGGGAGCGAAGCTGAAAGACTCATGGAATCACTAGTCAAGCATGCAAATCACCTAGGTCTCTACTCCGAAGAGATTGACCCGAATACAGGGGAGATGCTCGGAAACTTTCCGCAGGCCTTCACTCTCATGGGCTTCATTACCGCTGCCGTGACCCTAAGCAATAACAGCACGAAAACAACTGATACTCTCTCTTGAAGAATTTGGATCAATGGAAAAATCAAGGAAATGGCAAAGGAAAATTCTTGCACCAGAGTTATCAACAAGACAGAAGGGGGCGTGCGTTTTCAAATTCTAAATATCTTACTCTTTTTTCTCTCGCCCTTATTGCTTCAGAGCTAAAACTCACAGTCCTTCATTTGAGAAAAAGTACAATGATGTTTTAGGAAAGAAATAGGGGGCACGAGCTTTCAAAGAAAGAGAGACAACGATGCGGATATGTTAAGTGAAGAATCGGAAAAGAGGAGGAGGAAGAAGAAAGGGTTACGTGCATCAAAGGAACAGGTTGTCCTGATAGTTCTCGATGGCTGGGGAATAGCTCCTCCGAGTAAGTGGAACGCGATAAGCGAGGCTAGAACCCCAAACTTCGAATGGGCAAAAAGAACTTTTGGGTCTACTCAGCTCTGCGCTTCAGGTAGATGCGTCGGGCTGACCGAAGGGCAGATGGGCAACTCGGAAGTAGGCCATCTCACGATAGGAGCTGGAAGAATAATATTCCAAGATTTGATGCGAGTCCACGAGGAAATAAAATCTGGAAGGCTTGCAAGAAACCGAGAACTACTTTCTCTCTTTAGAAAGGCGAAGAAGAGAAAAAAATCAAGAGTTCACTTTATCGGACTTCTCTCTGATGGAGGAGTCCACAGCCACGCAGAGCATCTCTACTCTCTCTTGAAGATCGCAAAGGAGAATGGAGTCAAGAATGTGTTAGTTCATGCCATACTCGACGGGAGGGACACGCCTCCAAAGAGCGGAGCGGATTTCGTAGCTTCTTTGGTGAGCTATCTCGATTCTCTCCGTGTTGGCTCGATTGCCACCATCTCGGGGAGATATTACGCGATGGATCGAGACAACAGGTGGGAGAGAACAAAGAAGGCGTACGATGCGATCGTGTATGGCGAAGGAGCGCGTTTTCTTGATCCAGTCGAGTCGGTGAAAGCTTCCTATGATGAAGGAACGACGGACGAGTTCGTCGTTCCGAGAGTGATAGACGGGTACGACGGGATGAAGGAAGGAGACTGCGTCCTCTTTTTCAACTTCAGACCAGATAGGGCAAGACAGCTAACCAAAGCTTTGATTCTGCCGGAAAAGGAGTTTGGAGGTTTGTTTGATAGAAGAGAGAAGGATCGCCCAAAGAAGATAGATCTCTTGACAATGACAGTCTATGACAGAAAGCTTCGAGGCGTAAGGGCGATCTTGAAGCCGGAGAGAGTCAGGAGTACGCTTAGCAACGTGCTTGAGAGAAATGCGGTGAGGCAGCTTAGAGTCGCCGAGACCGAGAAGTATGCTCACGTCACATATTTCTTCAATGGGCTAGTCGAGAAACCTAGAAGGCTAGAAGATAGAATTCTCGTGCCCTCAAGGAGGGATGTGGGAACATATGATAAGATCCCTGAGATGAGCGCGGACATAATCACCGAAAAGGCACTTGAAGCGATAGCATCTGAGAAATATGGTTTCACACTGGTGAACTTCGCAAACGCTGACATGGTCGGGCACTCAGGGAACATCGAGGCGACGATAAAGGCCGTCGAGACAGTTGATAGATGCTTGGGAAGGTTCTTTGAGTTGTGGAAGAATAGGCGTGAGAATTTGTGTCTTGTGATTACTGCGGATCACGGAAACGCGGAGAAGATGTTTGATCAGAAAAGCGGGCAACCACATACGGCACACACTTCGAACCCAGTCCCGTTAATAATTGCATCCGAGAAGTGGAGGCTTGTTCGAATATCTCCGAAAGAAGAAGAAGGAGGGAGAGGGGAACTTTCAGATCTTGCGCCATCAATTCTCAAGATGATGAATCTTGAGAAACCGAAGGTAATGAGCGGGAGGGAGCTCGTGCAAAGCACCGAAAAAATTTGAATCAACCCGATCCATTGTTTTTTGGGGGAGAAAGCTATTGCGATGCGTAAAATGTGGAGAACTTCCAAAAGATCTTTCTAAATTGAAAACTACCAATCCTTTGTAATCGAGGCCCTTGAAGGGTGAGTAGTTTCTAGCTGCCCCGAATCAAACAAGCTGGCATTTTCTTAGCTACAAGCGATCTCAACTGGGGTTCAACTTGTTGCCAAGACATTCAGTTGCAAAAGCGGTTGGAAATTACTTGGACGCAGACACGAATGTGTAATTCTGTCAGTGTCGCTTCGCTGTTGGAGGAGCCCGAGTTCTGCGATCTGCAACATACTCCTTGAGGCCATCTATGCCGTGATACCTCACTGTTCCTACGTATCTCATTCCAGCCTTTTCTAGGACCCTCCACGATGCAACGTTTTCAGGAAATGCGACCCCTACGATTTCATCAAGCCTTGCAGGTGTGAAAGCGAAATTCAAGATGGCCACCGTGGCTTCTGTGGCGTATCCCTTACCCGCAAGATGAAGGCGGGAAGTGGTATGCGATCTCTACCTCGGTCGTATCTTTAACAGGTTGTATTCCTCCACTCCAGATGAACTCGCCTGTGTCATTTCTGAGTATAACAAATGGGGCATACTCGAGTTTTGCTTCCATCTTCATCCTTCGCTCCACTCTCTGTTTTTGCTTCTTCAAGGGTCATAGGAGGACGCGGTGGAAGGAATCGAAGAACTTCTAGATCAGAAAAAAAGGAAGCTGGAGATACTTTGCATCTGAGGGAACAGCTGAACGCAGTTCTAGACGCTCCGTCTCTATTTTCGTTGCGCTGGGCCAATGGACACGGTAATTTAACACTTTTGCGATATTTCTTGTCTTTTGTCGGAGGAATTGATTCGAATAGCACAGTCGGAATTTAAACTAGGTCAACCCTGAATCATTTGAATTAAACAGCCCCAGTCTTTCTAATTCTGCCTGCGTTTCGCTCTTACAAATTGAGCATAGATTACCGAACACCTAATGTATTTCCCTCTATCTTCAGCAAAATATCTGGTTATTCCCGCTTCGTCTGACGCTCTTAGGGTCAGGTCTCCGTGTTTGAGATCTCTCTCCCCTCAATCATAATAAATCGTGATACTTCTCGCAGACTAAACAAACAAAGGCAAAGGCTCCTCTTCTCCGATGTTTATATAGGCTTTTATGACATTGTGCAAAGCGGTTTTTTCGCTTGCAAAGTGCCGGTAGAAAGCTCGCGGCTATAATGTTCACCGACATTGTAGGATATACTGCTCTAACACAGTCAGATGAGAAGCAAGCTCTTGAGGTGCTTGAAAGACACAATCGATTGCTAAGACCCTTCTTTGCAAAATACAATGGAAGAGAAGTTAAGACTCTGGGAGACGCGTTCCTTGTCGAATTTGGGAGTGCTTTAGAAGCTACGCTTTGTGCTATTGAAATTCAAAAGTTCCTTTATGATTATAATGTGTCCGCAAACGATGAGTGGATGATCAAACTTCGAATTGGAGTTCATCTTGGGGATGTTGTCCACAAGAACGGCGATGTATTGGGAGATGCGGTAAATGTTGCCTCAAGGATTCAGGCTCTTGCAAATCCCGAAGGAGTGTGCATCACTGAACAAGTCTACTATCAGATAGTCAACAAGATCCAATACAGTATTGTTCGACTGGAAAACCCTGATCTAAAGAACGTGAAAATTTCGACAGGCGTTTATTCGATAGTCATGCCTTGGGATAAAGTGCGTCAGCAAGAAGATAGAGTGATAGAAGCCGCAGTTGAAGGGTTCAACCTCGATAGGAAAAGAATCGCAATTCTTCCTTTTGCGAATATGAGTCCAGACACGGCGGATGAATACTTCGCCGATGGAATGACAGAGGAGCTCATCACTACATTGTCTGGGTTGTCTGAGCTAACTGTAATTGCAAGAACCTCTGTAATGAGATACAAAAATTCCTCAAAAGGAGCTTCGGAGATTGGGAAAGAGCTGAATTGCGGGAGCTTGATTCAAGGGAGCGTCAGAAAAGCTGGAAACAGAGTACGCATAGCAGTGCAGCTCATCGATGCTGAAACAGAGGGTCAAATTTGGGCTCAGAACTACGAAAGGCCACTCGATGATATCTTCTCAATTCAAACAGAGATTTCAGAGAAAGTTGCAGAGGAGCTTCGAATTCGGCTTCTAAAATCCGAGAAACAAAGATTAGTTATCAAGCCAACTGAGAACACAGAGGCTCATGACCTCTACCTTAGAGCTAGATACCAATGGAACACTAGATCGGAGGAGGGAGTGAAGACAGCAATTCGATATTTCGAAGAAGCAGTCAAAAGAGATCCAGATTACACTCTTGCACTTGTTGGATTGGCAGATGCTTACAGTACAGCAGCCATTTTCGGTTATGCTCGTCCAATGACTGTCTTTCCAAGAGCCAAAGAACTTGCGGAAAAGGCGATCAAGTCCAAGGTTGATTCAGCTGAAGCTCACGCTTCCATGGCTGAGATTCTAATGCATTATTCCTATGATTGGAGAAGTGCCACCCGAGAACTAGAGCGAGCCCTTCAAATAAATCCGAATTATGCAGTCGCCCACGTATGGAGGAGCTCATGCTATGCTGTACTTGGCCAGATGGAGGAGGCCATTGTACAATCGAGACGTGCACAGGAACTTGATCCGTTCGCCGTAGTAGTTATGAACGAGGTGGCCAAGAACTTGTATTATGCAAGGGCGTATGACGAAGCAATCAAGCATTTTGTTCATTTCATAAGTATCGAACCTGACTCTGCCTATCTTCATAAGGGTTTAGCTGAAACATACTTGCAAAGATCCGCGTATCAAGCTGCAGTACGAGCGATAGAAGAAGCGATCACTATTTCTAAGAACAGTCCTTTCATTCTCGACGCAGCGGCTGCGGTATACGCGCTCGCAAACGAACAACGTAAATCACGCGATCTCTTAGCCGAACTTGACAACCTGGCAAAGAGCAAAAAATTTGTGCCATTCTATGGACGAGCTGCTGCGTACGCTGCATTAGGAGAGAAGCGAAAAGGTCTCGAAATGCTCGAAATGGCATATCGTGAACGTAGTTGGCTTGCTTGGATAAAAGTGGACCCTATCTTTGATTCGCTAAGGGGAGAAGATGAGTTTCATTTCTTGCTTCGAAAAATGAATCTTGAATCTGAACCGAAGTTGAGTCTCCCTACCACTACTGAATCGACTCCTCCCATGTCAAACCAAGATATATTCGAGTTCGAATCGGATCGAAGCAGGATTATCTTTCAGCAACTTGCATCAGACTTTCTCAAGGATTATATGTTGCTTAACTTCATGGAGGAGAAGTCGGGATGGAGAAGCGTAGCAGAGATTGCGCGCGAGACAAGCATTCCAATTTCGAGCCTATATGCCAAAGTTCCTGCTAGCTCTCCTCCTTTTAGAGAATTGTGGAAGCGAGGATTGATCGAGATGAAGATCTCTCCGGGAGAGAGGGGAAGAGGTGGAGAAGTCACGAAGATTAGAATAGCGTATGGAAAATCGCCGATACGCAACTACGTTGATCGTCTCGCCAGAGTCGTAAAAAAGTAAAACCCAGAGTTCGGCTCTGGCTTCTGAAATAAGCAATACTCAAGCTCTTCTTGTAGAGCAGAATGAGGAAAAATCCTATTTCGCTCAGAGGAGCGCAGAAGGAGCTTCTTGAGCCTAAGGTGGCTCATATTTTGCTCATCTCTCATCGTAAAAATTGGTATCTAATTTTCCGAAGCTTAGAAGAGATTCATGCCTCATTACATTGATGTGCACAAGAACCTGAAGGGCATAAAGCTCTCAGATGTGAAGGCAGCTCACGAAAAGGATCTCAATGTGCAGGACAAATACGGCGTGAGGTTTCTGAAGTATTGGGTAGATGAAAGAACTGGAACTGTCTTCTGTCTATCAGAAGCTTCACAGAAGGAGTCTCCTATCAAGGCTCATGCAGACGCTCATGGCCTGCTTCCTGATGAAATCTATGAAGTGTTAGAGGAGGACGATAGTTGAATCGCAAGTCTCCTTGCCGCTTTTTCTTTGTTCTTGTGAGTCGAAGGAGTGGGGAGAAAATGCGCCATAATGCGCAGGAGGTGAAAAGTAACAAAAGATGAACTTAACAAAGACAATGATAGCATCAGGCATTACGATTCTTGTAGCTGTATCAATTCTTTCGGCTGCTGTTTTGGTGACCAGTGCTGCTGGGCCATGCACCGAAAAAGCGTACGCCAATGGGGAAGAATTTTGCATTCACGTAACCAAGATCATAACCCACCCGAGTAAGGGTCTGCTCAAGACAGCCGAACCCATTTACATCGCAGCATACTTCCCGTTACCGCAGCGTTGCGATCCGAGCAACGAATCTAGTTGCGGCCCAGAAACATTGCCATCCGGATACCAACCTTTGTGCAATCCGTGCTTCCACGGAGGAGCACTCAACAACTATCCGTACCATGATCACGTAATTTCTGGAGCTCCAGGTTTCGGTCGCAACGGAACTAATGGAGTCATGAAGGGGCCCTGGATCTTGATCATAGTTGCGTATAATTCAACGTACAGCAATGAGACAAGTTTCAAGCCTTTCATGAGCACTTCAGGCATCGCAACAGGAGAGAAAGAAGGCGACTTCCAAGTCATTAACCCAGGAGCTGATAATCCTTACGAAATCAATACAGGAATAGTGATCATCTTCGGCGTTCAGCCGCTGGGCAAGTAGTAAACCACTCAACTTTGATTTCTCCAATGCAGATACATCTTACGTGATGTGTCTACATGGAGAAATCAACACTCTCTTCTTTCTCTGGTTCTGATTTCTGATGTCGAAATTCTGCGTTCCCAGTTTTCTGCGAGCTTTATCATGCCCGTTCCATAATTTGATCTGTTGTTTGTTCAAGAGTTAGGGAAGCCAATAATTACTCACATCGAGTTAATTATCCATCCGAATGAAACTTGCTGACCTATTTTAATTACCTGATTGAGAAATCAAACGATGAAATTCCAAAAGATTTTCCTCCTCATGATAGAGCGAATGGAGTGTGTCAATTAACTGTCGATCTAGAGAAGCTCAAAGAGCTCTTATCCGAAAGAATGTAAGGCAACTGAAGTCCGTGCGGAAAAATCGGATCGCAGCCAAATCTTCTGTCATGCGCAAGATGAGTTAGAAAAATTCAGAGATTCTGTAGATCGCCTCAGCCTTTCCTATTGTTTGATCTCTTGGCGGGTTGAAATTCTCCGATCTGGCTGACAATTCATTAGAAAAAGCACGGGTTCATTCTTCGAAAAGGATTTTCTAAACTTCAAGATCCGCACTATAAGATTTGAATCTAGCGCCGTGATCTTTTCCCCCGCAAAGGGAAAACTGGTAGTGAAGGTGTGCACCGCTTTCAAATCTTGCTCGGGACCGAAGAATTGTGAAATCTGCTAGCAAGCCGATTTCTCAACGCCTCCGCGAGCGGCCGATTCTCGCATTTTCTTCATTTTTGCGTAAAGTTTGTCGAAGTAAAAGTAGGTGTCCTCCTCGCCATACTTCTCACGCATACCCACAAGGAAGGGACGAGTTGATTCATAGGCAAGCTCAGTTGCGAACATGTCGGCGACTATCTCGGTACTCACGATGTTCCTCTCCGCCAATACTCCTAGAGACTCGAAGAGAGCCGCAACTTGAAAGAAAGAGATCTTTTCAGATCTCGAAAGCTTTTCAAATTGCTCAAATGAAGAGAGATTTGAATTGATGACAGTAACCCACGACGACTGAAACTCTGCTGTGTTTGCGAACTCGTAAAGTCTCATCATCAAGTCCATATTTGCAAGCTCGTTGTTCTGCTTGAGCTGCTCTGTCGTGAGTTTTGCCTGCATCGCAGAAGCTCTTGCTTGCTCGGCCGAAGCCGCCACAAGCTTATTGTTCTGGTGAATCTGGAACACGACGAATATTGCTCCCAAAATGACCGCAATCGAGCTTAGGAGTTGGACGTCTCCGAGGAGGTTCCCAAACTCGAACCACACTAGCTGGACTGGGAGGAAGAGAAGAGGGACCAAGAGCCTAACTGCCCACTCGCTCCTTGAGTAATGCCTTCCTTGGCCTCTGGGGAAGCGTCACCGGAGGAAGTGTTTGCTCTAGCTTGAGTCTGAGGGGCTCGAGCCTCTCAGGGAGCTTCAAGCTTGAGCCTAGCTCGCCAAGACTTTCATCCACTGTGAAGCCTGGCGGATCAGTTGCAATCTCAAAGAGTACTCCTCCAGGTTCCCTAAAGTATATCGAGTGAAAGTATTTTCTGTCAATTATTGGTGTTACGCTGAATCCAGCTGAGGAGATCTCACTCCGCCACTTTCGCTGTTGCTCATCGTTTGGAGTGCGCCAAGCTATGTGGTGCACAGTTCCAGAGCTTACGAGACCAGGCGGCAGATCTGGCAAGTGGATCAGATCTACCGATGCTCCTGCTCCCCCAGAAGAGACCTCGAATCTGAAACGGTTTCCCTCGCGCTTTGTCTCTCTGAAACCCAGCAAGTTGACTAGCATGGACTTCGTTGGTTCAATGTCATTTTCGGAGAGGGCGGCAGAATTGAAGCCGCGAATGGCGTAATCGATCGGGACGGGACCATCCTTCCACGCTGAAGGTTCTCTGTTGCTCCCATCCCACCTCTTCTTCTTCTTCTTTTCATTCTCGACAAGTTCCAAGTGGAGTCCATCGGGATCTGAAAAAGCTAAGACTTTTTCCGAATTCGTAAAACGGGCTGTCGGGCCCTGATAGACTATCCCATGCTCGCTGAGTCGCAGCTTCCAGAAATCGACTGAATTTTCCGGTATCCGAAATGAAATAGTTGTGACTTGCCCGCTCCCTACTTGACCGCGAGGAGCGCTGGGCCATGGAAAGAAGGTTAGAATTGTCCCCGGTTCACCAGATTCATTTCCGTAATACAAGTGATAAGTGCCTGGATCATCATAGTTCACAGTCAACTTCACTAGCCGCAAGCCAAGAACGGTCGTGTAAAAATCAATGTTCGGTTGGGGATGACTAGCTACAGCAGTAATGTGGTGAATCCCAAGAATCTCCTTTTCTTTGTTGTCTGAAGAGGCGGTGTCTTTCAATAGCTCACACTCTTTATTTTCTTGTTTAGAGAATAATAATTCCTCCCTTACATTCTTTTTCTCTTTGTAAGAAATACGCCCGTTTTCGTCCAACAAATCAAGATTAATCGTTGCAAATTTCGAATGTGCTTCGTTCACCTTCCACCATCAGAAGATTGCAAGTAAAATCACACACTTGCAGTCAACATGTCCTTTGGTTTAGAATGAGACTAAACCGTAAGACAACAAAAGAAAGATTTCTATTGATTTCCTATAAAATTCGAAGAATTAACACTACATCAGAGCCATTTCGAAACAAAAAGTTACAAAAACTGTCATGGTCGTTTTTGTGTTTCACCAAATGCCAGCCTCTTTATGATGAAATCGTCTCAAGAAAAGAGATTTTAGCACAAGAGAGTGCAATCATTTTTGTGGTGCCGTATTGGATGAGAAGACTGTGGTGGATGGGAAGAGAGAGATTAGTGATACCCACAGCTCTTTGTGCATGGACAATATGGATGTCTGTGATAACCTATCTCAGGCTCTCCGACCGAATAAGTGCAGAGGTTTTTCTGATTTGGGTGAGCACACCGACCTCTAGTGTAGCGGGCCTCCTGATAGGAATTTTTCTCAGACGAAGAATCGCCACGCCAGCTGCTTTCAGGCGAGCAGTAGTAGCTGTGTTTACTGGGATATTCGGTTCGATTCTTATGATAGTTTTTGGATTCGTATACGTTACAATCGTACACACAGTCGGCTTTCGAAGGGGAACACTGTTGGATTTTGCTCTTTTAAATGTCCTCCTTCCTTCTGGGGTACGTTGCGGGATTCTATCTTGCAAGAATCTTCGTTAACAGTGATTTTTTTCAAGTTAAGATATGGATACGGGTAGGAATCTCTTCCTCTAGAAGGGACACACCAAGGCTTCCCTTAAATCGTTCTCAAAGGAAAAAAAATCCCTACTTTCATGTATCCTCGGATAAGCTAGTTTCCACGTTTATAGTAATATCAAAGGCGAGCCTTCTCATCAGGAATGTGGATGGCTAATGCCTTCATTTTCATAGCGCTTTTTGAATTGTTGTTACAATGAAAAGATTGCAAGGCGCTCGATCTCAGCTGCTTCTCGAACTCGTTTGTGCCGCGTCTCATCTTTTATTTGGAAAGGAGACAATTCTCGAAGATCTCATTCCAGAAGTGAAATTTATCACGTTTACTATCGTCGCTCGTAGATTGGTCAAAAGTTTCCAAAACTTAAACCGATAGATGCATTTCGAATCAGGATCGGTTTGACATTGGACAAGATTGAATTCTTCTACGATAGTTTGCGAAGGTCGGAGATTGAATCACCACCGATTCAAAGCAGGATGACAGAACGGCCATGTGGTATTATACCTTGCACTCGGACGATATAATTTGGCAAAGAAAATGAAGGAAAATGGCCGGAGAGGCTACTTTTCGTCATTGACGTGAATTCCTGAAGGAGTGCTTTAATAGAATGTAACGCATCAGCAAAAGATTATGGCAGCGCAAAGAACAGCTGAAGTGATTTGGGAAGGAGATCTGGTCAAGGGAACAGGCAAGATAACAAGCGTCGGAAGCGGGGCATTTTCCGACCTTCCAGTGACTTGGGCTTCTAGAACCGAAGAACCTAATGGAAAGACGAGCCCGGAAGAACTATTGGCAGCCGCCCATGCATCTTGCTTTGCGATGGCGCTTTCTGCGACTCTTGGGAGAAACAACACTCCGCCAGAGAAACTCGATGTAAAGGCGGTCTCAACCTTCGACCGCGTAGGTCAGGGATGGAAAGTTGTTTCGATGGAGCTCTCTGTGAGAGGAAAAGTTCCGGGGCTCGATGAAAGCAAGTTTCTCGAACTTGCAAAAACTGCGGAATCAGGATGCCCGATTTCAAACGCCCTTAGGAACAATGTTGTGATCAAGCTTAGCGCAAATCTCGAGTAGCTCGCATTCCGATGCACGAGGGTGCATGGTAAAAGCAGAATTTTGTAGTGCAAAGATAGAGAACAGCGCGCTAAGAAATTTAACCTTACACTCTTCTTTTGAAATCTAGAAAGACGAGCGTAAGGGTTTCTTTTTCATCTTGATCTTTTCAGAGCGCAAGCCATCGAATTCATTTTCGAATAATTTGATAGTTCCACTTCTTTTGATTATTGCCTTGGTCGTTTGTCTGCCCCTTGTGTTTCAGCAAGAGTTCATGGTCGAAGGCTATTCCACACCTACTCCAAACACGGACATCCTCGCCGTGAACAATCCCTGTAACTGGTGGTGGGGATGCAAGACTAACAAGTACGATTTCATCATACTTAACGCATCCTCGCGCTGGGGGCTCCCTGATCCCATGGTGATAAAGGCCATGATAGCTCTCGAATCAGGGTTCAACAAGACAGCTAGGGCGTGGAACAACTGGTGCGGAAGCTATGATGAGGGGCTGATGCAAGTGAACCCCACATGCAATGATCTCAACGCAACCCTTCTTTTCAAGGCGACATACAACATTAATCACGGATCGTACCTCTGGGGAGAAAATTACTTCACGCTTCTAAACAAGTGGGGAAAAGGATGCAGTTTGAAGTATTTGGTTATGGGAGCTCTTGAGATGTATAACCTGGGCTCAGGAGGAGCTGGGAGCACTTGCGGATCATTCCCCAAGGGGACGCAGTACGCCGATGCCGTGATAAACGACTACTATTTTCCCTTCTGCAATGATTCGAACTACAGAGGAAGGTTTTGAGAATTTAGAATGAGCGACAAGGAGTACCCTCTTTGCAATTTCTCTTCCTTCCTCTCCAATTTTCAAACTACATCTTTCAGACTTTCAACTTGCTTAACTCCACTTTCGATCAGAACCTTCTGAAAGGAGGGGTTCAGATCCATTGAGGTCTTTCCGAGTTTGAACTGCTCCCTGTCCTTTGCCTCCTTCTCAAGTCTCTTTCTCGCCTTCTCGATAACTTCACTGATTGCTCGCCTCGGGACCACCACAACTCCATCGTCGTCCCCCGCAACTAGATCTCCCGGATTCACAACAACTCCTCCACACTGAATCGGAACATTCACCGAACCGATAGTGTTTTTCGCAGTTCCTATTGGACTTACGAATCTAGCAAAACAAGGAAAGCCCGAGGCTCTTATCTCTTCGGAATCCCTTACTGAGCCGTCGACCACAAGTCCTCCTATCCCTTGGTGCCTTGCCTGGAATGTCATCTGCCCCCAAACATCGCCCCGAGAGATTTGTGAGCATCCACCACAAGTATATCGCCCGGATTCGAGAGAGCCATCGCTATGTGAAGCGTGAGGTTGTCTCCGTGAAAGCAGTCCACAGTGAGAGCAGGCCCTAAAAGTTTCATTCCCCCCTTCAAGGGTTTGATCGAAGGATCCATAACGCTTGTGTTCTCCTTTCCCAAGCTCTCGTGGATTGTAGCGACCCCAATACCAGCGAATTCGTTTACGAGCTTTTGATCAGGCCTCTCAAAGCTCTTTACTATGATTCCCATGGATTCATCGCATCCCTTGGCTTCAGTACCACAACTGAAGGCAAAGGAGGCCTAATTCAATATTTTCAGATGGTCTTGTCCTCTCTTTGTGAAGGATGAAGCTAAGAAAGGGGAAAGAGCGGGGTGAGGAGATAGTCAGGCTTTGCGAAGCCAGACTTTGACTAGCGCCCCCTGCGTGTAGTCGCCGCTGACTCTATCCTCCAGGCGCACGTCCCCACCATATCTAGAAACTACTAGCTCGTAAACAATTGAGAGTCCGAGTCCGCTCACTCTTGTTCCATTCTTGTAGCGTCTGAGAATTAACTGCTTCGACTCATCTGGGATTCCGGGTCCGTGATCGGCGATTGATACGAGCCAGTACTCCAAATTATTATTCTTCCTCTTCCTCGTGGGAGATGAAAAGTTTGCTGAAGGCGAAGAAGAGGAAAATCGAATATCTCCTAATTCAGCAGAGCGAATGCCTATCTCGATCTCGACTCTTTCCTCCCTTGTGTAACGAATCGAATTAGAGAAGATATTGATGAATACCTCATCTAGGAAATCGTCGGCGAGGACAAATGCGACTCCCCTCCTTGCCTCTTGCTCACCTTCGAGCCGAATGGAGCTAACAACTTTCTTGTCGGAGTAGAGGCTCTTTGCAATATCCAGAGACCTCTCAATCGAGGCAACCAAATCGACTGCGTGAAGTTTGCCGGTAGGTTTTGAAAGTAGCCTTGCGAATTTCCTCGCTCTCTCAATTAGAGTCGCTTCTGCCTCGACAGCTTCTAGCAAGGATTCAGTAAGCACTCTCGCAGACTCATTAGCAGCCATCTGCTCATTCAGAAGCTCGGCGCTCAGTCTCGAAACCTGATTATAATTTCGTATATCGTGTGTCAGAACATCGCGAAAAAGGGAAGCCTCGCGCTTTCTCTGATCATACATCTCCTCAAGCTCGCTCTTATCCCAGAGCTCATCGAAGATCTTTCCCATGCTTGATGCCGCATGCTTGTTTGTGCTGAACAAATATGAAGAAACAGCGGTCTCCAAAATCTCGCTCTCCGGCCGGTCGTAGAACACGCTTATCATTCTTCTCCTGTCGACCACGGCAAAACACGCATTTATCGGCTCTATTCTGCGCCACTCGGCGGAGCTAAGCCTCTTTGAGACCTTGCCGCTAGATATCGGTGCAAGAATCCTGACTCTTCCTCCTCTCTCCAATACGCTCTGGATTGAATCAAAATATGCGAGATCGTCGCGAAGGATGGCTCTCTCTGATGGAAAGATCACGAGAAGCTCTTCCTTACAGTCGGAGATGACGTTTCGGCTTACACTCAACCCCTCCGAAATGTCCCGGATCAAGCGGGCGTCCTCGACCGGTTCTAGGCCCCTCTCTATCTGGCTCATTCTTGTCTTGGCTGGAATCGAGCTCTTCCATAAGAGTTCAAACACTTGCCTGTGCTGCCCAACCACCTCCCTTGAATCACTGTAAAGCACGCAGTCCACTGGAGATCCGCTCTTCAGAGGAAGATCTGCGCACAGAAACTCATTCTCTGTTACTACAAAGTTCCCTTTCGAACCCTCCAAGTGTCGGAGCTCGCAGAAATTCATGAGCATCTTGCAGTAGTCAAGATTCTCTTTCGTAATCTCAGTTATTGCCTTCTGAGTTACGTGTCTCTCCCTCATAAGCTCGGAGGCCCTTCTATAAGACTCAACCTCAATTGCTACAGAGGGGGCGAACAGATCTCCATATGCGTAGCAGAATTCCTTCGCGTTCTCAAAGACGCCAAGAACTACCTTAGTTGCACTCTCAAAACCATGAACGAGCCTAGTTTCTCCTTCTTGTTTGCCTTCCACAATTGCCGTAATTCTGTCTTCAAGCGGGACGCCTCCATCCCAGAGCACATCGAAAAGGTACTGATGCTGCGATACGATCTTTCTGTTTGTGCTAACGATCACCTCGGAGGGAAGCTGACGTTGTTCCCCGAACCTGTCATAAGCAACGCATCTAGATTCTGTGACTACAAAATTGCTTTTGACTGCAGCTATGTGTCTCATTTGAACATAATCAGAAACTTCCCTGCAGATTGAAAGTGTCTCTTCGGTGATCTCGGTGATTATTCTGACTCTTGCACCACGCTGGATCGCGCCGAGAAGTTCGTCCCTTATCTGTTCAACTTGAAGCGCCATGATAAGAGCCGAGGAATCGAAACACATGTCAACTCTGGATTGAGCCGAAGACAATGTTTCTCGTCGACTCGCGGCGGATGACTCAAGGCTATCGAAGATCCTAGTTTCATTTTCGTTTCCTTGTCGTTCGTGAGCGACATGAGTAGAAGATGACAACTGTCTTTCTTTGAAAGACTTGGCTTTATTTAACACTTTTACGGCGAAAGGAGGATCTAGTATCACTTGTTCAAGTTATGTTCATAGCATTCTGATGAGCTTCTTTTCTTCTTTCGCAAGATTCCCGACGTAGCTAAATCGGCCTTTCAAGAGCAAGATTCTTAGCTCCCTTGCTGGCCAAAAAGGTGAAAGTATGAATTGAGCATTTTTGCAAATTCGTTTATGATACAGCTCCCAACGCTGATTTCGATCAAACGAAGAAATTTGGGTACCAGTCGGTGAAATTAACCTTTTGGAAAAAAATCAAAATTGGGTACGATACAATATCGTTCACTCTTTTTTTCCTATTTGTAGCAGGGAGCCGATTTTCTCTGCCACGAAAATTGAGGATTTTTTGTGATCGAGTCCAGTTTTAGCAGAGACAAGAAGATCTTCTAGTAAGGTGGATAAAGGCTTGGTGAGCCTTCCCATCGCCCTAATTTTCCATAAGACTGATCGTAGTAGACAATTGGCAAACCGCTTCTTGCTTCTCCATCCATAACTTCTGCCACCAGAATATCATGATCTCCAGCCTCGTAGATTCTCCATATCTTGCACTCCAAATATCCAAGTGAGTCTTCGATGATTGGCAGATCATTTTCTTGGGTCAGATGAAATTTTATGTTTTGAAATTTTTGCTTCTCTTTGAATCTTCCCGCGAAGAGGTCTGATATCCCGCTCTGATTTTCGTTGAGAAGATTGACCGCAAACCAACCTCTCTTCAAGATCGGCTCATAAGATGGCGTTTTCTTATCAATGCAGATCAGAACGAGAGGAGGGGAAAGCGATGCCGAAGTGAAAGAGCTCATCGTGAGCCCCCAGAGACCCCCCTCGTACTTAGTTGTCACTACTAGAACTGGCTGGGGTAGGTTTCGCATGAAAGCTCGCAGTATCTGCCCCTTTGACAATGGGTGATTGCCCTTATCATCTCCCGGATTCTTCTCTGTCATTTTGTTTCCCCATCTCTCCTTTCCACTGCTTTTTCCTCCTCTTTCGCACTACTCTTAATCATGTATTTCAAAAAATTTCCCCTCTTCCTTTTCGATTTCAGGAGAAACTTCGAGTTTTAGGAAAAGGGAGGGCGTATTTCCTTTTATTGGTGCAAGGGAAGGAATCAGAAATGCACGAAGCTGGGAAAGTCACGGTGTCAGGAGTGTTCGTTTTTGATTGACTTGAGCAAACTGAAAGGATCAATTGTTCCCTTGGTCACCCCCTTTGATGAAAATGATACCTTTGATGAGAAGGCTTTTCGCTCTTTGATAGATTGGCAGATCGAGAGCGGCTCTCATGGGATATCAGTCGAGGGAACGACTGGAGAGCCTAGTTCACTCAGCCTGAAGGAGAGAGAAGAGATATTCTCGGTAACTGTTTCAGCAGTGGGAGGCAGAGTGCCAATCCTTGCTGGAACTGGAACAAACAATCTGAAGGAAACTCTTCACCTCACAAGAGCTGCAGAAGACGCAGGAGTTGATGCGGCACTTGTCATCGTTCCCTATTACAATCGACCCTCCCAAGAAGGGCTGTTCGACTATTTTTCGAAAGTTGCAGATTCGACTAGCCTTCCAGTCGTGATTTACAACATACCGGGAAGAACTGCAACGAACATGGACCCTCACACCATGAAGAAGCTAAAGGAAAGATGCAAAAACATTGTCGGAGTGAAGGAAGCGAACAAGGACTTTGAACAAGCGAGCAGGATCCTCCTTGAATGTGGAAGGGACTTTCTGCTTTACTCTGGGATCGAGTCTCTTTGCTTCCCCATGCTTGCGATCGGAGGATCAGGTCACATCAGTGCGACCGCGAACATTCTGCCTCGTGAAGTGGCAGATCTTTACAACCTTTGCAAGAAGGGAGAGTGGGAAGAAGCTCGAGAGCTCCATTACAGACTCTTGCCGATCAACGAGGCCCTCTTTTGGGAGACGAATCCTCAGCCCCTAAAGACTGCGCTTGGGTTGATGGGCAAGATAAATCCGCGTTTGAGGCCTCCTCTAGTTGGTTTATCGCAGGAAAAGACAGAGAAACTCAAGGAAGTCATGCGCATGTACAATCTGATCCCTTGAAACAAGCTGTAAAATTCTGGGAGTTAGACTCGCCTTAGAAATGAAAAGCGCTCGAATCATTGCCGGTGGAAGACAGATCATTGCTTCTCTAATAGAGGGGAATCGGCTGGTTGGACCAGATGGGACAAATTACGCTCAAGACAAGGTCGTCTGGCTTCCTCCAGTTTCGCCGAGCAAGATCGTCGGTCTCGTTCTGAACTACTCCGACCACGCTGGCGAGCTCGGACTCGCACCATCCCAAGAACCTGTTCTTTTACTCAAGCCACCTAACACCTTGATTGGTCATCTGGGGAAGATAATCTACCCGAGGGAAGCGACTTATATGCACTACGAGGCTGAGCTCGCTGTCGTGATCTCAAGACAGGCAAGAAGGATTGCGCGAGAAAGAGCTTCAGATTACATCTTGGGATACACAATCGCAAACGACGTGACTGTGAGGGATTTCATCACGAACACCTTTCGCCCGCCCGTTAGGGCAAAGGGGTTTGACACCTTCCTCCCTCTCGGACCCTTCGTAGTCTCGCAAGATGAAGCAGGCAATGTTTCTAATCTCCAAATCAAAACGTTGGTGAATGGGGAGATAAGACAAGAAGGGAATACGAGGGACATGATACACTCGATACCAGAGCTCATCGAATACATAACTTCGTTCATGACCCTCGAGAGGGAGGACGTGATACTGACTGGCACACCAAAGGGGATCTCGAAGGTCGGCCCGGGGGATAGAATCCAAATCTCAATCGGAAACTTGGGCATTCTCGAAAATTCGGTTGTCGCGGAAGGGCAAAACTAATCAGTCTCTCACGCGCATGGAATAAGAAGAAGAGAAGGGGGAAGGGATTGGAGGAGGCTACCAAGCGGGGCCTGTACTGTTTGTTGCTCTTCTCCTTACCTGTTCAATTTTAGCAAGTGACATTTTTCTCTCTTCCATTTTTATCATCTCCACTTTGTTTTGATGTTTTGATGGGGGGGCGAACCAAAGAAAATTGGGGCAATTCAACCAAAGAGGAGAAATAGAAACAATTCTCCATTACATTGGCGGAGAATTTGTGGAGGGGAAGTCTCATAGGTTTTTTGAGACTCTGAATCCGAGCACTAATGAGCCGATAACAAAAGTTTCGGAAGGCTTTTCAGAAGACATCGACCTCGCGGTAAAGTGCGCGAAACAGGCCTTTCGCGATGGGCCCTGGCACGATATTTCGCCTGAAGATAGGGCGGCTTGGCTTGAGAAGATCGCGGAAGGGATCGAGAACCACCTTGAAGAATTTGCTTCACTCGAAACTCTCGACACTGGAATTCCGATCAGACAAACCAGAGGACAGATGGCACGCGCCGCTGAGAATTTCAGGTTCTTTGCTCGCATGCTCGCAAGCCTCAAAGAAGAAAGCTTCCCAGTGGGAAACACTTTTCTCAACTACACTCAAAGGAGACCAGTCGGTGTCGCAGGACTAATAACGCCATGGAACACTCCGATGATGCTCGAAACTTGGAAGATAGCCCCGTGCCTTGCGGCTGGGAACACCTGCGTTTTGAAACCTGCAGAGTGGTCTCCCATCACAGCCAACAGGCTTGCGAAGCTCTTTAGCGAGATTGGCTTCCCCGAAGGCGTTTTCAATGTGGTCAACGGTTTCGGAGAAACTGCTGGCGCCTCTCTAGTGGCCCATCCTGATGTTCAGCTCATATCCTTCACGGGTGAAACAACCACGGGAAAGGAAATCATGAAAAACGGTGCGGAGACGCTCAAGCGTTTCTCGATGGAGCTAGGAGGAAAATCTCCAGCAATTGTCTTTTCGGATGCTAATCTCGAGAGGGCTCTCGACGCAGTGATTTTCGGAGTCTTTTCTTTGAACGGCGAGAGGTGCACCGCTAATTCCCGCTTGCTCGTTGAGCGAAGTTGCTATGACGAATTTCTATCTGCCCTAATTGAGAGAGCCGAGCGCATAGTCGTGGGGGATCCTTTCGATGAGCGCACTGATATCGGGCCACTCATCCACCCAGATCACTGGAAACGAGTTGTTGGATATCTTGATATTGGAGTGAAGGAAGGAGCCAAGATTGCGATTGGCGGAAAGCGGCCGCGAGCGCTCGAAGCTGGAAACTATCTTGAACCAACCGTACTCACTAACGTAAAGAATTCGATGCGTGTCGCTCAGGAAGAAATATTCGGCCCAGTGCTTGTGACGATGCCATTTGAGGACGAGAAGGAAGCGCTCGTCCTAGCAAACGATGTGAAGTATGGGCTTGCCTCATATGTTTGGACCAACGATCTTTCAAGAGCGCATCGTGTAGCCTCGAAAATCGAGGCAGGACTCGTCTGGATAAATTCACACAACGTCAGGGATCTGAGAACTCCCTTTGGCGGTGCGAAGGCAAGCGGCATAGGAAGGGAAGGTGGAGTGTACAGCTTCGAGTTTTACACCGAGCTCAAGACGATTCATGTGGCGCTTGGAAATCATCCAATTCCAAAGTTGGGCGCTCAGAAGCAAGAAAAAGCTTCGCATCAAGGAGAAGAAGAGAAGGAGCTTGGGGGAAAGACGAAAGAGAAGATAAAAGTGAAACGACTAAGCTCAGGACTCTCGACTTCAAAAGACACCGAAATGATTGAGAAAAAAGATTAGAAGTGATCAAAAAAGCTTAGTGGATAGGAGGAACAGGGTCAAAATGGGAGCAAGAAAGGGGAGCCAGTATCTTGAGGCTTTGGACAGACAACCCCGCGAGATATGGATAGGCGGAGAGAAGATCACAAGCGGAGTCTCTAAGCATCCTGCTTTTAGGGCAATGGCAAAGAGCATGGCTTTCCTTTATGACATGCAGCACGATCCTGAGATAGCAGAAGAGATGACATATGTCTCTCCTACCAGTGGCGAGCGTGTCGGAATGAGTTTCCTCCAGCCGAAGACCGTTGAAGATTTAATCAAGAGGAGGAAGATGATGCAGCACTGGGCGAACTACTCTGGGGGAATGCTAGGGAGAACCCCGGATTATCTCAACAGCGATCTCATGGCTCTTGCGGCTGCTCACGAATTTTTTGGGAGATCTGACAAGAGATTTGGAGAGAATATCAAAAACTACTACGAATATATCAGAGAGAATGATCTTCTCCTTACTCATACGTTGATTCATCCTCAAGCAAATCGTAGCGTAGGCCCAAGCAAACAAGCAGATCCATTCCTAGCCGCTCGAGTAGTTGACAAAAACGATGAGGGGGTTACGATAAGAGGAGCTAGGATGCTCGCTACCCTCCCTCTTGCGGATGAGATCATGGTCTTCCCTTCTACTGTTATCAAGGGAACTCGAGATGACATGCCATATGCATTTGCAATTGCAATTCCTACGAGCATGAAGGGGCTCAAGTTCATCTGCCGCGAATCCTTTGCTGAGGAGTCGAAGTTCGATCACCCCCTTGCTTCAAGATTTGACGAGCAGGACGCAGTGGTAATATTCGAGGATGTCGTCGTCCCTTGGGATCGAGTGTTTCTGTTGGAGGATGTCGAGGCTGCAAATACGCTTCAGGAGGTCACCTCAGGAATCGTCTTCATGACACAACAGGTTCTCGTGAAAAACATCGCAAAGACAGAGTTCGTGCTTGGTGTAGTTTCTCTCATTGCCGAAACAATTGGCATAAACGAGTTTCAGCATGTTCAGGAAAAGATCGCTAAAGTGATTATGCTTCTCGAATCGATGAGAGCATTCCAGAGAGCTGGAGAAGTGGATGCAAGCCCAAACAGATGGGGAATCATGACTCCTGATTTCAAGCCGCTCAACGCCGCTAGAAATCTATACCCGCGAGTATTCCCCATGCTAAGGACCATAATACAGCAGCTTAGCGCAAGTGGGCTCATGGCTCTCCCCACTGAGGAGACGATGAAGAATGGCGAGATAAGGCCAGATATTGATATGTACTATCAAGCAAAGAACACGAGTGCGGAGGAGAGAATAAGACTATTCAGATTGGCTTGGGATATTGCAGGGAGCGCTTTCGGATCAAGGCAAGAGCTTTATGAAAGATTCTTCTTCGGGGATCCTGTGAGAATGGCAAGCGCCCTCTACAACTGGTATGATAAGGAGCCCTATAAGGAAAGAGTTAGAGAGTTTCTGAGGAGACTCGACTGATCATTCCCTCAAAACAGCAAAAGGGAGAGAAGAACTCTTTCAGAATCGAGACACTACAAAAACAAGAGCGAAGGAAAAGAGGAGAAACGATAGAGAGAGGCACACAAGAGGTTGAACTAAGAGGTACGCCTTTCACACAAGATTTTGATATTGTGCGCGCGTCTCATGTAGAGTTTCTTGTCACGAATCTAGAAAGGTCGCGCGATTTCTACGTCAACGTCCTTGGCTTTGTGGAAACGAGCTCCGATAGCGATCATGTCTACCTGAGAGGCCTTGAGGATAGATTTCATCACTGCTTGGTTCTCACAAGATCTAGTGTAGCCGCTGTAGGGCACATGGCCTACAGGGTCAGAAGAAACGAAGATCTTGAAAGACTCGAGAACCTTTTCTCTCGTCGTGGTCTTCCCGTCAAGCGACTCAAAGCCGGGGAAGTGGAAGAGGGGCAGGGACCTGCGATTAGAGCGCAGGATCCTCTTGGATTCCCAGTTGAGTTTTTCAAAGAGATGGAAGAAGCGGAGTGGATGTTAAGAAAGTTTGATCAATATCGAGGAGGAAAGCTGATGAGAATCGATCACTTCAACGTTCTTGTCCCAGATGTACCGAAAGCTTCTGATTGGTACACTGAATCGCTGGGTTTCGAGTGCTCCGAGTACACTGAAACCGAGGGACCCGAGAAAAGTCTCTGGGCGACTTGGCTTAGAAGAAAGCCGACAGTCCATGACATTGCGATCATGCGTGGAGTAGGCCCGAGGCTTCATCATGCTGGATTTGTCGTAGGGGAAAAGTCGGACATCTTGAATTGCGCAGACATATTGGCTTCGAGCGGGCTAGTTGATGCCATAGAAAGGGGGCCTGGACGGCATGGCATCTCAAACGCTTTCTTCCTTTACATACGAGATCCAGATGGTCACAGAGTGGAGCTCTACACTGGAGACTACTTGACTGCAGACCCAGACTGGAAGCCCATCAATTGGAAGCTGGGTGATCCCCAAAGGCAGACTTTCTGGGGCGCCCCTGCTCCCGAGCGTTGGTTCAACGAGGCAAGCTCAGTGTTATCTATTACGGACGGTAGCTTCGTTCCAACAGAGAGCCCTAGATGAAAGGAGATAGAAAGTCTTGCTGAAGAAATGCCCGATTTGCAACACATCCAACGATGACCGTGCAGAGGCTTGCAGTTATTGTGGATACATCTTCGAAGACATCAAGCAATCAAGCTCCGGATACGTGTCGCAAAGCGATTTTGGGGGAGATCCGCGTGGACGATTTGAGGTAACATCTCCACACGATACGACAGGAGCCCTTCGAAGCACAAGTGAGGAAAGAGACGGAACAACGTCTTTTGGGATCAACGAAGCCCCTCAAACTGGGGAGCCAGAGTACACGATTTCAACAAGACTCGGCGAGAGAAGAAGCATAGCATCAATCGTATTTTCGTTTGTTCTTGGTTCTTTCTTTGTTCTGATAAACTTCTTTGGTGAAGGGATAAGTTACTTTGCGATTTTGATTTCGCTCGTGTTCTTTGTTCCAGCGATCGTGTCAATAATTCGTGGATTGCTTTACTGGAAGAAATTCGATTTCTACCCAAACTCCCTCGTAATCTTAGGAAGAGCGGGTAAGATATGGGAGATTCCATATTCGGAAATCTTGGATGTTCGAAAGCTTAGGACGGGAAGATCCGGCGCGATTCACCTCGTGTTGAAGAGCAACAGAAGGGGGATACTAATTCCAGGGGATCCCTTGGGAAAGAGAAACAACGAAGATCTTTTCACTTATCTGAAACAAAGAACGACGGGATCGACCAGTGCAGAGGGCACACGATCATCGGGAATAGCGAACTCGTCTGATAGTTTCCCAAAGCCTAACTGAGGAAAAAGGAGCGTCTGAGGAGTACTCCTCCGATTTCCATTGCTATCTTGCTAGCTTGAAAGATCGTCTTCGCCGAGCGGTGAGCGTCTCCTGTAAAAGTTCTCCGCAGGATCTTTCACGACATCAATAAAGCCAGAAGCGACAAGCTTCCTGCATGCCTCTTCCACTTCGTCGGGATCTGCATCGATTTTGAATTGATCTTCAATCTCCTTCTCGATTCGAAAGACCCCCTTCTCTTGCATATCGTTTAGAACATAGAGCACCTTTCCCTCAAGTGTCTTCTCTGGAGAGGGAAGAGGTGGAAGAAACGCGAACTTTTGCTCGCCACTTTTCAATCTTTGAATCACGACTGCCCAGTCATTCAAGTTCCTTTTTCTTCTAGTATCGGTAATCCTTTGGTGAAAGATTACATTCCTTTCACCTTGGCTCGGATCAATCCACTGCACCTCCAGACTTGGTAGTCCTATCTCACCTTTGTGACCTGCGATCTTTTTTATGGAGTCGAGTGGGATGGATGCATTTGGTGGATCCGGTGAAACACTCGTGATATCTTCAACGTCTGAGAAGACCAAGTGATACCTGACTCCGATGACCTGCTCCAAATCTCTGCTCGCAACGAAGATCAATCTCTTGTTAGTTAGCACAAGAGTTCCTTCCACTTCGTCGCCGCCGCCGAAAATCGCTTCCACGTGCTTGGCAAGCCCGGATTGCCTCTTTAAGACATCCTGCTCTTCTGCGAGTATAACTTCGTTTTCCACGCTTCCAGATGCTACCAAAGCGATGAATGAGGCACACTCCTTTCTTCTCTCGAATGTCTAAGGAAGTGAAAAGATGCAGTTTGCATAAAAAGCGAACGATTTCTTTGTTTTGGAACTTTTTCTCAACTAGCAAGAACTTGTTCTAATGCATGTTCATAGACACGAAGATCGCTTTCTGTGAAAAGCACAAAACGAACTTCCTTTAGTGCGTGATCCTTTCTAGTTTCGCTGAACTCCTTGACTGTGCTCAAGGCTTCTCGGCTCGCAAGAGCAATAGGATAGGAAAATGCACCCGTGCTTATGGACGGAAAGGAAAGACTCTCAAGCCTGTGTGAACTCGCGATCTCAAGACAGCTTAAGTAAGTCTTTCTTAAGAGGCGAGCCTCATCTTTCTTGCCTCCTCCCCATTTGGGACCAACCGCATGAATTACAAACTTTGCCTTAAGTCTCCCACTTGTAGTTATCACTGCGTTGCCCGCAGGAAGGCCATCCGGCCAATCTTTTTCTCTAATCTTCTTGCACTCCTCCAATATTTGTGGACCGCCCTTTCTGTGAATCGCACCGTCCACGCCGCCACCTCCCATCAGCGTGGAGTTCGCCGCGTTAACTACCGCAACGGTATCTTGTTCTGTAATATCTCCAAGCGTCAAAATAAGGCGTGTCTTGTTTCCTAGAAGTGCTTCTACGGCCATCACCCGTTCTCCTTTTCTTTCTCCTCCCTTCCCTACTTTTCTCTTTTTCACCCACACTAACTGACGATTTCCTTTAGTAGTATGTAGTTCAAGACAACAAAGTACTTTTGAAAACTGGTGATCTCCAATGTCTGGGAGCGGGGAAACCGGGCATGTGCAAGAAGAAGAAGACCACTTTTTCAAAAATATACTAATGGGCCTTGACCTCTCTGATCAAACAGAGCGTGCGGTACAAGCGGCCGCGGCGCTCTCTAGGGCCTTTGGTTCGATCGTCCATGCAGTTACCGTGGTCAATGTTCCAACAAGCTCGGCAGGAAATGAAATGAATGGAACTCCAGCAAACCAAGATGAGATAAAATTGCGCGACGAAATCCTCTACCGAATTCACAAAGTGTTTGGGGAAGAGACTCGCAACATCGATGTCAAAGTGTTGCACGGAGATCCCGGAGAAAGAATCTCCGAGTACGCAGAATACCTGAACTGTGATCTCATAGTGGTGGGCTCAAGGGGTCAGGGGATTTTAAGAAAGACGATCTTCGGAAGCGTTTCAGGCGACATCGTAAACAAAAGCAAGAGGTCAGTCTTGATTGTAAAGTAGGAAGAAATCGAATCTGAGATCGTGTTGTCCTGAGGATCTCGCCGCCGCGAAACAAATTCAATCCATAGAAAGAGAAAACAAAGAGGCGACATGCTAAAGTTTTGACAGACCCGGGAGGAAGCACTAGCTCTAACATTGACACTCATAGGGGAGTGCATCAGCTTAGCGATTTCACAACAGTCAATAGACGCCTATTTTTCATTTCGTCGCTCGCAGTGGTCGTTGGTGTGGCAAGCGCTTTCATAGCTGCTGCACTTCTTGAATTAATCAACTTCTTCACGAATCTTTTCTTCTACGGCAAACTTCAATTTTCGCTTCGCCTTGTCTCGCCGGCTGGAAATCACCTCGGGCTCTTTGTGATTGCGGTGCCAGTGATTGGAAGCGCGATCGTGGGGATAATGGCAAGGTACGGATCGGAGAGAATAAGGGGGCACGGCATACCTGAAGCGCTCGAGTCGATTCTCATCACGAGGAGTAAGATGCAGCCGAAGGTCGCGGTCCTGAAGCCTGTGTCGACTGCGATCTCGATCGGATCTGGTGGCCCCTTCGGAGCAGAAGGGCCGATAATCATGACTGGTGGAGCCTTTGGATCAGTCTTTTCCCAATTCATGAAGCTCACCTCGATGGAGAGAAAGACACTCCTTGTGGCTGGAGCTGCTGGCGGAATGGCCGCAGTTTTCAACACACCAGTGGCGGCCTTCCTCTTGTCTGTCGAGCTCCTCTTGTTTGAATGGAAGCCGAGGAGTCTCATACCCGTGGGAATTGCTTCCACAACGGCCAGTCTTTTGAGAGGAGTCATCATCGGAACTGGCCCTTTGTTTCCGATTGCTTCAACTCCAATTCCCGATGTTTCGATCTTTCTCTTTTCAATATTCGTAGGGATTGTTGCTGGTGGGATATCCACCGTCTTAACATACAGCGTTTATGCCGCAGAAGATGCTTTCAGAAAAATTCCAATTCACTGGATGTGGTGGCCTCCGATCGGCGCAGTAGCAATTGGCGTGGGTGGATTCCTTGCTCCGCGTGCTTTGGGGGTGGGGTACGATACGATCGATTCCCTTCTGTTAGGACAGCTTGCTACAGGAGTGGTGATCGGCCTGTTAATAGCAAAGGCTACGATGTGGTCTATATCTCTCGGCTCTGGAACTTCGGGCGGAGTCCTTGCCCCGCTTTTGATCCTAGGAGGATCAGTTGGAGCAATCGAGGCTCAGATTATTCCGACTGGGACAGCAGCGCTCTGGGTTCTGGTAAGCATGGGGGCTGTTCTCGGCGGAACGATGCGCTCTCCATTTACTGGGGTAATCTTCTCTCTTGAACTTACTCACGACGTCAATGCACTACTTCCGCTTTTAGTTGGCGCACTCTCTGCGGAGTTTGTGACTGTGTTCACCATGAAAAGATCCATTCTGACTGAAAAGGTCGCACGAAGAGGGGTTCACGTAGCCCGAGAGTACTCTGTGGACGTACTCGAGCTTATCCCGGTAAGGCTCGTGATGAACAAAGAAGTCTTCCCGATAAGCGCCGACGCTCCCGCCGATGAGATAGTCCAAGTTATCAGAAAATCAGGAAAAGCAAGCGTCGGCTATCCTGTCGTTGACGCAATTGGAAACATCCAGGGATTTCTCACGAGATCCGAGGTGCTCGACTATATGGCGAGAACCGAAGGTGGAAGAGGGGGAGATGAGCAGGGGCCTCCTCTGCGAGTACGTGATCTCGTGAAGAAACCACTCGTTGTCGCCTTTCCTGACGAGCCGCTTCGCGTCGCTGCGGACAGAATGGCCCAGCTCGATTCTGAAAGTCTGCCAGTTGTGGACACATCTGATAACCAACGAGTGGTAGGTCTCATCTCAAGGGAAGATCTCTTCAACGCACGAGTGCTTTGGTTTGCGGAGGAAAAGCAACGAGAGAGATTTCTTTCGATTCCCAAGCCTCCGATCAAGAAAGTTGCTCTGCGCACACGGATCCTTCCAAAGGCTATTCTCGGTAGACGTAAGGCAAATGATCCGGGATGGCATTCAGAGAAATCAAACGAAGGGGGAAAGGACTAATCCCCCGGTAATGATCTGGGAAAGCTCACTCATATCCGAAAAAGAGAAATTCGCATCGCTATAATATCTCCACAATTGCAATTGTTTGTTTGAAGGAAGCAATAGTTTCTAGGTCTTGGTACCTAGCTTCTTTTAGTTAGAAAACGTAGAACCAGTATTCTTTGTACAGACATACACGTGCAAAGTCCTATAGCTATTTGGCTAGGAATGAGAGAAGGGGGAAGGTATGACACAAGAAACGAACTCATTTTTGATTCGTATGTGAGGCTTGAATAATAACAAACTGCCTTTGGGGGTATGGAAAAAGAGAAGCTAGGGAAGGTAAGCATTATATCTCGCGAAACCCTTTTCACGCGGACACGAGAAACAAAATGAGTGCAATGCACAGATCTTCTTCTTCATCATCATCATCTTCCTCCAAGATAGAGCGTTCTCAAGCAGAGAACATCTTAAGGGACGTACCTCAAGACAAGGCGTTTCACTTCTATCTTGACATCGGAAAACCCACCGGTGTATTTGCAAGGAATTTGAAGGAACTAGCAGCTGGAATCAACTCTGTTGATATTCGATCAATTGAGTTTCACGTGCTTCGCGGCGATTTCGAAAAGTGGTTGTCTATGCTCGGAGACCAATATCTGGCTCACCAATTTGGCCGCCTACGAGATCTCAGGTTGAAGGACGAATCGCTCCGCTCTCGAGCCGCAGAGCTCGTCACTAATCGGTGGAAGGCTCTCAGTCAATCGGTTGGGAGTTAGTCGTTTTCTACGAAAAAAAGAATCAGAGTTTTTGGGAACGCCTTTACTGTTTGTTCCTTTATTGATTTCATGGCTAGCAACGAAACCAACTTCTGAAAAGCTACACAACCGCTAGGACACTCTTAAGTCAAGACTCTATCTCTCGTTTACACGCCATTTTCCAAAAAAGGGGAGGAAGAAGAGGACTCTTGGCTGTGCCCCTCCCTTCTTAAGGGAAAAAAAGGAGACATTTGTGTTGCAAAGCGCTTTTAAGAAATATATTACGCATGGCCAATTTATTTGGAAGCTTCACAACTAATCAGTAATGATAGCTGGCAGCGAGGCAAAGGAGAGACGTTGAGAGCCCTTGATTTGCGTACCCACGTACCGGCTTGATTGACGAACGAAAGAAATCAAAAATGAGTTTCTTTCAGCCAAACGGAGTTTGGAAGAGATCGTGACTCTTGTATCCAAGATGCAAAGTCAAAGGTTCCAGATCAGTACCGAATACACTCCGAAGGGAGACCAACCACAAGCCATTCAAAAGCTGACAGAGGGAGTTCTTCGAGGACTCAGGCATCAGGTGCTTTTGGGTGCCACGGGTACGGGAAAGACTCTCACTATTGCGCATGTAATCCAAAACGTGCAAAGGCCGACTTTGGTGATATCTCCCAACAAGACTCTGGCTGCCCAGCTTGTGAGCGAGTTCAAGGCATTCTTTCCTTCAAACGCTGTTGAGTATTTTGTGAGCTACTACGATTACTATCAACCAGAAGCATACGTGCCCCAGCAAGATCTCTACATTGAGAAAGACAGCTCCATAAACGAAGAAATAGAGACTCTCAGGCAACGCGCGATGCAGGCAATAGTTTCTAGAAGGGATGTGATCGTCGTTGCATCTGTGAGCTGCATATACGGACTCGGCTCTCCAGAAGGCTACAGGAGATCAGTTTTAGGATTGATAGAAGGCGAATCCTACGACAGAGATGAGATTCTTCGAAGACTGGTCAACATGAGGTATGAGCGAAACGATTTCCAGCTCTCTAGAGGAAAGTTCAGGCTTAAGGGTGATACACTCGAAATTTGCAGTGCAGGAGAAAACATAGCAAGGATAGAGTTCTTTGGAGAGACAGTGGAGAAGATCACGGAGGTAGATGCCCTCACTGGGAAGACACTCAAGAAAAAGCACGAGGCAATAATCTACCCAGCGACTGAGTTTGCCGGAACAAGCGAGGTTATAGACGAAGCAATTCCACAGATCGAGGCCGAGCTTGCCGATCGGCTAGAAGAGCTTCGCTCTCAAAACAAGCTTGTCGAGGCTCAGAGGCTCGAGCAGAGAACTAGGTTTGACATCGAAATGCTGAAGGAGACTGGCTACTGCACAGGAATTGAAAATTACTCGCGCTACTTCACAGGGAGAAAGGCAGGGGAGACGCCTTACTGCCTACTAGATTATTTCCCCAATGATTATCTTACTTTCATTGACGAAAGCCACATTGCGATCCCTCAGATACACGGAATGTACGAAGGAGACCGCTCCAGGAAGGAGAATCTAGTCAATTACGGATTCAGACTGCCTTCGGCTTTTGACAACCGTCCGCTTTACTTCTCGGAGTTTGAAGCCCACATGAACCAAGTCATATACACCTCGGCGACCCCTGGTCCCTACGAGATGAAGAGGGCAGAACAGCTGGTTGAGCAAATCATAAGACCGACTGGACTAGTCGATCCTGAGATAATAGTAAGACCAGCGAAGAACCAAATAGACGATCTGATCGGAGAAATCACAAAACGGGTGGCCCGCCACGAGAGAGTGCTCGTTACGACTCTTACCAAGCGCATGGCTGAGGATTTGACTGAATACCTGACAGACCTCAAATTCAAAGTCGAGTACATACACTCGGAAGTCGAGACCTTGAGACGAGTGGAGCTCCTTCGTGACTTGAGGCTTGGCAAATACGATGTTCTTGTGGGAATCAACCTTCTAAGAGAGGGCCTTGATCTCCCTGAGGTGAGTCTCGTTGCAATACTTGATGCCGACAAGGAAGGATATCTTAGATCTGAGGTGTCGTTGATTCAAACTATAGGAAGGGCTGCGAGAAATGCGGCTGGGCAGGTAATAATGTATGCGGATCAGATGACTGGCTCGATGCAGAAGGCAATAGAAGAGACGAATCGCAGGAGAGCGATTCAAATGAAGTTCAATGCTGAACATGGAATCACCCCTGAAACTGTAAGGAAGGAAATACGCGATCTCTTTGCAGAAACCGAGGAAGTGGAGCTCGAAATTTCGAGATCAAAGTTCAAAGTTTCTCCTGACTCTCCAGAATTTCCGAAACTCATCTCGGAGCTAGAAGAACAAATGAGAATAGCGGCCAACAACTTGGAATTTGAAATGGCCGCTCGTATAAGGGACAAAATTAGATCTCTTCTGAAGTTAAAGGAAGAAAACAAAGTCTCTGCTCATAGGGAAAGAGGAGATTGATAGAGGTTGACTACCGAGGCAACGAGTGAGCTCACTCTCGTGGCAACTCAGGCGTGCAGGGACGAACTTACGGATTATGAAGTCTACAGGCGATTGTCGGAGGAAACGCGGGAGAAAAGCCCAAAGCTTAGTGAGATTCTCTCAAAGCTCTCAGACACCGAATTCAAACATTATCAGTTCTGGAAGAAGTACGTCGCGGAGAAAAAGACCTCCATAGAGGTCAACAATCTCATTGTGAGATTTGTACTTTTGCTGCGAATATTTTTCGGCCCAACCTTTGCGGTGAAGTATCTCGAAAGGCACGAGAACAAAGTGATCAGGCGTTACAAATCAGTGGCTCACCTCATCCCATCGGAGGATAGGGCGACATTTCAGCAGATCATTTCCGACGAAGAAGAGCACGAAGACAGCTTCACAAATCAGATGCAAAAGGGGCGGATCAGCTATTTGCAATTCGTTGTCTTGGGACTTGCTGATGCCCTCGTGGAGATAGGCGGGATCCACGCAGGCTCTCTTGGGATTTACAACTCGACAGAGCTAACAGGCCTTGCTGGTATAATTGCGGGCGCATCAGCCTCCATAGCGATGGCCTCCGCGGCTTACGCCCAAGCCAAATCTGGCTTTCAAGGTTCTCCTGTCCTCTCCGCATTCTACACTGGAATTTCCTATTTCATAAACGCCGTGCTTCTTGCGACCCCTTACTTCTTGACGAAGACAATGAGCCTAGCGATTAGTAGTTCCCTTACCGTTGCCGTAGCAATAATAGCATTCATAAGCTATTACAATTCGGTGATCGCCAATGAGCGCTTTCTGAGATACTTTGGAGAGCTTACTGGGATAATGCTGGGAGCTAGCGCTGCTTTGTATGTTATCGGAGAAATAATCAGGCTCCTTCTGCACATCACGGTATAAGAGGGAGTTGCTAGGCATCCCAGCTTGCTCTTCAACTTTACTTCTCCTAGCTGGGAAAATTTGACAATCGTGACAAGAACAATAGCCATTAGTCATGAAACATATTCCGAGATCTGTTTAGCCCTAAATCGGTGCAAGATTTTGACATGCTCCTTCCCACTATGCAACTCCAGGGAAAAATGCTTCATTTTGTGGCTGTCTCGGGAAGGCACTCCCGATAGACCTCGCTTGTTTTGCAAAGATCACTTTGAAGAAATTCTTAGCCGAGAGGACATCTTCAAATTCGTGGTTGAAGCTGGGAGGATTGGGACGCACTCAAGATGGTCGCCTGCTTCTAGGAAAAGTAAAAATGGACAGGAGGAAGGTGCTGGAAAGGACTATCCCTCGATGCTCTGACGGACTTGCATTTTATGATCTTCTTTTCAAGTTCCTTGGGAGAAACATAACACCACCCCCCATTCCAGAATATGAAGAAAGCGGGAAGACCAGACAAGGTTTGATCGGTCATTCTGCTTTGGATCTTTCAAAAGAGTTCCTAGAATATGGAATAGAAAATCGTACTTGTAAAATAAGACGCAAAATAACCAGCTGAGCTTGTGCCGCGCAGCTCAGTGGCAGCAGCAGATGAAGTCATTGAGCATCATGCTGCCCGTTCGAAAGATCTTAAGCGAGAAGCGAGTAATGGTAGATCTGAAAATTATGACTCTTCCTTAATCTCCTCTTCTTCTGCCTCGCCTATCGGTCGAAGTGGAAAGCCCAAGCAAGCAAGCATGATGAAAGCTACTCCAGGGAAGAAACTTGAACAAGACTCTCCAAAACAGATCGCAATCCTTCTAAGGAAATTTGGAGTGGACGCCGGCCACCTAGTCGAATTTTTGAATTCTGTTTACATCCGTTCGTTAGAAAAGGGATACAAACCCAGGCAGATTGTGAGCCAAGTTCTCGAAATTCAAAAGCTTGAAAAGAAATTCGGAAAAAGCTACGAAGAACTGAAATCTGACTTTTTGAATCTTTCACAGCAACTGACTACTTCAAGGGGCGAAATCAAAAAACTTGAATCTGAAATACTCGATGCGAAAAAAAGGAAGGATGAGCTCCTCAAGCAACATGAAGTGCTCGAGCGTGATCTTGCAAGCTACACAGAGGCGAGAGAGAAGCTATCTCAACTGGGCATAGAAATGAGAAATCTGAGTTCCATAGAGAAGTTTCTGATCTCAGTAAAAAAGGAGCGATTCAACCCGCAACAAGTTGTCAAAAAACTAAACGAGATAGCCGATCTCGAATCCAGAAGTACCAAGCTCCGAGAGGAGACCTCCAAGGCTCAATCCGAGCTTGATAAACTCGTCTCCGAAATCGAAGCGCGGAGGAAAGAATTCGAAGCCGAAACAAATGAGCACTCCGAAAAGATCGAACAGCTCGAAAGGAAGTACTCTGCTCTGATGAAGGGAATAACTGCCTATAGCGAGCTTAAAGAGTTGGGGGTAAGCGCAAAGAAAATGCTCGCTTGGCACAACCTGATCACCAGAGCAAATTTGGACTTTGCTACAATCGAGTCCGAGCTTATGAAAGTTGGGAATCTCGAAAGCATAGCAGAACAGAAGGAAAAGGACATCTCAAACCTTCAAGCTAAGGAAGATGCTTTCAAACAATCCATCGTAAAACTGAGCGAAGAAGAGCAAGCAGTCAAGGCATCTATTGAGCGAATCAAGTCTGAGGCACTAGAGAGAATTGGTGAAGCAAGTTCGGTTATCTCTCAGACCATCACTGAGCTCGGAGAGAAGGCGAAAATCGATCTGACACAAATTGCTTCTCAAAATGAAAAAGCGTTTTCTGACACCTTGAAAATTTCTGAAGAGCAGATCAAGAAATCAACAGAAGAGGTAAAGCAGAATCTTTCATCGGCTCTTTCGGAGCTTTCTAGTCTTGTGATCAACTTTTCGAATGAGCTGAAACAGACTCTCGATCAGGTTGAGCCGAGGATGAAAACTGTTTCCCAAGCCTTTCAGGCTGGAGAAATGATCGGAAAATACAAAGCCATACTTCCATTGCTTGAGCTAGTAGAAAACGGAAAAGGAAAGGAAACAGAGGCCTTGATCGCCATGTGGAACGTGTCGAGTCGCTTCAACATGTGGCTCTCGGAGCACTACAGTGGGAGAAGGAAGACGGAGATCTCTGAATCGCTCGAGAAGCTACTTGCGGCGGTAAACGAGGAGATTCAGAATGCAAGCAGCAACGTCTCCTGAAGAGACGGAGGAAGATAAAGGCGAAAGAGAAAGATCTGTTTCCAAAGAGCTCGCAAGGATTGTGAGGATCTTTGAGGAGGCAGATCGGGAATTTTCTCAAAGTTTGCTTCTCGTCCTCGAGAGAATGATACTTCATCGTCTTACAACTGCTAGGAGAAAGAACCAAGAGCTTTCGCTGATCGTTCAGGCTATAAAGGAAATAGTGTCTTCATCTCAAAATTCTTCGAAGAAAGCAATGCTGAATCTCACTGAGCACATCTCAAGCCTTGATTTTCTCGGAACTGATGATGATGAAAATCGAGACGGCCCCCAAGACAAGAAGGCTGGAGTGCTCCTAGCCAATGCATTTAGACAGCTTGTGGACGTGGTGGAGAAGCTGGATACTGAAGATATGTACTCTCTTATTTCTAGGCTCAGAAAGGAGCCGCTGAGAAGAAAATACGCAAGAAATCCATTTTCCGATTTCTAGGAGAAGAGCCGCAGGCAGCCTCTATGTTGGAAAATGACATGAAAGGATCACAAGTGAGCTTGTTGAATTTGATACGGCCTATTTAGTCTTGCAGAGTTGGCAGCCCGATGTTTCATTTATCAAGATATATCAGCACAAATTCATAAATGTTTTAACTTAATTGCCAGTAGGTAATCGAAAAGCGCAAATACTGAGCAGCGTGACTTGTCTATATTTTGAACAATCTGAATGCTGAGAGCGCACATGTCGATGGTGCGTTCGACGAGATCCTTCTCGACTGCATTGACCGCGCTCTTGATACTTTCGGACAGACCACAAAGCAAGTGGTTTACTGGAACCTCACTCAACAGGATGACATCCAAGGTCGCGGGGGAATACTGAAGAATCCCGAGGCTTTTGAAAGAGCTTTGTGGAAAATGTTTGGTCCAGGAATTGCTTGCATAAGATGGGAGATTATTCGTGAAATCAAAAATGGTTTTGATCTGGACGAAAAAGCGAAGATTGAAGATATTCCAACTGCCTTCAGACAAGCGATGAGAAAAGTTTCGAAAATTGATGATTATGACTGATTATCTAGTCAAAATAGTAGAAACGAAGTGGTTGTGTGGACTTGATAGCATGAAAGAGCGCGAACTCCTCTTACGCAATCACCCAATGAGGCAAGAATCTTCAACCCTCGAAGAGTCTGGTCAGACACAGGAAAGAAGTGCGACGACGCAAAATCTTCCCAAGGTAGGATACGCAAAATGCGACAGCTAGAGTCGAAAATATGCACAAAAATTTCTCCTTTCGTGAATGCCTTGAGTCCTTTTAGCTTGGGAAGGATTTGTACTTTTACTTTAATATTGATTTGCTTTTACTGAGAACGTTGACACACTGATGCCCCTTCGTGTTATCTGCCATGGTGGGGCGTGCGAGATTGGAGGAAATAAGATTCTAATCGAAGACAAGGATACAAAAGTGCTGCTTGACTTTGGGGCCGGATTTTCGGAGGGCATTGAATATTTCTCTGCAGGAATCAAGCCAAGAACTGTCAACGGGGCAGGGGACTACTTCGAATTTGGGCTCTTGCCAGAGATCGAGGGTTTGTATTCAGAAGATGCTCTAGCGAATACAAGCATCAAATATGTCAGGCCAGAAGTAGACGCAGTATTTGTCAGCCATTTCCATTTGGATCATACATCCCGAATAGAGTTTGTTGATCCAGACATTCCTGTGTATTGTGGAGAAACAACGAAACTCATCCATGAAGCATATGATACCTTTGGTACATCTCCTCTGAGAGCGAAGAAGAAGCTTCTGACATTCCGCACCGGGAGCAAATTGAAAATTGGCAATTTAGAAGTCGTCCCTATTCATGTGGATCACTCAATTCCAGGTGCGTACGGTTTTCTCATATTTTCTTCAGCGGGGACAATCGTCTACACTGGCGATTTCCGCTTTCACGGCCCTCAGGGAAGTATGACGGAGCAGTTTCTGGAAGAAGCTGTGAGAACGCGACCGCTCGCTTTGATTTCCGAAGGTACAAGAGTCTCGACACAAGATACCAGACGCCAAATGTCAGAAGCAGACGTCGTGTCCATGACTTGTGATGTCCTCGAGAGTTGCAAGAAATTTGTGTTTTCGTCTTTTCGAGGAAACGACATAGACAGAATCAATTCCTTTTACAAGGCCTGCATGAGGGCTCAGCGCACTTTCGTGGTTTCGACAAAGACTGCCGTTTTGCTTGAGAAGCTCAAACGCGATTCACATCTTCATGTTCCGGAGCCAGCGAAAGACGTAGAGGTGTATGTGAGAAGGAAGAAATCAGGAAAGTTTGATGACAGAGATTACAGTGTGTGGGAGCGAAAGTATCTCGATGTTGGCCTGACATGTGAAGAAATAAGAAAGAAGCAGGAAAGACTGTTCTTACATCTTGACATTTGGAACTTGCCGGAGATGATTGACATCAAACCCGAGCCCGGTGGTGCATACATTCACTCATCCTCCGAAGCATTTAACGAAGAAGGTGAGGAAGAGGAGGAAGTCGTCCGGAACTGGGTTTCTCATTTCGGATTCAGCTATAATCAAATTCACGCCTCAGGACACGCTTCCGCGTTCGAAGTCGAAGGCCTTGTTAGGAACATATCTGCACAGAAAGTTATTCCGATTCACACAGATCATCCTGAGTTGTTTGCTTCTTTCAAGAATCTCAAAGGGAAGGTGGTCGCTCCCAAGAAAGGAGTGGAAATACACGTTGCTTAGTCAGTAGTAGGAGAGGATCACGTAAAAGGATCCAAATATATCGAATGCTGTATTGCCGTCGCACATACAATCAATCTCCTAGTTGTAACCAAACGGCACAATTGCTTACATGGGACATTCGAGAGAAAGTACAGCTGCGAGGAGAGATGTGCTTGATAACTAGGTCGAATAATAATCAAGATTCCGATGGGAGAAACGATGAAGAAAACCCTAAAGAAGAATCAGAGAATTTACAGGAGATTTCAAGAAAGATAAGGTACAGAATCTATTCTTGCGGTTTCTGTTTGCTAATTTCACGCTTGCCGAATGGACCTGATAGTTTAGAGTCAGAAGACAAGTGGTTTTATTTAGACCATCTGAAAAGGGAACACGGATTAAGGCCTTAACAGGCTCTCTGCCCTCTCAATGAGAAAGAAGCAGAGAGATTCCGCTATTCCTTGCTCCTATGCCCCTCTTCTATCTCTTCGCGATAATTCGGTTGGAGGCTCGTCATTTCATCCCTACTCATCAAGATGTCACACGGCTAAGGTGAAGAGCTTTTGAATTTAGGATGACTTAAAAAACAGAGGCAAAATCCCGAATGGAAAATTAGTCCTCCTACCCCCTATATTCTTGGTACGAGACATCCTCCCTTTAAGGGGATAGCATAAGATTTCGCTGAGGAGGCATTACCACGCACTGATCGACAAAGAAAGATATCGCAAGGCGGTCGAACGCGACAGGCGATTCTTAGACAAGCTCGACCTCTCAAAACTCGACAGCGCTCTCTGGCCGCTTTATGCAGCTTTCATATGTTTCAACTTTCTTGATATTTATACGACAAGTATTGCGATGGGCGAGGAAGGAATCTTTCAAGAGCGAAACATAATCGCATCGCAGCTTTTTCAATGCGCTTCGATGGCTTTGCGTTTGCCCTGTCGCTAAAGTTTCTCCCAGCTTTACCTCTATTTTGTGTGGTCTTTGTCCGCGATATTGACAAGAAACACACACATCAGATAAAACTTGTCAAATTGAGCGCACTCTTTGCCCTTGTAGCGGGAGGATCTCTTTTACGCGCTCATAGTATTCTTTAACAACATTCCTGCTCTGATCGAAGCATCTAGAAGTTCTGGGTTGCTTCTTCTTGGCACGGTTATAAATCCGAGGCAACCTCAGAGGCAGCTACTTTTGAATCAAGAAACGACGCTTGTCTCAGGCCTTCCAGATCAATATGTTCCGAAGTCAGGCAGTAATATAGCCTCATAATAGGAAAAATCAGGCCCCTGAGTCTTTCTGAATTCCTGCTCCAGACGAGCGAATATCGCTCTTGTCGCGCTTTGATGATGATGATCCCTCGAGGTGCCGAACAATATGAGCTTCAATATTCTTTTTCTCAAGTGGCTCGCCGCATCTGGGACAAATGACAATCTGCATAGCACAAAATCACGTTGCTGTTGCTACATTGTTTTTGAGGCTTTGACACCCTTCACAGGGGTGTTTCTATTGATCTGGGTATTTAATGAAGTCGATTTAACCAGTTATTATGGAGCTTTCTCCTTCGCTACTTCAGGGGGGAGGGCACAAAATTTTTGGGAATCTATAGCCTCCCTCCGAAAATTTGACAGATCAATTAACCGAGCTCGCTGTCAGAACACACTGGGATTTTTTTCGAGATTCGCAAACGTTCTGCTCAGCTTCTCAAGCGCCACATCTTTGGGGTCAGCGGATGGAGCTTATCTGTTAAGACGAAAGAAGATCTGTGTAAGCAAATTGAAAATGCTATTACATGGTGAACATTAACAGCGTCGAAAATTCAATCACTTGGGAAACTGTTTGACATGAATAAGAATAAGATAAAAGATAATCTCTTTTTGATCTTCGGAACGTGAGATAGCCTTCAGGCTCTTGTAAAGCGAAAACAAAGACATATTCTATAATGATGCTCTAAAAGCAAAGTATGAACGAGCTCTCGAAGCTATAGAGAGGTGATCCAATCGCCTTAAAGTGAATTTCCGCGATCTGCTTTTTTCGGAGGGTTGGGATGCACTGGTTCATGAACAAAAATCTTCGTTTGAACATGCATCTCTTCTGATACTTCTGTCTTCTTTCTTCGGTTTCTACTTTACAGTCGAATACCTCTTTCTGGGCGGCAAGGCAGCCCTGAACATTGAGGACATTCTGGTTTTCTCACTCTTGTCTTTCCTTAACTTAATTCCTGCTGGCCTCTTTGCGTTCGCTGTGGTGTCACTTCTACCGGCAAGATGGAGATCAAACTACGACGAAGAGCATCTTTTGAAGAATTTCCCAGTCGGAAGACCACCAAGAGTTGCAGTTGTTTACACAACCTACAATGACTTTCTCTCGGAATACGCAAGATACGATTGTGAGGAAGCTCAGAGGAATGGCCTGCCATTCTTCATCCTAGATGACTCGACAGACTCTAAGGAAAGAGAGAAGATCGACGAATTCGCGCTCCTTCACCGCTGTCAGGTCGTAAGAAGAGAAAATCGCAAAGGCTTCAAGGCAGGCGCAATCAACCACTGGATCAAGAGATTTGGAGTAGAATTCGATTACTTCTTCCTTTTAGACTCAGACTCCCAAGCAAGCTACGAATCCATAGCACATTGTATTGAGGTTGCAAGAAGAGATCCTGAAATCGCTCTCGTCCAGTCAAAAACTCTCTGCACCACCTCCAATAGAACGAAGCTTACGAGTTCCACAGTCAGCATCCAGCATGCCTATATGGAAACTGTCCAAAGAGCGATGAAGAACCTAGGATCTTCTCCATTCTATGGCCACAACGCACTAATCAGCGTTTCAGCAATAAAGTCGATCGGGGGATTCGTGGAAGAGAGCAATGAAGATTACAAGACTCTCGCGAGATTGCATAGAAGGGGATACAGATCTATCTATGCGGAACAGGCGATTACTTGGGAAGAAACCCCGCCTGATTATTTTAGCATGAGGAAGAGATCTCTTCGTTGGGCAAGGGACGCAGTCTCACAGTTACTCCTCCTATCTTCGAAGAGCCCCCCTTCGATTTGCTTCTATCTCTTTTATGGTTGGGCAGGGTACATTTCGAATCTCGTCCTTCTTGCCTTCATAACTGCGCTTGCTTTTGGGAGTTTGTCTATAGATCTGTTCAATGTTGGATTGCTAGGAGAGGCAGCTGGACTTGCGACAATTTCTGTCATCGTATCTTGGCCGCTGTTAGCTCTGCGATTTCGAGACCCGGAGCTTACACCGAGAAGGATTGCAAGCGCAATTATGTGGGGTTCGATCTATAATATTCCGATGGCTGCTCCGAACTCCATTCAGATTCTGATGACATCCTTTTCGTTGATGAAAAAGAAGGTCAAAACAAACCTTTTCGGAAAAAAAGGTTTTCCTCCGGAAGAATTCATCGTGACTCCAAAGGTGAGGGAAGCTTTCCTTGATTTGCAATCCATCATTAGAAAACTCTGGAAGGAGATTCTTGTCGAATCTTTCCCCATCGCGATTGCATTCAGCGCAAGAGTTTCATGGGGTCTAATCTGGGGGTTACCGCAGATGATTTCAATAATAGTGCTTCCTTTGGTCATATTCAAGGAGTTTAATGGGCGCACAATTTCAAAGAGGGTAACAGCCGAAGAACCCCTTTCCCCTCTTATCACTCCAAGACTTGGCACCTACAGGCTGGCTTCAGTCTCCGCGATAGATACGTCATGGCCATATCTCATCGCCCGATCATTCAATCACTAAACTTCCCCTCTCCGCTGATTCAAGAAGAAATCCAATCACAGCCGAACATCAGAGTGATCTTTCTTGACGGATGGACTTGGATGCTTATCCATGCAAAGTAAAGTGAATCCTTAGAGCATGGAAATCCGTTTCCTCAGAAATAAGTAAAACACATTCTTCCATTCTCCCCCCAAAAAGGCAAGCCATAAAACTAGGCGACCTCTTTTTCACTGAGATGAAACTACAATCCGGATATGGCGATAGCTCTGTCATACGACGAGTGGTTATCCTCATCAAGCACAGATACGTCGAGTATGACGCGTTCTTCCAGCTCGACCACATTTGACTCTCTTAATGTTTCATCCTACCCAGTCCTGATAGTTGATGACAATGAAGGAGTGTGCATCCTCATTGCAAGGATGCTTTCAAACATCGGATTCAAGTCTATTTACATAGCTAACAGCGCAAAACAAGCCTACGACGTATTCGGAACCCAGATGGCTGAGCAGAATTCAACGCCCATAATATTCCTTGATCTGAGGCTTCCGGATGTCCCTGGCGAAAAAGTTGCCAAGAAGATAATAGAGATCAGACCAGAATCGAAGATCATCCTAGTCACAGCGGAGGACTCTACTGCAGAAAGCACTCAAGAAGCAATGCGCCAAGGCGCAGTTGCATACATTCAGAAGCCTATAGGCCTTTCGAAAATCAGAGCCGTCTTGGCATCGGTACTGCAATCATCTTCCGACAGCAACAAAACCGAAAAGGGAGCTGAGAAAAGGTGAAAGCGTCAGTCATGCTTGAGAAGTCGAGCAATTATGAACTCGTGGATCTTTCGCCCAATTCAAACGATCCAAATAAATCAAAACTTTTGATTCTGAGGAAAGTCACCGAGACCGGAGCCCCATTCATAGTGGTCGTCGGATATTTCCAGCGCGAAGTTCAAACATTCGGCGAGAGCTTTCTTGCCGAAATAGAAACAGCTCCCGTCGAGGACTACACAAAATTAAAAGAGATAGTCAGGCGAAAATTTTCAGTAGGTTCTGCAAAGGTACCGATCACTTTTTGGTAAGCGCGGACGTCGATGGCGAAGGGCCACGAACAATATTTGTAATTTTGAGATAAAAAACCAATGTTTTTCCGGCCATTGGGTGTCTGCTGGATGTTCCATATCCTTTCTCCGGAGGTATTGTCACCTCCTTTTCTTCGTTGATCCCCATTCCCAAGAGGGCCTCCTCGAAGCCTGGAATTACCTGACCGGCTCCAAGCTTTACTTGAAGAGGTTTGTAATCCCTCGATAAAGAGAAGATTCCATTTTTCTTAGCCTCTGATGCGATCGAGGTGTCGAAAACCTTCCCTCCTTGGTACTTACCCAGATAGTGAACGTAGACAACGTCTCCTTTCTGCGCTCTCAGTCCAGTGCTCAAATTTCCTACATCAACACCATACAGGCTATCCTTTCCGATTGCTCAAGGAAAAGAGTGGAAAGCAAAATAAAAACACGCCGGAATCTTTCCCTCATCCATTCATTTTGGATAGATCTGTAAGTAAGTACTATAGGAAAAGGAGCGAACAAGTTTTCCCACAACGGTGTCCGCATCTTCGCCTGCCGCTTTTGACTCTGAGCTTGAGAGGGCTCGTTTCAAATCGTCAGGTGTTTCGAATTCGTATATTGTTATGAAAGAAGGATTCGCCCTCTTTGAATAGAAACGCCTTACTCTTTTCAGGTGGGGGATCTTCCCTGAGAAAAGGGGAATGTGATGCTCGTCGTACCACTTGTTGAATTCAGCTTCCCTTCCTTCAATTACGTCAGCAGAGACCACGAGGATCGCCCCACGGACATCATCCTCTTTTTGTTCTGTCTTCTTCTCCTCCATGATGTTTCGATATGACTGGCTTACGATCCTTTTGAATTTTAGGCTTTATCTGGCAATGTCTTTGTTTCGAGATTCAGAAAGAAAGGCCACCGCTTATCGGAGGAAGAATCGCAAACTCTGTGATCTCTGAGCATTTTTTAGAAACGAGATTAGAGTAATCAATCGAGTCGCCGTTAACTGCAAAAGCGAGGCTTTCTCTGGGCCTTCCTAGATCATCTAAAACAAAATTCCTAAAATCTTCGCCACGTCTTGCAGTGATTTCCCGAAGGAGGTCCAGGGCAGAGGCTGATCCGTCGACTTTCACTTTCTCGGATCTTCTGCCAGCAAGCTCTCGCAATCTGCCAAAATAAAGAACAGTAACCTCAGCCATCGTGATTCTTTTTCGAACTCCTTGTGTTTGTATAAGTGGATTACTCAAGTCATAAATTTGTCCCGCCTACCTCTACGTTGGCAGCTTTACACCACTTAGGTGGTGCAAGACTCTAATTGCATCTTTGACAAAGAGATGTCAACCCACTTTTTATCATTTAATTTGAGAATGAGGAGATAAACGCCATTAACCTTGCTCCTCATTCCTCTTAAATGAGATATCCCGTCAGATGCAACTTACCCTTTTTTTTGGAGGGAATGAGGTGAAAGATTCTTATGAAATCAACAGCTTAACTACAAAATGCCTGGATCTCTTGTGTGAAAGAAACAATTGACTTGTTTTTCCTTTCTCCAATTGAACCGCCCCGATCAAGGCTCTTAGCATAAATTTAGAAGCATCTACATTTTGTCATTCTGTTTGTAGGAGAAAGATGGTAGAGAGAAGGTAAAATGGCAAGACTGGTTCCAAGAAAAATTTCAAGCAAAGATCTGCATTCGATTCCAAAGATGATAGACATTTCAGGGAAACCTGTCATCAAAAGGGAAGCCGTTGCTGAGGGGACAATCTACTTACGTAAATCAACCATGGAGCTGATTGAATCTGGAAAGATAGAAAAAGGAGACCCTTTCCAAATCGCCACTTTCTCTGCAATCCAAGCGATAAAGAACACCCCAAGCTCACTTGTCATGTGCCACCCAATTCCCATCGAGGGGAGCTCAGTGGAATTTGATAAAACTTCTGATTCCATAACCGTTCGGGTAAAAGTTGTTGCTTCAAGCAAAACTGGAGTGGAAATGGATGCGTTGAATGCCGTATCAGTTGCACTCCTCAACATCTGGGACGTTGTCAAAAAATACGAAAAGAATGATCAAGGCCAGTATCCAGATACAAGAATAGCTGATATTCACGTAGTGAGAAAGTTCAAGGAGGCGAAATCCGAGGAGGGAAAATGAAAAAATTGAGCGAAGGTGGCGACCTTGAAAGGTCATTCCATGTGCCGAAGCATTCCACTTCTCATTCAGCCGAAGAACACAAGAGGCAATCTCCGAAGAAATTGAAAATTGCAATAATAACTGTGAGCTCAAGCAGGTACAGGGACAAAACCCTAAAAGATGAATCTGGAGAGATCGCAGTGTCACTTTGCACTCGTGCTGGTCACGACTGCACCCTCGAGGTCGTGGACGACAATAAACAAATGATACGCCTTCACCTATTGAAGTCACTCTTCGAAGACGGGCGGGATGCCGCGATTCTCCTCGGAGGAACGGGGATTGGACCGCGCGACGTAACAATCGAGGCCGTGATGCCCATGCTAGATAAGCATCTGGATGGGTTCGGCGATGTTTTTCGCCGGATCAGCTATGATTCAATAGGGACCGCGTCATTCATGAGCAGAGCCATGGCTGGTATAATAGAAAATAAGCCAGTCTTCTGCCTCCCCGGTTCTCCAGATGCTACGAAGACAGGTATTGAGCTAATACTGCCTGAGATTGCTCACGCCTTCTACATCGCTCAAAAAGGCATGATATGAGCTTATTTCACTCTTTTCATGCTTCCTTTGCTTTTCAATGACTGGAAAACCGTGACACGACCTTTGCAAAAACGAGGCTACAATAATCGGGTGCTGAGCGCCCACCACGATCCATCTCCTCCAAAGAAGAAGAGGAAGCAGACAGTTCTATCAGATTTCGAGACTGGCGTCTATCAAAAGCAGGAGCTCAATTTCGCGCTCGCCTACTCGGATTTCATACGAAAAATAAGAAACACGAACACCGGAGCAGTTACTAGTTTTCTTGGAGTGGCTCGCCCCGAGAGTGCAAGCGGAGAAAAGCGAGTCAAGTCCCTTGTGATGGAATCTTACGAAAGGCATGCTAACAAGGCTCTCAGAAAGATTTGCGACGAGCTTAGGGCAAAGTATCGTCTCAACAGGATTATCATCATTCACGCGCTTGGGAGATTCAAGGTTGGCGAGCCAGTCGTTCTTGTCGCGGTGGCAGCAGCACGGCGTGACTCTGCTTTCGAAGCTTTGAGAGAAGCTGTTGAACGATACAAGAAAGAGCCTGCGCTTTTCAAACAAGAGATCTATGTCGATGGATCGAGTTCGTGGATAGGATGAAACAACAAATTGTTATCTGAGATGAGTTTGCGTTTGATGAATTCGAGGAAATCGAGTAGTAGCTTTCTTTGTACTCTGAAGAAGGAACCAATCTGAAGTGTGGTTTTAGCTCTTGGAGATGTAGAGGTTTCAATTGCAGCATTTTGATTACGTGATACTTGGAGGAGGCCTAGCCGGAGCTCATGCGGCATTCTCGATCAGAAAGAAAGATCCTCAAAGTTCCTTGCTCGTAATCACAAACGAGCCCCATCTCCCCTACGACAGAGTTCCTCTCTCGAAGGACTACTTGATTGGCAAGCTTGATAGACAGAAGCTTTTCCTGCGCAAGGAAGAGTTCTACCGTGGCTCGAAGATTGAGATATTGCTTCGTCGGGTGGTCACAAGCTTGGATGTGAGCAATCGCATTGTTGTCCTTGACGAGGGAAGCGAAATATCTTTCCGAAAATTGCTCTTGGCAACAGGTGGTCGGCCTAAGCGAATTCAAATTCTTGGATCCGATCTGGATGGAGTGTATTATCTCAGGACAATTGAAGATTCAGACAGGCTCAAAGCAGCTTCTGCGACCGCGAAGGATGTTGCAATTATTGGGGGCGGATTCATAGGGTGCGAACTTGCCTCAGCCTTTCGAAAGCTAGGTCATCCCACGACCATCGTTGAAATGGGACCTTACTTATTGAACATGGCGCTGGACGAAGAGACATGCCTCTGGATAGGGAACTATCTAAAAGAAAATGGCGTTGAGGTCAAGGTAGGTTCGTCAGCTCAAGAATTCGTTGCTCGAGAATCAGAGACCGGCGGAAGAAGGGTTCAGTCCGTAAGGACGACTGACGGCGGAGAGATTCCTGCAAGCATGGTAGCGATTGGAATTGGAATTAGTCCCAATTCAGAACTTGCATCAAAGGCTGGGCTAAAGGTCGATAGAGGAGGAGTAATGGTAAACGAACATTTAGAAACTGAAGTCGAGGGGATTTTCTCGGCGGGGGATGTGGCTAGATTTTTCAGTCCACTCTTTGAAAGACACTTGCGAGTCGAGCACTACGATGTAGCTGTGGGACATGGAATGTTAGCCGGGGAAAATATGGTAGTAGGAGACCAGAGGCGCAGCTACCGCGATATTCCCCACTTCTTCTCTTATATTTTGGATTTGAAAATAAATGCCTCCGGAGATCTCACTCTCAGAGACAGAGTCGTGAGAAGGGGCTCTCTCGATATGGAGAAAGGGTTTTTCCAGTTTTACCTCAATAAGGGACGGGTCGAGGCAGTAGTTGCAGTCAACAAAAAGTGGGAAGATATCAGGAAGGCAAGGGATCTGGTGAGCTTGAGGGAAGATTTTTCAGATCCCTCAATTCTCTCGGACGAGACACGGGATCTAGTATCTTTTGTAAGCGGCGCGGAAGCCTCAAGGAATAAGTAGGCCCCTCGTCCACTGTGAAAGACTGTATCACTTCTTTTGCAGTTTGGCTCTGATGATCTGGCAAAGTACACCTTCCTTCCCGAGGCTGGAGATTTTATAAGAGCTCAGGGAATCGAGCTCTCAGATCTTTCTCGTCCAGATTACGTGAATGTAGTTAATCGGGCAAGAGAGAGAATAATCGAAGCGATCACAAGGGGAAGAGTTTCAGACCAAATTGCAAAGAACAAGGAGATAGAAATCATGTCTTTCCCTGTCTCGCTGGTTCTCGTCAGATCGACAAACCTCGATCACCTTATGAGTCTATATGCAGGGGCCGAAGCTTCTCGGGTCGAGTATTTTCTTTCTAATGAACGCAATCCTAGGATAATCGAAGACATTTTCAAGGATTACATAGGTGTCGAGCTAGAACACACTTCGGGGAAAGGTCACCTTTCAGCTTATTATTCGACTACATCGAATCTATTTCTCTCACTTCCTCCATTTCGGATACCGATAATGGAATATTTGAAGAGGGCAGTGGGACTTCGAAAGCCAGAGTGGAAGCTCGTTAACCGGATGGTTTCCAGCGGAAAAGTGTTTGTTACACAGGAAGACATCATACACTTGATTCGCGAAGAGATCAAGGCTATGATATATCAGAGGCTTAAGGATACCAAACTTGCTAAGCTTCCGGAGAACCTTGAAAGAATCTCAAAGGAGATCATTAAGATGGCGCCGCCTCCTAGGGAATCCTTTACCATCTTGAAGGTTGGACCAGAGAATTACCCTCCGTGCGTCCGCGAAGCCTTGAAACTTTTAGAAAAGGGAGAAAACGTTCCTCACTACGGAAGATTTCTTCTCGCTACATACTTGCTAAGAGTGGGAAAATCGGTCGATGACATAGTTGCACTGTTTCCTAAGGCTCCGAATTTCAAACAGAATGTAACTCGATATCAGGTCGAGCATATAGCAGGACTCAAAGGAGGGCGAACAAAATACAGTGTTCCATCCTGCAAGACTCTTCAGACGCATTCATTTTGCTTCATGGATCCTATCAAATGCCACGGAATATCCAGTCCTCTTCAATATCCCGCCGATAGACGAAGGAGCAGAATGCAAGATGAGGGCACAGGAAGAGAAGAAGAAGAAGCACGCAAAGGGAGCCAGCCAAATAGTAACCGGGAAAGAGAGCGAGCAATGAAAAGAAACAGGAGGCAAACAGTCGATTGGACCTAGCTTCTGCGCAAGTCCTCAGGGCGTATTTCAAGGAGTACTACTTTCGATATGGCGAGCGGATAACTGAGCCAACTGAGATAAGGTCGAGAGAATTCGGTTACTCCACCTTTGACGGTCAAATGATACGACACCTCTCCTTCGAAGATATCGGTGCTCTTCGTGCCCTGCTACTGAAGGAGGTGCCTGCGGGAGTTTACTGCTCGAATTCTCTCTATAGAGAACCCGCCGCAGAGATGCATAGGAAAGGCTGGATAAAGGCCGAGCTCATCTTTGACATCGATGCTGACGCACTGAAACTTCCTTGCAGGAAGGAACACGACTTCTGGGTGTGCAAGCAGTGCGGGAAGAAAGAGATGGGGCTTCGTCCAGAAACGTGTCCAAGTTGTCGGGGAAATAGAATCGCAGAAACAAAATGGGCATGCAGGAAGTGTCTTGAAGGTGCGAAGAACGAGACGTTCAAGCTTCTTGATATTCTTGAGAGCGATTTTGGGATATCTGGAAAACAAATCCAAATTTATTTCTCAGGAAACGCCGGATATCACGTGCACCTAGCAGAAAGCCCTCTTGATGAGCTCGATCAGCACGGTAGATCCGAAATTTCTGACTACTTGACAGCTCGTGGGATCCTACCAGAAATGTTTCGAACCACCAAGATGTCTCCGCAGGATCCCGGTTGGAGGGGAAGACTCGCGAGAAAGATAAGAGATATGCCCGAAAACGATGATCAGAGCGCAAATCCTCTAAAGGCAAATACCTTCGAAGATAGGGTCAAGGAGCTTGCGTTCAAGCTATCCAAGAGCGAAAGTGAAAAGATATTGATTGGTCTTTTCTCGGAGCTTTCAGTCAAGATTGATCCTATGGTTACGACTGACATTCACAGGATTTTCAGAATGCCAGAAACGCTAAACAACAAGACTGGCCTTGTGAAGAAGAGCACGAGTGATCTTGCCTCATTCGATCCTTTGAATGAAGCAGTTGCGATCCCTGATGAAAGCAGCCGCATAAAGGTCTTGATCAGCTTCGCTCCAAAGGTAGAGCTTTGTGGTTCTTCGTACGGCCCCTTTGTGGAAAACGGGGAGAGCGTTCAAACGCTTCCTCCATTTGTTGCAATTTATCTCATAGCAAAAGGAGTAGCTTCGATAGCTCCACCACCTGAGCAATCCATTACAAGCAAAAACTGAAAACAAGCTTTCTTCGAAAAAACAGCGAGCTCTTTAGATATTGTGAATATCAGTGAAGGAAGGAAGGAAGGAAGGAAGGGAAAAAGAGCTGTAAAGATGTCTTCAAAGAGGGAGGAAAGGCAGGTGATTCAGTGATTCTTTGATCGAAACCCTTGCCGACAAAGTGAACCGTTTGCTCGAGGATGAGCTCGCAGACAAGAATACCATTCGCAAGATACAGCCAGACATCTACAAAATGATAACTTCACACATCAAATCCATCCGCCCCGAGATTTCTGATAAAGACAAGAATCTTGTTTCCGCGCTGAGCTGGGCTGAGAGGCAAATCCTTCACGATGTGGCGAGCAGACTCATCCAGCTCAGAATATCGAAATTCATGAGAGACCCAGAGTCGGACACGACCAACCTCACACTTGAAGAGAGGTACATAGTTGAGCCCCTCTTGCAATCAAAGAAAAGACAGAGCAGAATCGAGCAGGCGATACTAAATGGCCAGATTTCCCAGCTCGAGCAAGCTTCGAATTCTGTCAAGCAAAAATTCGTTATCGCAAGATTTCTCCAACCGTATGCTTCCATAACGGGCACTGATCTCGCAGCTTACGGCCCCTTCGAGCCTGAAGACGTAGCTATCCTCCCCATCGAAAACGCGAAACATCTGGCAAAGATAGGAATAATTGCACAGAACTGGGTTGAACCCATGGAATAGGGGAAGGGAAAAGCGGGACAGACGTACTCGCTTAAATCCAGCTCCATCTTTCTTTCATTTTCCTCCTGAAAAACGATTATAAGCCCACTTAGACCTGAGGAAAAGAACTGCCATTTTTTTCCTGCTTCGGATTCGAAGAGCGAGATGAGGAGTAGGAAAGAATTTGGATAAGATTTCGATAACTGCAACAAAATCTTAGTTTCAAAACATAGTTGGAGGGTTAAGATAGAAAGCATGAAATTCGCTAAAGAGTTGAATACCTATTGTCCGAAGTGTGACAAGCATACTTTGCATACTGCTAGCCTTTACAAAGCGGGAAAGCAGAGGAGCACGGCTATTGGAGCTCGTAGGCACGAGGAAGACATTCACGGTTACGGTGGCCAGAAATTTCCAAAGTTAGTGAGGACTGCAAAGACAACTAAGAAGCAGGTGATCAAGCTAAAGTGCAAGGAATGCGGCAAGTTCGTAAGCCGTCTGGGTATACGTCTTCGAAAGCTTGAGATCCAGCAATGACGATGGAAATAAGGACAGTGAACTTTTAGAAATGGTGAGGAAAGAAAGAGTGTTCATACCAAAGCCGAAGAGTGCCTTTCTTCAAGCAGTGTGTGTGAAATGCGGGACTGAAAACGTGTTCTTTTCGAACAGCACGCGAGATGTGAAATGTAAGCAGTGTGGCGAGGTGTTAGGGAGGAAGACTGGAGGGAGGGTGGAGCTAACCGAAGCAGTGGGAGAGGAAATCAGGCAGATAGACTATGCCTGAAAGATTCAGAATAAGGTGGGGGGAAGAGAAGAACGAAAAGGGGGAGTCCGAAGAATTCCTTCCTTTTTTTCTCTCTGACGTGCATCTACTCTTTCGAATTTTGTGGAAGACACAACGTCGCTAATCATCTAGAAAGCAAGTTTCAGATCAATTGAAAACGAGAAAGAGTTTGGAGAGGTAGTTCAATCGATCCAGCGGCGGTGGTTTGACCAATATGGTAGTAGAAGATCAAAGTAAGATACAGCAGCAGCAACAGCAACAACATCAGCAACAACTGATGCCTGAAGAGGGAGAGCTCGTCATGGCCTCCGTCAATCAGATATCGCCGCACGGGGTCTACGTTACTTTGGATGAATACAACAAACTTCCAGCTTTCCTTCACATAAGCGAAATCTCCACAGGCTGGGTAAGGGATATTGAACGCTATGCTAAACCTGGCCAGAAGCTTGTTCTGAAAGTAATCAGGATCAACAAGGTAAGGAAGGAGATAGATCTCTCGCTAAGACAGGTAAGCGGAGAGGAGAGGCGCCAGAAGATAATTGAGGTAAAGAAGAACGAAAAGGCAAGAACGATATTCGAAGCAATCAAGCAAAAACTCAATCTTGATGCTACGGCTTCAAAGAAACTTGAAGCAAAGCTTCTAGAGCAGTATGATTCGCTGTATGAGGCCTTTGAAGATATTGCAAGACGAGGCCAGAAGGCTATCTCCAAAATAGATGTGCCAGCCGAATACGCCGAAACCCTTGAGACAATCTCGAAGGAAAAGATATCAATTCCGATCGTAGAAGTAAGAGGGATCATGGATATCCGGGTCAAATCCCCGGATGGCATAGAAGTGATCCGAAATGCGCTTGTCTCGGCGGAGGAAACAAAATCCTCAAGCGCTCAGATCAAGACTACTTACCTAGGAACACCAAGGTACAGGATAACTGTGAGGGCAGAGAATTACAAAATTGCCGAAAGAGCGCTTCAAAATGCAATAGAGAAGATACGATCCCTAATTGAAAAATCAAAGGGGAAGTTCAATATCGTGAGGGAGAGCTCTCGCAAGCAGGTTGAATAAGCTCCTACTGAAATGCAAAGTTTGCGGTTCTTACACTCTGGGCCCCACATGCCGCAAGTGTGGTTCTTCTGAGGTGGCTAGTCCACATCCACCAAAATTCTCTCCAGACGATCGCTATCTCAGGTACAGACTGAGGGAAAGATACTCTGAGAAGGAGCCAACTAACGGCGTGAATGGCTAGGCAGAGAGGGGAAAAAGGTAGAGAAGCTATCGCGCGGCTTGGTGAGAAACATACCCAAGCAACAAGAACACGAAAGAGAGTAAGAAAAAGGCAAAATTGAAAAATAATTTGCGGCTTCGGGGCGGTACGTAAGCCGACAAGAAAGAGGAAATAGAAGAACTAAGGACGGATGCAAGTCTTTCTCCATCGCTTGCGGCCCCGAAAGCCTCTTGTCTTTCCCATAACTGTTGATCCGGTAAGCTTTTCCTTTCCTCTTCTCTTGCTTCTCTTTTTGAGGTTTGAGGTTCTTTGACTCCCTAGCGAGCGATCTGTCTTGCCGGTCTCTCAGCCATCAAAACCACGGCGGTCCCCTTGCCTGCGACTTTGACCTTAAGTTTCGTACCTGAAGTAATCAAGGGGTGGTTCTTGTAGAAGGGCTTTATTCCATCGATGCGTCCGATATCTACTCCTTGCCACAGGTTGTGCATCTTCGAGCGGTATATCCGCCCTTCATAATCTATTAGGACAACCGGCTCTCCTGGTTTGGGGAAGAGATGTCTATACTCTTTCGGTATTCCGAGTCTCCCACCTTCTATCCACCAGTCCTTCACTTCTACTTGGAATTCAGCTGCTACCAGCTGTTGTTGTTGCTGCTGCTGGTTCTGGGACGACTCGTTCTGCTCTTCGTTACGGTTTCCGATATAGTCGCTAGTACTTGATGTTTCTATGCTCATGGATTTGGCTCTCGGCTAGGGGAATGGGATCAAGGCCAATTTATTCCTAGCTGTCCGTCAAATAATATTGACCATGCCTATATCTCAACGTAGCAAGTTGGGGAGTCCCAGTTTTGAAAAACAGATCACTCTCATTGGCATCAACTTGGTCAAAATAAGTTGTCACTCGTTTCGAAATTGACTGTGTTAACCATTTTATGTGGAAAACAGAACTCTATTTGATCACTAAATACTTGCGCCTAGCAGTTTGGCAGCTATACCTTGAGAAACTGCTCAGGATCATTGAGAAATCGCTCAAAGTAACAGATAATCCAAATGACCAAAATCTGTGTTTTTCTTTTCTGGTATCACGATGTTTCGACTCAAGGGATAAAGGGATTGACGTACCTTTCTCTATCTACGTCATAGATACCTCGGTTCGTGATTCTCGCATGAGGAATAACTGAAAGAGTTAGCAGGCACGGAATCGGCATATATGGGTGATCAATTATCCCCAATTCCCTGAAGGCTTGCCGAAGATCTATCATTCTTTTTGCAACTGTTTCAATAGAATGGTCACACATCAGGCCTGCTATTGGAAGCTCAATCTCGGCTAGCACCCTCGATTGTTTGACAGCCACGATCCCTCCACCAAATCGAACAACTCTTCTAGCGGCAATCGACATATCCACTGGATCTGTTCCTACAACAATCAGGTTGTGCGAATCGTGTGCTACAGTAGATGCCATTGCACCTGATCTTATGAGGTTCCTTGCAAACCCGAATGACGAAGCTTCTTTCTCCTTTTTATGGTGTCGGTCGAACACCATAACGAGCGCAATGTTCTCCCGCCCGTAATCAATTCGACCGTCTAAGATTTCAACCTCTACTGTTGCAAGCCGAGTGAGAATTAATTTGAGAAAAGACGAAGGTTCGAGATGTCGTGAAGAGTCTTTTCTCCAGCGAGCTTTTTCTCCAGCAGAGCGTGAAGAGTGGGAAGAGAAATCGACGACATTAATTCGGAGCTTTCCATTTTTTCTTGGAAGCCGAGGGATGAAATAAGACGGAACAAGAAGTCGTTCACTTACCCGCGAAGTGTGATATGCTCTTGCATCGAATCTTCTTCGGTTCATTCGAATAACTAATTCGTAATTTCTCGAAACAATTCTGCCGTTTGATATTACTGTCCCGATTCGAAACTCCTTGATCTTTCCGTCAAGAAGAATTATGTCTGCCACTTTCCCAGGAGCAAGTGCACCAAGTTTGTACATTTTCATATGCATTGCCGGCCTGAGGGTGGCGCTTCTTACAGCCTCGATGGGATCCATCCCCTCAGAAATCAGGAATCTCACCACTCGATCAAGGTGGCCAAAGTTTTTGAGATTGTCTGGCATTACATCGTCTGTCACAGAAATAACGCCCCAAGGATTCTTGAGTGAATTGAGAGCGGAAATCATCTTCCTTCCATCCAAAATATCTGGACCACGAAGTTTCAGAAACATGCCGGCTCTCAGCTTGTTCAGATCATGAAGCGGGTAAAAGTTTTCATGATCCGCTTCTGCGCCGCTCGAAACATAAGCGTCAAGCTCGTTGCCTGAAAGCAGAACGCAATGCCCATCGATTGTCATGTTCCTTCTTCGTCCGATTTCAAGAATCTTCATCATCTTTTCATCGCACGAAAGGACACTCTTGTAATCCATGACCTCTCCAAGTCCGCATATGCCCTCCCAGCCTGACATTTCTTCCACATCTTCAGGTGTGATTTCTGCCCCAGATGTTACAGCCTTGGATTCCGGAACGCATGTCGGGACAAAGAAGTAGATCTTCATTGGAAGGTTTCTCGAATTGTTGATCATCATTTTCACCCCCTCCTTGCCAAGTACATTGGCAATCTCGTGAGGATCTGCGCACACAGTTGTCGTTCCCCTTGGGAGTACAGCCTCCGCAAACCTTGCCGGAGTTATCATACTGCTCTCGATATGGAGATGAGTATCGATCAGGCCGGGAAGCGCAATGGCGCCCTTTGCGTCTATACTGTCAAGTGCTTTGTATCTTTCTAAACTGTTTCCGGATTCTCCGTCGGAGCCTGACACGTTTGTTATTATGTTACCATATACCCCAATAGTCGAATTTGGAATGATCTCACCCGTATAGACATTCAGCAATTTGACATTTTTGATCCTAAGGGAAAGGGGGGTCTTTCCAAGAGAGGCCAGTATTATTTCCTTTCTGTTTGATGCCAATATCACCCTTTCTTTGCCCTCCTTTAAATCACGTCGATATTTAGTCCTCGAATTGATCTTATGACGGAATTCTGAGACAATTTCGAATCCAAACTGAACGCCCTAAAAACCACGCCGAACTTCACTTGAAATCATACTGAAGCTCCTTTAGCGCTTTCTTTTTATCTTCTGGCCAAGTGACTCGAGCATACGCTGGCTGAGAGCACCTTGCTTGAACTCGCCCAAAATATTGATATATTGGGGAATCTTTGCGGCGTATTGAATTTTATGGGACAACCCACTTCAAGAACCCCGGTTGTGTTTCTTAGGGAAAGTACTGGCCTAGTCAAGAGCGTTTCGTTCCTTGATTCGATTTCACTCAATATCAGCAACATGTCTGCTGGGGCCGCTCTTGGAATAATCGGGCTCACAATGATTTCAATACCAGCTACTACAGCCGCAAGTACTAATCTTGCGCTCGCATCCGTCATTGCTTTTGTATTATCCATACCTCAAATCATAGTCTATACCATGATGACCCGACGAATGCCGCGCACTGGTGGTGACTATGTTTGGATTTCAAGGAACTTGGGAGGAATGTTTGGAAGTTCAATTTCATTTATGGGGTATACGTTGGAGACTCTCGCATATCTCGCATTGATTTCTCTGTCAGCAGTATTTGCAATTGGTTCAGTCGGACTCTTTTTCAATCCGACAAGCTCCACTTTCTTCGGGCTCGCAGTACCTAGCACTGTGCCCGGAGCCACACCGGTACTGCAGTTTGCGCTTGGCTCGCTCATATTTGCAATACTCATAGCAATCAACATTTTCAGGCCAAAGTTTGGTTACAAGCTTGTTTCAGGATTGATTGTAGTTGGCGTAGTCGGTCTACTCCTCGCAATTTTTACACTCTTGGCGGCCGGAAAGACTGGCGTGGAAAATTACATGAATAATGTAATCGCAGGCGGAAACGCGAGTTCCCCCCTTACATACAACAATATCGTGTCCAAAGCTACCCCCAGCGCTAGAACATTCAACCTTTCTGCCACGATTTTCATGCTTCCTTTCTTCGCAATCTTCGTCTATCCTTGGCTCAATGCGGCGCCTGCAGTAGCAAGTGAAATCAAAGGAAAGAACGCAGTCAAGTGGAACGTTCCAGTGTCTGCCACCGTGGTGTTTGCGCTTGTGACTGGCGCTTTCGCCGCAATGTATTACGCTGGAGGCTTCACCTTCATCAATGCGGCACTTGCAAACTCGACGCTTGTGTTTGATTATTCTTTCAATTTCTGGACGCTCGCGATGGGTGTCGCAAACAACAACGCAATTGCATGGTTTCTTGGAATATCATGGATACTGTGGAACGTAGCCGTTCTTGCATACGGAATCATAGTGTTTTCTAGATACTTATTCGCTCAAGCTTTTGATAGGTTCCTTCCGACGAGGCTCGCCACGATAAGTCAGAAGTTCGGTTCTCCTTACATTGCACATGTAATAGACCTTGTAATAACTGTGGCACTGATCGGCGCCGCGGCGTATCTATATGGGAGCTTGCAGGCTTTGTTCGCTGCAGTTATCGCTTCAATGATTTACTTTTTCTTCATAGGAATAACTGCTGTAGTATATGCTAACGGAAAAGGTAGGGGACCAGGTAGGTTAACTCTTTCGATATCGGGTGCATTGATGGCTGCAGTTTTCCTCTTCCTGATATCGCAGTTCCTTTCAAATCCGACCATCTGGGGTACCCCGGTCGTCGCTTTCGGTGTTCAGGGGTACGTCTTTGCTTATCTTTATGTGGCAGGCTCTTTCATTGCCGGTCTGATTATTTACGCTGCATCAATGAGTTATCACAGAAGGAAGGGGATAGACATCACCCTAGCTTACAAAGAGATTCCGCCTGAGTAAACCCTGAGCATGATAAGAATAACGAGAAGTATTTACAAGAATGACTTACAGGAATCCTTTCCGTCATAAATTGGTTTATTGTTTGTATATGGGAGCTAGTCTTTCCAACATTTCGCAAGATCTATCATTCTGCAGAACCACACTCCTTCCTTCTGAGAGATGTACTGGAGAATTTGATCTAGGAGCATTATTCTGTGGGCTCTCCCCGTGCTCTCGGGATGAAGGACGAGTGCATAAAATCCTCCTGGCTCGTGTTCGTACATATAATCAAAGTCCATCTTCCAGATCTCGTAAACCTTTGACGGGTTGTCGAGTTTAGGGTAAAATGGGGAAACACCGAGGAAGTATGCTAGGTCGTCCTCGATGAGTTCGTTGACTGGTATGTTGAGGAGGTTAACCTCCTTTCCGAATTTTGGAGGCCGATCAAAGTAATATTCGTCTCCGTCGCGAACTTTGGTGACTTTGAAATCATAGGGGCCCATGTGTTGCGATATGTACTTGAAGCCTAGTTCCATCAGAATTTTGACAGTGTGCTTACTGAGCTCGTTACAATTTGGAATCTCAAAAGGCACCCTGTAGCCCTGCGGTCTCTGGCCTGTTGCGTTCTCAATCGCAGTTATTCCCCTTTCAAAGGATTCTCTCTCTTCCTTTTCGTTCATCGAGCCTGGACACTCATGGAAGTATCCATGATGACCGATCTCATGCCCCCTATCTGCAATCTCCTTTATCACATGGGGATAAGTGTCTGCAATCACCCCGGGAGTAAACCAAGTCGCGCTTACGTTATACTTGTCCAATACCTCCATTATTCTGGGGATTCCAACCGTTGCGCCGAACTCGCCCCTAGTGAAATTTATTGGCCCATATGTCCCCTCCCCGACCAGTCCCACTGCTCTCATTCTGAGCATAATTGACCAGCAGTCAGTATCGATAGAAACACAAACAGCGCATCTCTTTCCTTGAGGAAGAACTATAGGCATAGAAAATTCGCTCTTTTTAGGGATATTGAAGCTTATTTGTGTTTATTTATTCATATTTGCGGCTGGCATTCTTTGACTCCCTCTCCCCCAATTTTCGATTTCTATCTTCGCTTACCAAGCTTCAAATGACTACCTTCGATAGGGTCTTATCCTTAAGGCCGAGATCGTCCGCGAGTTTCTCTGACACCTTCATCCCTTCCTTTACGACTTTTTCTTCGTCGATCGTTTTGAGCTTGTGTTCTTCGACAACCACGCTTCCATTTATGATCACCGTTTCAACATTGGCAGGTGATGCATAGTAGACCAAGGCGTTCGCGATGTCGATGTAAGGGGTCGTATACAGCCGTTTCAGATCGAGTATGGCAAAGTCAGCCTTTTTGTCTGTCTCGATTGAGCCGATTTTATCGCCGAGTCCGAGGGCTGTCGCTCCGCGAATCGTGGCAAGCTCAAGCGAGAGCATACATGGTGCTTGGGTTGGATCCTGTGTTGAAATTTTTTGGAGGAGGGAGCAGGCTTTCATCACTGAAAACATTTCGTGACTGTTTGCAACCGTGCCGCCGTCGGAGCCAAGTGCAATCGGCACTCCTTTTGAAAGCATCTTCGGGAGTTGCATGACTCCTGAGGCGAGATACATGTTGCTTATTGGATTGTGGACCACACATGTCCCATATTTTGCGAGCAATTCAATCTCCTCGTCTGAGAGCCAGATTCCGTGTGCAATCACTGTCTTCGGTCCGAGAGCTCCAATCTCGCTTAGGAACTCGACCTCTCTCTTTCCATAGTCTTCGAGCGTTGTATCAACCTCTGCCTTCGATTCGGCTATGTGTGAATGCAAATAAACTCCATACTTGTCTGAGAGCTCCTTTGCTTTTCTGAAGGGCTCAGGCCCGCAGCTGTTGATCGCAACTGGACATGGACAAACGCTGATCCTCTCGCCTCCCTTCTCCCTCCACTTTAGGATGAGTTTCTCTGTAATCTCGAAATCTTCATCTGGCGAGTAGGGAAAGTATCTCTCGGTTGTTCCCCACTTTACGTGCCTCTGTGTTCTCTTCGTGAATCCTCTTGCCACGACTCCTCTGATTCCAGATTCTAGGAATGCCTCTGCTACAGCGTCAACAGCTTCAGGAGTGGTGTTGAGATAGAGGTTGTCTAGCAAGAAACTTGATCCAGATTTGAGTGCTTCAGCGCAGGAGAGGAGAGCTCCGATCCTTGCTTGGTCAGCGGTCAACCTACCTGCAAGCGGATGGATAAGATTCCTAAGCCAGTCGAGGATTTGAAAACCATCCCCGAGCGACTTGAGTAAAGTCTGATATGTGTGAGTGTGGGCGTTTATAAAAGTTGGAATCACAATCTTTCCAGTCGCATCGATTTCGTACTCTGGCTTTCCGAAGTCTCTTTCAAGATCGCTCTTTTCGCCGACTCCGCAAATTGTGTCTTTCTCCACTGCGATACATCCTTTCTTGAGGGGTTTCTGGTTCTCAAGATCGCGCCGGCTCATGGTGAGTATTGTAGCGTCTTTTACAAGTATGTCCATCTTTTGCGATATCTAAACTCCCCAAAACGTTCAGTGTGCATATTGAGTTACTTGTGCGGAGATCTCGTTTTTTTCTCTCTTTCGCTCTTCTTTGATGCTAACCAATCGGCGGGTAAATCACACAGAGGATGTGAGGCCTCCTACTTTCTTGATATGTGTTCCCGTGAGTCCTTGAAGGGCCTGCCTGAGGTCACTAAGATCTGCTATTATTGCTTCCTTCCCACCGTTTTCTACAAACCTCACAGCAGCAAGAACCTTGGGTTCCATGCTCCCCTCTCTGAACTCACCCGCACGAAGGTATCTTCGAGCTTCCTCTGTTGTGATGTTTTCAAGGGCTTTCTGTTTACGGGACCCGTAGTTGAGATAAACATAATCGACATCAGTCAAAATTACGAGACGGTCAGCACCGATGAGCGTGGCAAGCCTCTCAGCCGCAAGATCTTTGTCGATGACAGCTTCTATCCCCTTAGCCCTCCATCCTTCTTCCTCCACGGTTGGTATCCCGCCTCCGCCGCAGGCGACGACTGTGAAACCCTCTCGCACAAGCGTTACAATCGAGGATTGTTCTGCTATCGCAATCCTAATGGGATCAGGAGAAGGGACCACCCGCCTCCATCCTCCTCGGGCTTTGTCTTCTACGAAGGTGTAATCAGGGTGAATCTTTTGAATACGCTTGACTTCGTTTCTCTTCATGAATTGTCCAATCGGCTTCGTTGGATTTTTGAGCTCTGGGTCATCTTTATTCACTATTACTCGCGTTACGACTGTCACGACTGCTCTGTCGTCTAGCCGTCTACGCTTGAGCTCACTTCGGAGGGACTGCTGGATCAGATATCCTATGAACCCCTGAGTCTCCGCAACGCAAACATACATAGGAAAAGGTGGCACTTTGAACATCTTCCAACCTGCTTCGTGGCGGAGCATGGTCGCACCAATCTGAGGACCATTTCCGTGAGTTATTGCGACCCTATACCCCATCTCTATGAGATCGGCAATGTGCCTTGCGGCATTTGAGATGTTGCGCTGTTGCTCATCGGCCGACCCGCTCTCACCTCGGCGAAAGAGTGCATTTCCTCCGAGCGCGATGACGATAAGCTCACGTCGCCCAGAGTTCGATTGTAGTTCTCTGCTTTTCCTCTTCTTTTGCATGCTCATCAATTTTGACTTGCTACTCTTTCTCCCTCGCGATCAACGTGAGCTGTGTACTGTCCTAACGCTATGAGGAGCGTCGTCCTCTTGAGCGTATGAGTGAGACAAGCGCTTCAGGCGTCACCGGAGTTTCAGTGATCCGAATACCCAAGGGTTCGAGTGCGTCGTCAATCGCGTTTGCGATCGCGGCAGGAGGAGCAATTGCTCCGCCTTCCCCCATCCCCTTCACTCCGAGGGGGTTCAGGCTCGTAGGCGTGACCATATGCTCGATCGAAACGTTAGGCACATCAAGAGATGTGGGAAGCATGTAGTCGATAAATGTCGGGGAGAGAAGCTGACCGTCCTGAGAGTACTTCAATTCTTCGAGTAATGCGCCTGCGATTCCTTGAGCAATTCCGCCGTGAACTTGACCCTCCACGATGGTTGGGTTAATCATCACTCCGCAGTCGTGAACCACATAATAGCTCAGGATTCTGACTTTCCCAGTTTCAGAGTCGACCTCGACTACGGGTACGTGCACCTGATAAGAATAGGCGACTCCGGGGGGATCGTAGAATGTTGTCGCCTCAAGACCTGGCTCAACTCCTGGAGGAAGATTGTGTGCATCATACGCTATCTTTGCGATCTCAGCCAAAGTTAGCGATTTTCTAGTGTCGTTTCTTGATCTGAACCTACCAGCTAAGAATTCGACGTCTTCCCTTCTCGTGCCGAACACAAAAGCAGCGATTCTGGCGGCCTTTTCCTTCACTTTAGATGAGCTCAGCTTTACGGCTGCGCTCCCGATGATTGCAGTCCTGCTCCCCCATGTTCCGAATCCGTATGGGTCTGACCTTGTGTCTCCGTGGTGCACCGTCACCTTTTCGAGCTCGATCCCAAATTCGTCGGCGCAAACTTGCGCAAGAGTTGTTGCACCTCCCTGGCCGTGGGGGCAAAGACCTGTGAGAATTGTTACACTTCCCGATCTTTCGACCCGTACTGTAGCGCTGTCGTATCCACTGTAAACCTTGAAGCCGTCTAGTCCCATCTGCTTCGATGGTCCTATTCCAGTTGATTCGACGCAGAAAGAGATCCCGATTCCAAGATACTTCCCATCGAGGGCTTCGTGGGAAAATTTCTTTGTCTTTGCATGTTTTTTGAATTGTTCGTATCCAGAAATTTCGAGCGCCTTGCGAAGAGCAAGGGGATAGTTTCCGCTGTCATATGTTGCTCCGATCGCGTTGCGGTAGGGAAGCTCGGACGGCTGGATAAAGTTCTTGAGCCTAACCAGGACAGGGTCGAGCTTGAGCTCCCTTGCAACAATGTCCACCGCTCTCTCTAAAACAAAGTTCGCTTCGCTCTGTCCGAAGCCTCTGTACGCTCCGACTGGCGTCTTGTTCGTCGTAACGCAAGTGAGACGAATGAGCCAGTTCTTGATCTTGTAGGGTCCAGGTAGGGCACTAACCGAGACTAGCTGGGGCCCCAAGCTCATAATGTGAAAGGCTCCGAGGTCTGCGAGAATTGAGTCTTTGAATCCAACGATTGTGCCGTCTTTGAGCACTCCGACCTCGATCGAATGAAGCTGGTCGCGTGCGTGAACTGTAGAAATTATGTCTTCGGATCTGCTGGCAGTCCATTTGACGGGCCTCTTGAGCTTAATCGATAGATAAGCAGTAAGGACTTCTTCAGGATACACATCTTGCTTGTTCCCAAATCCCCCTCCCACATCTGGTGCGACGACCCTGATTCTGTTCTCGCCAATCTTGAGCATCTCGGCAAGAACTGATCTTACGATGTGAGGCCACTGAGTACTTGACCACAGGGTAAGAGTTTCAGAAGCCTCGTCGTAGCTAGCTACGAGGCTTCTTGGCTCCATCGGAGAGCCGTACTGTCTTTGAATCTTGAATCTCTCTCTTAGAACCAAGTCTGCCTTTGAAATCGCGCTTTCCACATCTCCAGCTCTCACTTCTGTTGAATAGGCATTGTTTGTTCCCCATTCATCGATGATAGGGACGGAATCAGTGTCGATCGCTTTCTCGGGGTCTACGAGTACATCGAGCGGCTCGTACTCCACTTCGATCTTCTCTAGAGCATCTTCTGCAGAGTAGCGATCTGTTGCAACAACAGCCGCAACGATTTCTCCTGCGTATCTTGCCTTGTTTAGTGCAATTGGATGTATGCTTGCTTTTCTCAAGCCTTTTGGAGCAGCGAATATTGGAAACGGCTCGATTTGTCCAGCCACATCCTTACCCGAGATCGCTAAGAGCACTCCGCTTGCCTTTAGGGCATTTGAAAAGTCGACTGACAAGAGTCTTGCATGAGGTAGTGAGCTCCTGAGAAACGCAACAAAGAGCATGTTTGGAAGTTTGATGTCATCAGCGTAAGTCGTTTTTCCAAGAAGCACTCTCGGAGCCTCTACGGCCTTGACTCGCTGTCCTACGAGCTTTGTGGTCTGTTTTGTAAGTACTACTGCCAATTAGAAAGTCTCGCCTTGAAACGAAAAGAGGGAAGGAAAGAAAATGGGGCCACAACGTGGTCTCATCATGATATGTTTGATCACTCAGTCTTTATTTCTTGGAATTTACGAGAAACCCTCTCCCATCCCAAAGGAGATAAAACACAATCCATATCTCTAATACCTTTCTTGTTGCGTTGGCCATCGTGGAAAGAGCGCTGCTATGAGCGAATCACCACATGGTGGTCTGTTTGAACGGCCTCGGCTCATGTTTGTGACTTGTACCACATCTTCTTTTGTGCCTTGCAAATTTCTTTGCACTTATCGATCTTCCACATTTTGGGCAAATAGGCAATTTTTCTCCCTCTCCCCCGTTGTTCTCTCTTCCCTTCTACTTCTTCACTTCGGTTACTTCAGATCTAATATTACCGAAGGGTGAAGCAAACCTTCTGGTGTCGGGTCATTAGCGAAAATGAATCCTTCCTGATCTTTGAGGGAGGTCTTCGGTTCGACAAGCCATCATCGATGAGACTTGCGATCTTTTCCATGTCTCTTTCCTTCATTCCACGCCTTGATACTTCGTTTGTACCCAATCTCACACGCGAGTCAACTATTATTCCACAGGCTTCGAGCCTGTTTCTAACTTCTTCTCCTCTTCCGTGTCCAAAATTGAGCAAAACTTGATGCGATTCTGTTATTCCGTGCTCCTTCGCGGCAACTGGATGGCCGAGCTCACCCAAATTCTTTCCGAGCTTTCTTGAGTTTCTTACCACAGCATGAGCATACTTCCTCCCATGCAGCTTCACCTCCTTTAGAGCAACGCAGAGAGCCGCAACACGATTCAAGTGAAAGTTGTCCATGAATCTGTAAAGGAATCTTTGCTCGAGCACCTTCATGAGCTCGACGTCGTTCGAAAGGATAATTCCGCCTTGAGGGCCGAAGAAAGTTTTGTGAGTAGAACCCAGAAGTACGTCTGCTCCTTCTGATAAAGGATCCTGGAACTCTCCTCCAGCGATGAGACCCAATACGTGCGAGCCATCGTATACTAGACATCCTCCACTCTTGTGAACTTCTTCTGCGAGCTCCCTAACGGGATGAGGAAACAGAAAGACTGTTGCTCCAAGGACAATGACCGAAGGCTTTTCCCTTCTTGCAACTGAGATGGCCTCGTCTAGGTCAATCCTGAATGAGCCGTCCTTTCGAAGAGGAAGCCGGAGAAAATCTAGGCCAAAGAGATCGGGAATGTATCCAGTTGTGTAACCCTTGTAGCCACCGTCCTCGGAAGAAAGAGCAAGAATCTTTTCTCCCTTCTTTGCGAGTGAGTCAAGAACCATCATAGCAGCTATGTGACCTGAGATAGGCGATGCAGAAGCCGCTCTGGAGTGAAATGTTTGACATGCAAGCGACTCGCATTCTTCCCAGATCTCATGAAACATACTCGAGCCACCATATGACTCTGGTCTACCTGCATATCTGCCAGCCATTTCGCTCGAAAGTGCTCGCAAAACATCCTGGCTCAGAACGTTTTCGCTTGGGATGAGGTTGAGAGAAAGTCTTCGATACTTCTCGTACCGCAATATTGACGAAAGTACTGGTTCAGAGTTTGCTCTTGATTTTCTTTGTTTCAATTTGAAAGTAGGAAGATCTAGCTCCATTTTTTCTGGTTTCCCTCTCCTACTACTCCCACTTAACGAGCTATTCCAATGATTCAAGGAGCCAAGAAGATCAAAGCAGTGCAATTTGAGCGACGATGGCAGAATGGTCGATGTACCTTCCACAGTAATAGCACTGCAGAATAAGAGGATCCTTCTTCACCACCTTGAATTTGGGCCTCGTTGGTTCCTTGGGTTGAGCCGTCACACAGTTCTTGTTAGGGCAGTAAATAATTCGTCCTTCGATCCACTTGCCTTCTTCCAAAATCCCTGTTTTCTCATAAGCCTTGCCATCTTCTGAAACGAAGTATATCAAAGCTCGAGGTTCAAGAAGCTTGATTTTAGTCAGAGTTTCTTCAGAGAGTTCTTCGGGGAGTTCCAAAACGTCCTTATCTTTCCATTGCACAGTCGCCCTAACATAGGGGGTCTGGTCTTTCAGAATGGAAAGTAAGTAAGGAGTTTTTCCGCCCAAGATCTCAATCAATGTCTTTCTTGCATCTTGTTTGCTTGTCTGTCTTTGCTCTTTGTTCATTCTTTGAGTCAAGGCTTAGATAGCGAACCTCTCTTTCTCCTTCTTTGTCCTTTTCCCATCTTATTGGACAATAAGCGAAAGAAGCGCCATTCTCACTGGCAGTCCGAAAGCGGCCTGCTGGAAATATCTTGCGAAGGGTGTTTCGTCAACTTCTAAAGGTATATCGTCTATTCTCGGAAGATGGTGCATCACAATCATCCCTCTTCTTGCTCTTTCGAGCATTTTCTTTGTCACAAAATAGCTGCCTCGGAGTCTTTCGTACTCCTGAGAATCGGCGAATCTCTCCTTTTGGAGCCTCGTTACGTATAGGGCGTCGACCTCTGGCAGGATTTCTTCTACGTGATTTAACTCTTGGTATTCGACTCCAGTTGATTTGAGATGGTCTGTTATTTCCTGCCTCATCCTGAGAGGTTCTGGGCTCACTAGGTAAAGTTTCACTCCGCGGAATAGACTCACACCGTATGCAAGAGACGAAGCAGATCGAGTCTGGCGTAGATCTCCAAGAATCGCGATTTTTAGTCCGTCTATTCTCCCAAATTCTCTGCGTAGAGTGTAGAGATCTGTGAGTGTCTGCGTGGGATGATGCTGGGATCCGTCTCCCGCGTTTATTACCGGAGCCTCGGCAATCTCCGCTGCAAGTCGGGCCGAGCCCTCTATCTTATGCCTAAGAACTATCACATTCGAATAGGAATCGACCATCCTTATCGTGTCGGCGAGTGTTTCGCCGGTAACCGTCCTTGACATAGAAGGATCTGCGAACCCAATCACGTGACCTCCCAGTCGGATCATCGCCGTCTCAAAACTGAGCCTCGTCCGAGTGCTCGGCTCAAAGAATAGCGTAGAAATTATCCTGTCTTTGAGGACTTCTTTTCCAGATTTAGCGAATTTTTCCATCTCATCGGCGACTTCAAAGAGTCTTTCGATTTCCTGACGTCTGAAGTCGAGTATCGAAACGAGGTCCCTTCCCTTAAAGCGCGAATCGATATCCAAGTTCTTCTACTACTGCTCCGAATTTCTTTCTCCTTCTAATTCCCCTCGTCCTTTTCTGAATTACTCACCTAAATGTTATTTTCCTGATAGCCTAATCTTTTGCGGCCAACCAAAACACGAATATGTTGAGTTGAAAGACAGAGAATTAACAGTACTCTAAACTCGGTTAGGATAGCTGTTCTGAGATAGCAGAGTGAGTGAGAGGAGGATGGAAAGGAGTGGCCACATTTGATCTCGTAATTCGCGGTGGAAGAGTCTACTCAGCCGCCGAAGGAACATTTTCCGAGAAGGAGATCTGCATCTCAGAAGGAAAGATCGCCTCAATTGAAAGGCCATCTGGGCGTCCCACAGCTTCCCGAACGATAGACGCTGAAGGTATGCTCATACTTCCCGGTTTGATTGACTCGCATGTGCACTTTAGAGATCCCGGGTTGACCCACAAGGAAGATTTTGAAACTGGCACAAAGGGGGCGGCCGCAGGAGGAGTTAGCCTCGTGTTCGACATGCCCACAACAGTTCCAGTAGTTACAAACGCATCCCTCTTTAGAGAAAAGCTTGAGACGATCGGGGGCAAAGCTGTCGTAGATTTCGCACTTTTCGGGGCGGCCGCGATCTCGAACCTCGAAGAAATCCATAAGCTTGCAAGAGCCGGGGCTGTCGCCTTCAAGACCTACACAGTTTCTCCTCCGAAGGAAAGGTTGAAGGAGTACGAAGGATCTTTCATCACAAACTCCGGCGAGCTGCTCCAAGTGATGGAGAGAGTTTCAAAGACGGGCCTTGTGCACTGTATCCACGCAGAGGATGACTCTACCATAGGATGCCTCACAGATAGGATGAAGTTTGAAGGACGAAAGGATCCTCTAGCACATTACGACTCGCGGCCAAATTTCACTGAAGCCCAAGCGGTGTTTGACGCAATCACCCTCTCGGGGGCGACAGGTGCTAGGGTTCACATCGTCCACGTGAGCACCGCCGAAGCGGCAACTCTTCTGAGGCAGGCAAAGCTCGGAAAAAGCTCTCAAGTGAGCGCTGAGACCTGCCCTCACTATCTTTACTTCACAAAGGAAATCCTCCAAAGAAAGGGGCCATATGCGAAGTACAATCCTCCTGCTAGAAATCAGGAAGATATGCAGGCTTTGATCGCCGCGATTAACGACGGCTCGATCGACGTGGTGGTGACAGATCACGCTCCTCACGCAAAGGAAGAGAAGGAGAAAGGCGAAGAGGACATTTTCAGGGCACCCCCTGGCACGCCGGGAGTTGAGACGAGGCTTCCTCTCCTCTTTACAATGGCGTACAAGGGACTCATTCCGCTAGAATCAATCCCGAGAATTTCATCCGAGTCTGTCGCAAGGATTTTCAATTTGTATCCAAGAAAGGGGACGCTATCGGTCGGATCCGATGCAGACCTAGCAATTGTGGATTACGGCAAGATCTGGCAAATAAAAGCTGAAAAGTTGCAAACAAAGGCATGGGAGACAGTCCTTTTCGACGGCATGGAAGTGAGGGGGAGAGTTAGGCAAACTATTGTCCGAGGGAACATAGTGTACGAGGACGAAGTGGGATTTGGAAAGATGGGAACAGGCGAACTAATCAGGGGAGAAGCTAAGCCTTGAACGCTCAAGACAGAATGGGAAAAGAGAAGAAAGTCGTCTCTTTCCAATTCTACGAGAATACTAAGGCTGCAATTTCAGAGAAAGCACTCGTCAAGTGTCAAGGGTTTCCTTCTTTCCTCTATGAACGCGATGTTCTCAACCCATTCTTGAATCTCTTTCTCAGTCAATTTTGATAGCATGAGCGGCAAGATTTCTGAGAAATTAGATACGAGGAATTTTCTCGAAGCTACATCTCTTTCGTTTCTGCGGATTGATCCAAGAGAAGCCCGCCCTGCCTTCGATCATTGCATGCTTTATTTCATACCTGGGCGTGCTTCCCATCGGAGTACTGGCAGCGTTTGGTTGTCAGAATTATCTTTCTGAGAATGGATTATTTCGCTCTCTTGATTCAGTCAAGGTTAGGTGAAGAGAGGACATTTTTTCTTCCTTGTTATTTCGAACCGGTCATGATTTGAACTCTCAGAGATGCCTATATATCCTTGCGGCGCATAAATACTTCCTCGTAGTTTGTGTTCATGTGTGGCATCATAGCCTACTTGGGCGAAGATTCGGCTGCTCCCATTCTCCTTGAGGGATTGAAGAGACTAGAGTATAGAGGTTATGATTCGGCAGGCATCCTCACAGTTAATGATGAGTCGCAATTTGAGCTAAAGAAGGATGTCGGAAAAGTTCTAGAGATCCACGAGAAATTGAATTTTCTCGATCTTCATGGGACCGCAGGAATCGCGCACACTCGATGGGCGACTCATGGAGGGGTAACTCAAGCCAATGCCCACCCTCACTTATCAAACAACGGAAGGATTGGAGTCATTCACAACGGAATAATTGAGAATTACAAGGAACTTAGATCCAAGCTCACTTCTCAAGGATTTGTCTTTTCGAGCGACACAGACACCGAAGTCGTTCCAAATTTGATCGAGTACTGGATGAGAATCAAGGGACTCGATCTGATCGAGGCAGTGCTGAATACTTTCCAATCTCTTGAGGGAAATTTTGCAATCGTTCTAATTGATCGTGACTCGAAGACGATAATTGGGGCAAAGAACGGCTCTCCACTTGTGCTTGGCGTTGGTTCGAACGGCAAGAATGAGTACTTTCTCGCAAGCGACATACCAGCCTTTCTAGATCGCACAAAGGACGTAGTATACCTTTACGACGGTGATATGGTAGTACTCAGATCCGGTTCCCACTCAAGATCCAAGAAGAGCTCAAGCTACCAAATTTACAATTTCCGAGATGGTAGGAAGATCGTGACAAGGCCGGTCCAGAGCGTTTCATGGGACATGGAGCACGCCGCCAAGGGAGAATTCGACCACTTTATGCTGAAGGAAATTACAGAACAAGTTGAAACAATACAAAAGGCTGGCGCACAAGATCGGGAGACAATCGAGGACATTGCGAGGAGAATAAAGGATGCAAAGGGTGTCTTTCTGATTGGGTGTGGTTCTTCATTTCATGCCTGCCTTTCTGTGAGCTATCTTTTCTCAAAACTTGCCGCATTCCACATAAATACAGTACTTGCAAGCGAATTTTCTGCCTACGAACACTTCCTCAAGAAGGACACGCTTGTGATCGCAGTGTCTCAAAGTGGTGAGACAATAGACATACTCGATGCCGTTAGGACGGCAAAGCAGAAAGGATGCCAAGTAATCTCAATTGTAAACGTTATGGGATCATCTCTCACTCAAATGTCTGACAAAACTCTGTTTTTGAATGTTGGTCCAGAAATTTCGGTTCTTTCCACAAAGACTTACACCGCCCAGCTTGTGGTGCTGACTCTGCTTGCATACGCACTTGCTGGAAATCTCGATGAAGGACTGCAAAGGGTGAAATATCTCTGGAATATAGTTTACAACCTTACCGCGGCTAGCACAAGGGCGAGAATTAGGGCGCTAGCCGATCGACTGTCAAAGAGCGAGCACATCTTCGTGATCGGACGTGGCTCGCTCTACGCCACAGCTCTTGAAGCAGCCCTCAAGATAAAGGAAGTCTCTTACATTCACGCGGAAGCCTTTGCTGGAGGAGAATTGAAGCATGGGCCGATATCGCTGATTGGAAAGGACACGCCGTGCATTGTGTTCGTATCCAAGGACACTGAGAAATTGATACTTTCAAATGCGATGGAGGTCAAGAGCAGAGGGGGATATCTTATAGGAATCGGCCCAACCCCAATAGAATCATTTGACTTCTTCATCAAGGTTCCGGAAACTGGAGAATTGAATCCAGTTTGCGACATTATACCAATTCAAATTCTAGCCTACCAGCTTGCTGTCATACTCGGACATGATCCAGATAGACCAAGGAATCTCGCCAAGAGCGTAACAGTGAGATAGCTATCCACTATGCTAGAATACCCGACCGGGTATAGCTTGGAAAAACTTTTTCCCTCCTACTACTTACTGGGCTCTCATTCTTGATTAGGTTGGTAGAAAAAAGAGAGAATATTGAGATCTGGAAGAATCAAGACTGTGATGCTCTCGATGACATCTCTTCTTTCTTCTCTTGCTCCACTTCACCAGATTTCATTGGAGCGCCTTCAATGCTATAGTTGCTGCTGATTGAGGGATCCGAAGAGTCCTTCTTTTGTCGAGCATCACCGATATTGGCTTGGTTGCCTGACGAAACGGATTGATCGGAATCCTTGATTTGCTTGCTCTGTTGTATCGTCAAACCAAAAGCCAGGAATAGTCCCGCTATGAAGAGTGCGATGACTATGCCGCCGGTATAGTATTGCACGGAAGGAGAATGCAAAGCTGCAAATATCAGCGCGAAAGATCCAAGGAGAAACAATCCGAATGCGGCGGCAGTATTCATTCAGTGGCTCTACACTTTAGCAGCTAACGCATCCCTAATATCCGTAGCGGTGGCCTTCGCCCTCAGATGGTATCCCGACCCCATCATACGCAGGCGATTCTTTTTCCTCTACTCCAATAACAAAAGTCGTAGAAGGGAGAAGGATATCGAAGACAGCCCATTAGAGAATTTCTTTATCAACCACCCCAACACAAAATCTTGATTGAAAGTTTGATCAAGTGAAAGTATCGAAGGTGTCTAGACTTTGACAAAGGAGGGCATATTGGGCTATCCTCCCGGCCCCAAAGAGAAATATCCGGGAAGCCTATTACTAGAATTTAGAAGAAATCCAATCAAACTCCTGATGAGAGTCGCTCAGGAGTACGGCAGGATCGCTCACATCCGTTTTGGTTGGGCGCATGCATTTCTTCTAAGCGACCCTGAGCTCATCAAAGACGTTTTGGTCACTCATCACCAATATTTCATAAAGAGCAGAGGACTTCAAGTTGCAAAACGCCTTCTCGGAGAAGGGCTTTTGACTAGTGAGTTCGAGTTTCACCACAAGCAGAGGAGACTCATTCAGCCAGCTTTCCATCACTCTAGGATCGCAACCTATGCCTCGACCATGGCCGAGTACGCAGAACGCATGAGTGGGCAATGGCTCAGAAGCGGCCTCGACGGAAAAAGCCTTGACATACATCGAGAGATGATGCGCCTCACTCTCGCAATCGTTGCAAAGACACTATTCAACGCGGACGTTGAGGCCGAAGCAAAGGACGTGGGAGAGGCGCTCACCCAAGTCATGGAGAACTTTTCGCGCTTGACGAATCCTCTCTCACCAATCCTCGATCGGCTCCCACTTCCGAGCAACAAAAAGTTCGAAGAAGCAAAGTCGAAGCTTGACTCGATCGTTTACAGGATGATAGAGGAGCATAAGAGGGAGGAGAAGGAGAACAAGGGGTCGAGTAATAAGAACGAAGATCTTCTGTCAATGCTTCTTGCGGCTTATGAAGACAGCAACGGCGGCAACAACCGTGAAATGACCACCACTCAAGTCAGAGACGAGGCGATGACTCTTTTCCTTGCTGGTCACGAAACGACAGCAAACGCGCTCACTTGGACATGGTATCTTCTGTCTCTCAATCCAAAGGCAGAAACGCGGCTGCATGAAGAGCTTCACTCAGTGCTAGGAGGCTGCACTCCAACCTTCGATGATGTCCCAAAACTCGAATACACAAACATGATAATCACCGAGTCGATGAGGCTTTACCCTCCAGCTTGGATCCTCGGAAGGCAACCGATCAAGGACTATTTGGTTTATGGCAGGTACAATATCCCTGCTGGCTCGACGGTTCTCATGAGCCAGTACGTTATGCACAGGCAACCAGATTTCTTCCCCGATCCAGAATCTTTCAAACCCGAGAGATGGACGGCGGAATTCAAGGCGAGCCTTCCCAAGTATTGCTACTTTCCATTTGGCGCAGGCCCCCGTTCGTGCATTGGAGAGCCTTTTGCTTGGATGGAAATGATCCTGGTTTTGGCAACCATTGCGCAGAGATGGCAGTTAAGACATGTTCCGAGCCACAGGGTTGAGCTCCTCCCACGAATTACGCTTCGCCCAAAGTATGGAATGGAAATGATACTCGAAAAGAGAGGAAAAACGGGCTAAGCGGAAGGAGATTCCTCCCATTGATCTCTTCTAGCAAAAAGAATCCTCGAGTTCTGGTTCTAGCGGTGCTCCTATTCTTTCTTTTGGTGTTTTCCAATGAGTCTTTCTTTTCGGAGAGCGGGTTCGCTCAAACTGCAACTTCGACACCCATAGATCACATAGTCATAATAATGATGGAAAACCACAGCTTCGACAATATCTTCGGAGTCTATCCTGATGACAATTCGAGCTCAAAAGAATCCTCACAGCTGATAAGTAGCATTCAAAAGCCTGAGAATCTTTTGGGAAGAGAAAATCCATCGGGGCTAGTACCTATCCCAAATGGAACTTTTTCAACTGCTGATCCAGCCGAAGGCTACTCAGTCTATCACAATGACTTTGACGGCGGTGCGATGGACGAGTTCGCACTGAATTCAGGCAAGCAGTCCATGATGTACTTCACGTCTTCCCAGCTTGCAATAGAATGGGATTGGGCTGAGGAATTCGCAATCGCGGATCATTATTTTTCAAGCTATCTGAGCGAGACAACTCCGAATCGACTAATGTCCCTTGCCGCCGAGACGCCGGTCGAATCAAATTACGGGCCTCCCCCATACGTACCTGTGAACGAGTCCATCTTTGGAGAGCTCAGCCACTTTGGGGTAAGCTGGGGATACTATGTCAAAGGACCTTCAACAAGCGACTATCCTCTTGAATACTTTTCCGGGCTCGATCAGTTCGCAGAGAACATTCGTGATTGGAGCGACTTTGCTTCTGAGCTCAACGGATCTGGTTCTTTTCCAAGTGTCTCGTGGGTGATGCCAGTCGGAGGTAGTGCTCACGGTGTTGACCAACATCCTCCAGAAAATGTGACTGCCGGTGAGATATGGTTACTCAATGTTGTGAATGAGATCATGGAGAGCAAATATTGGCAGTCGACTGCGATTTTCATAATGTACGACGAAGGAGGAGGCTACTATGATCACGTCCCACCTCCTCAACTCGATGGAATACAACTCGGTTTTCGAGTTCCTATGATCCTCATATCCCCCTTTGCAAAGGAGGATTATGTTTCGAAGACCATTTTAAATCACGGTTCGATACTTGCATTTATAGACTACAACTGGAGAATCCCTGCTCTCAACGATTTCGTTGCAAAATCGAACCTGCCGCTTGATCTTTTCTATTTCAATGGATCGCAGAGTCTAGGGAGAGGTTCGCAACGATCGCCAATCATTCTCAATAGTTCGAGTTCCTTTCCTGCGAATCCACAGATCCCATTTGATAAGCTTCTGTACGAAAGAACCGGCTCATCTTCGGTGACGCTTGAAAGCCTAAGCTACCCAGTGTACGTGTCGCCTACGAGCTCATGGTCGTTATCATCATCGGCTCCTTTCCCTTCTTCTCTTTCATCCGCGTTTGGCCTACATTCTTACTTGTACACAGCGATCATTCTGGTTGCCTTGCTTCTTCTTCTCCTCGTGATCCTTGGAATTTCGCGAAGAGCATCAAGACGGGGAAGGAAAGGAATCAGATCTAACCGTTATTGAAATAGATTATCAGCGATAAGCGTACTCTTTTAGCTGTCAAAGCCGAAATATTGTTAACTTGAAATCTTCGGATCCATCTATTGCTCATGAAATTCGGCGTATGCGTTCCTAACTACGGTGAAACTAGCTCAGTCGAGAGCATTGAAAGGCTGGCAATCGAAGCAGAGAGACTTGGATTTGATTCTCTCTGGACGACCGATCACATCCTCATGCCAAGAGACAGCGGAACTCCATACGAAAGAATCTTTGAGAGCATCACGGCTCTCGCGTCTCTTGCTCCAATCACTAAAAAGATCAAGCTCGGGATTTCTTCGCTCATCATAGCAATGCGCAATCCAGTCGTTGTGGTAAAGCAGCTTGCCACTATCGACCAGCTAAGCAAAGGTAGACTCATTCTAGCCACGAGTGCTGGCTGGAATGAGAAGGAATTTTCAAATCTCGGATCGAACTTTCATGATCGAGGGAAGAGGGTTGATGAGTCAATAAGGCTGATCCGAGAATTGTGGGACGGGAAGGATGCTTTTGAAAGCAGAAGACTCGAGCTGAACTTCAAGGATGTCGTATTTGAGCCTCGTCCAGTTCAAACGAGGCTGACTATCTGGATAGGCGGCAATAGTAGTGCGGCGATGAGACGCGCCGCGAAGCTTGGGGATGCTTGGCATCCGAATGTCATCCCTCTCGACAAGTTTAGAGAGCTAACCTCAGAATTTAGGAGTAAATTTCCAGAAGCTCGAGAGAAACCCATCTGCGTGAGAATTGCGCTTAACAAGAATTCGAAGACTAGTGAATATACCTCTCCTCAGGGCGAGAAAAGAATAATCCTTTCGTCAAACGATGAGGAAAATAGGCGCATAATCAAGGGGCTCGAAGATCTAGGAGTGAATTATGCGGTTATTGCACCGAGCCATGACGGAAGGGTTCCAATCGATCAGCAGCTTGAAGGTCTCAAGATGATCTCAAACACATTTCTCTAGGAGATCGAAAAGGTAGTCGCAAGAAGAAGAAGAAAACAATTTCACTCGTCGGAGAGCTTTTGCGACACCTTTTACTTTGGAGAGAAAGCGAAACTAGGCGTAGTATAGTTTTTTCAATCAGAAAAGAAAATTTTTCAATTTTGATCTATTTTCAATTTGGCGCGTGAGCATCAGTCAGCCGAAATACTGGATCATCAAAACTTCAAGGCGTGCGGAAACAAGTAAAACGACCACAACTGTCAATATCGAGCCGAGGAGCCACTTCCACTCTCTTGCGAAGAAATCTCCATGTTTGATCGAGATGATTATGGAGAAGCTCTCCTCAACGGCTAGAGAGTAGCAGAAGAACTCCATCCAGTAGATCGGCGTGACGAGGAGAAAGAGAAAGAGGTCGAACCCGCTGAGACGTGTTTGCTGACCAAATGAGCTCGTTTGGGCAATCGCCGCGGTAGTCAAGCCTGTGGCGTACGAACTGTAAGCCCCAAAAATTGCCCCGACCACAGGAATGAACTCAATTAGCGCTATCTCCAAATTGTTGAAGAATATGCTAGTTGTTGAAATGTGCACGCTTGCGACCTGCTTTGCCAAACTCTCAGCTTGTTGCCGGCTTAGAGTGAGAGTAGAAGCATAACCGAATATCGTCGAAAGTGCAATGAAAACCATCAGAAGGATGAGAATTCTCCGTGAAATGCTGAGATGCCTAGACTGCTGTCCCAGATCATCCAAAGACTCGCATCAGCCTTCCCGTCTTTCTCTTAAAGCATCTTCCAAAGCTGATCGTTGTCATCTTTTGATCATCTTGACCCCTTGGAGCGCGATCCTTTCCCACCTTTTTCTTTCTCCTTTTCCGGATTCTGTAATGCGTTTAGTGATTTAGCCGCTGGTGACTTATCGTGCTTCCTGAAGGCACCCATTAGTGCAAAGCCGGCTATGAATGCCATGACGGCAACGGCCAAAAAGAGAAAATCATGAGTGAAGTAGGCCAAGAACAAGAACACGAGGCCGGATAGAGCTAGCGCGACCCTTAGTGTGTTCAAGAAATCGACATCCTTCAACGATCCTTATTCTCCGAACCTCCTTTTTTAGCTATGTTCTTATACAGCTGGCCTTTGACCTCTGGAACAGAAAGAGTGTAACGATTTCAATGGCTTATTGTTCAAGATGCGGTTCGAGTCTGGAAGAAAACGTTCAGTTTTGCCCAAATTGCGGGGCACCCGTCGAGACGTCAGCTGCGACACCTCCCACTCCTCCTCCACCTCCTTCGGGCTCTTCTCCACCACCGTCCTGGTCGCCGCCTGAGTCGAGTGTAGGCGGAGCAGGCATGCCGATGCAAAGACCAATGGGTGTAACAATCCTTGCGATACTTGCTATAATTGGCGGCGTGATTTCACTCTTGGGAGGATTGGCTCTGTTTTTTATTTCGAGTTTCGTCGGGGCAAGCGGGATTGGGACACTTGGAGGAAGTTTGGTCTCTGGCATCGTTGCAGCGTTTGGAGCAGTCTTGATAATTATCGCTCTTATCGAGTTCGCTGGCGCCTATGGCTTTTGGACGGGTAAGGGTTGGGCCTGGTGGCTCGGAATAATAGTCGCAGTTCTCGATCTCATTTCAATAATCAACTTCCCAACGGGGATAATTTCGTTCTTGATTGGGATAGTGATCATATACTATCTAACTCGTCCTTACGTAAAAGCTTGGTTCCATCGCATGTAGTAAGCTAACATCGTATCCTTGCGAAGGACGAGTTGGATAAAGTTCGTAGGATTCACTACTTTCTTCGTTGAAGAAAGTAGCTGGGAACACTCCCAAAAAGCGATCTTTAGGAAATTTCTGAACATTGAGAAAAGGGTAGAGTGAGGCGAGATAAGACTCGGCACTCTACTCCCTTCTTTTTTCTAGCAGGTTCTAGTTTGCTCTGTATTTCGGCGCAATTACTTGGATGGTCTTTGTCCTAAGTTCTTCTCCACCGTAGCTTGCTTCTCTTATTGACTTTAGCGATTCCGCGCACTGAGCATCGGTTATGACATCGGCGAACCAGCGCTCGAAATCTCCATTCCTTGTGTGATATTCGATGGTCTCAAGAGGGACTTTCTCGAGATCCTGAAGAAAGTCAATTACTGAAGTTGCGTAGAAATCTGTATTCGTGAATTTGAACCCTCTTGATGGGTCAACGACAACACTAGGAGCAAATGAAGTCTGACCGGTCTCGGCTGAAGTGTGAATTTCGGAGAGCTGAGACTGGACCTCTCTGATTTCGGGCGGTTGCTGCTGTCGCTCTTCTTCCTCTTCTTCCTCCGCTTGTCGCTGCTGTTCTTCCTTTGTCTCGGATATCGAAGGAGCAGTTGACAACTCTAGCGATGCTGTCTCTTGGACTGGAGTTGCAGGGGCAGAGGCAATCTCGGGCACAACTTCAGATTGTACAGATTCCACTTTTTGAGACTCTTGAGTCGATTGGTTATCCGCAACAGAAGCTACTAGAGCTTGCTCTTCCTGATTAGAAGCAGGAGCCTCCGCTGTCAGAGTCTCTGCGATGACCGTAGTTGTAGTTGACTGGCTCACCACGGGTTCGGCGGTTTCAGTGGCTTGGGCTGCGACTGGGACAGCTTCAGGAGTGCTGGTAGCGGCTGGAGGAGCTACCGACTCTAAAACACTAGCTGTTGGTTGGTGGATATCCTGAGATTCTTGATTTTGCGTTTGAACTGTTTCCGCATTTGCTTGGACTAGAGAGGCCTCCTGAACGTTCGGAGCAGTGGAAGTTGTCTCAGGAGCATTGGTAGTAGCAACAACATTAGCTTCAACTTCAGAAGGGACTTGACTTGGTTCCGACAATTGCGGACCGACTGTCGCTTGCACTTCAACGGGCGCTTGAGAACTTGAGGACGTTAAGACTTCTGCCGTCGGGGTAACCCCCTGAGCGGGCGAAGAGTTGACAACTTCGTTACTCTGAGTGATCGTCGCCACAGGACTCTCAACCGAAGACGGGACAGATGCTAGCTCAGTCGCAAATCGCGTTGCTTCCATAGTCAACTGAGCAATTCTAGCTGTAAGTTCGTCAAAGTCGGATCGTGGAACTGAATCTGCGAGTTTTGCTTCAAGGGCAGCGGCACGAGTCTCGAGTGCCCGATACTGCTCCTGCAGTGATGATAGAGCGGCGCTTCTCTCATCGTAGTCGGACTTTGGAACCATAGTTGCGATCTTTGCCTGAAGACTTTCGAATTCCACCTTCGGAACCATAGAAGCCATCTTCGATTCGAGTTCGTTGAATCTGTTCTGAAGTGCGATGTAGTCTTCTCTGCTCACCATGCAGGAGATCTTCTCAGTGAGCTCCTTGTTCTTCGCCACGACCTCGGAATACATTGAGGCTGGGACAGTGCTTTCTGCGAACCTCTGCGAGAAAGCTTCGATTATCTTTGTTTGGTTTGCTATCCTTTCTTCCTGCTCACTCACTTTGGCTGAGAGCGAATTCAAATGCTCTCCAATTGTCGTTGTCTTTGAAAGCTCCTGCTTTGTTCTTTCCAAATCCGCGCTAAGACCATCGATGGTCGCCTGCATTTTTGCGACAATTTCTTGATGGGTCTTCTTGGGGATTGATTGCTCAAGCTGAGCCTGCATGCTCCGACAGGTCAGGACAAGTTTTCTCACTTCGCTTGTTATCTCTTCTGCTCTGCTCAATTCTATTCAAACACGCTCTCTCTTTCTTTCCTTTCTTCTCATAGAAAATCGGGGTAGGGACTCTCTTGAGTGCGTGAAGTTGTTCCAAAGTTATCTAATCGGCATGGTCAACTGTTATTGACATCTAGGGTTAGAATTTCCTAGTTATCAAATGCCTAGAAACAAAAAGGAAAAACTGGAAACAAAGGAATTGGGGGAGAGGCGGGGGAGGAAGAAGAAGCTGTTACTTTGCCTGCGCGCTTTTGTTCGAGTCGGTTTCGGAGTGGCCGTGTCTTGGAAGGCAACAAACTTCTTCGAGTTGGATCGTTGCATGCTGAACTCCGAAATCAGTTGTAAGCTTTTGCTCAAGGGCGTTCATCGTTTCGTTTCTCTTGCTCTTTCCTTCGTCGTTGAGGCAAGCATGAAGTGTGGCCACAGTTACATGAGAACAGATCTTCCAGATGTGGAGATCATGCACGTCAGATACTCCCTCCACTTTCTCTAGCTCAGACTCGACCAGCGGCATCTGCTTGAGTGGGGAACGCTCAAGCATTATAGAAAGTCCTCCCCAAGTAGTAGTCGCGGCAGATCTCAACACAAGAACTCCGATCACAATCGCCGCCAGAGGATCGAAGAAGTACTTTCCAGTGAAAAAGGAAGCAAGAGCTCCGAATATAACTGCAGCCGACGCGAGAGCATCACCCCACACATGTGCCGAAACGCTTAGAATGTTTTCATCTTCCGTTTCTTCGAGTTCCTTCATCGTCTTTGTTTGCTGGGAGATTATCTTTCGAGAAAGGACGTTCGCACAAAGCGCAATGGTAGCGACTATTAGGGTTCCAAACACGTAGACAGGAGAAGGATTGAGAAAGCGCTCGTATGCTCCAATTGCGATGAGAGCAGCTATCAAGAACAATGAAATACCGTTTGTAAGGCTTGCAAAAACCTCCAGCCTATGATATCCATATGTGAGACTCGAGGTAGGAGGTCTGTTCGAAACAGTCAGTGCAATCAGGCTGAACCCGATTGCGAATATGTCTGTGAAGATATGTAAAGCGTCTGCAATGAGAGCTGAACTTCCAAACTTCAAACCTCCAAGTATCTCGATCACGAGAATCGATACTGAAATCGCAAGCGCAATTTCAAGCGCAGATTTTGCCGAAATTGTGGAAGTTTTCAAATTAACGGAACTAGAAGTTTTAGAGTTTTCCTGAAGTGAATCAATCAAGGCGCTTAATCATCGAATCCCAAAGGCTGTTGTCTCTTGTTTTCCCCTGCCTACTACTTCTTCTTCTTGCAGGAGTAGAATCTTCTTCACTCTCCCCCAATTCAAGGGTTAGAACAAACCTAACTCAACTCAAGCTTCTTATTCCTAAAGTATTCCTTCTTCTCCTTCTCCGCATACTTTCTCTTTCCTAATTGCTAAAGAACCGTCGGACGAGCTGTCTTTCACACTATTTTAAGTTGGGCCGAAGATATATTCTTGGCTGATGGAAAGGGGCAAATCCTAGAGCGAGGGCCTGTTCCTTTGCTCTCATTTTTAAGATAGGGGAATTCTATCCCATTCTCTTGTACATCAAGGGAAAGCTCAACGGTACAGACAACAGAATGCCTAGCGACAAAAGCAAGAAAGAAGAAGAAAAAGAAGAAGATTCGACCGAGCATGGCTTTGCTAATCGGGGCGAAAAGCAGAGAACAGAAATCATGACAGACGAGATCAGAATTGGCACTTCCGGCTGGTCTTACAAGGAATGGGAGGGAGTTTTCTATCCAGATTCAAAGACTCCCAAGCTAACATTCTATTCCAAGGTCTTTAGCACAGCAGAAATTGATTCTACTTTTTACTCCAATCCTAGCCGAGGACTCGCTCTGGGCTGGTCAAGAAATACTCCTTCGAATTTCGAGTTTGCCGTCAAGATCCCAAAGTCGATAACTCATGACAGGCAACTTGACTTGAGCAAGGGGGCCGAAATCGAGCTTAAGAAATTCCTTGAGCTTATCAAACCCCTTCACGACTCAGGGAAGCTGGGCCCGCTTTTGATACAGTTGCCTCCGAGCTTCGGAGCAAACAAGTCAAAGATCTTGCAACAGTTCTTCGATGCTCTTCCGGACGGTTATAGGTTTGCCGTTGAGTTTAGAAACAAATCATGGCTAAGGGATAAGGAAAGCGTGCTCGAACTTTTGAAGCAGTATCAGATCGCGAACACCATTGTTGATGAACCGCTACTTCCAGCCGACCTTACCATTACAACAAGCGATTTTGCATTCATACGCTGGCATGGAAGAGGAAAGGCTCCTTGGTACAACTATAGGTATTCCCAGTCGGAAATAGAGCCTTGGGTTGAGAAGGTAAAACAATTGTCCTTCAGGGTCAAAAAGGTTTACGGCTATTTCAATAACCACTTTCACGGGTTCGCAGTCGAAAACGGGCTCGACTTCATTGACAAGCTTGGTTTGGCAAATGATCAGCAAAAGAAGTTTCTAGAGATTGTTCGAAATAACATCGAAGGAAGAGGGCGACGCGAGCTCCTTGAGGAGGGCAAGTCGCGACTTGTAAAGGAGAAAGATGAGAGCTCTGAGCAAGCTGAGGAGGAGAGGGAAAAGCATCAGAAAGATCTCTCGCAAAGTTCACTCACTCAGTATTAAGACTTCTTGAGAAATAGTCTTGTGTGTGTGAACGAAGAAGTGCAAAGAATCTCGCGATCGAAAGCCTTCAGAGCAGTGCAACAGTTGCAGTCAAAACTATTGCAACGAGCGCGAGAATCCTAGCACCGTTCTTTGCAACAGAGCTCGCTGCGTCTAAGAGGCCTGAAAAATTGGTCAAGACTTCGCTTCCGATTGTCTTCACGCGGCTGCGAACAACCAAGCTTGAAAAGTTGCCCTGACCGAGCCTGGATTTTGCAATCTTGTAGAGTTCCCCCAAGGCGCTTGCTATCTTTTCGGGGGAAACAGCGTCACCGAGCGCAAGGTAACCCTTTGCGTCCAGAGTCTTTGCCGCCGTAACGTGGGTGTCGGAAGTGCACAGCTCAAGTATCTTCGAATCGTTTTCCTTCTCGAATAATTCTATTACTTTTTCCCTGAATGACACGACCGAATTGTTTGCATCGAAAACGAGCAGACAGAACCTCTTACCATCTTTCAGACCATCTACCCGTGTTTCAAATAGAATGAGGCCCACACCTGCGGGCCCAATATCGGGAGCACTCCATCCATTTAATTCCGAGCTATGAGAAAAACTCACATCAAATTCGTGTTGAGGTGCATTCTTCAAAGCATTGATGACTTCGCACGCAGCTTCAACTGCATCGCCGCATTCCTCTTCGTTTGGTTTCAAGCCCTCCGAGTTGTGTGTGTCGATGACGAAGACGTTCTTGAATCCAGCTGAAAGAGCGCAAGACTCGATCTTCTCTCTCACCTCCGTCGGAAAATCTTCCATGCCATAGGGAGATTGACTTATTGTTATCAGTACAGATGAGCCGAAAGCGAGGCCGTGAATCGTTGCCTTGTTTCTCACTCTCTTTTGTGGAAGGCTCATCCGGTTTCCGCTTTCCACTTCTTCGGCCTTCCCAAGGCTAGCTATGAAGCGCTCCACCTGCTTCTTGGAGGGAAGATTGAGATCATGATCTGATATCGAATGCACGGTAAGCGGGATAACTCCCTTTGAGCTCAAATTGTTGAAAATATCTCCAGGAAGATTGCTTGATCCAATAGGATAGAAGGGACCAGGGTGTACCCCTGGGACAATGAGCAGTGCGGTTCTGCGGTCGGTGTTGTTTTTTGAGTCATCTCCATTCCTAGAAGATAAAGATCTGATTTCGAGGATCTCACTTTTGATTCTGCATTCCTTTGAAGTGGCATCCAGAAACTTCTCAAAGTTGACAGCGTCTCCAACTGCCCAAGCGTTCAAGAAGGCTTGCAGGAGATCGAACGCCTTGAAGCTCCTGAGCATCGTTGGCTTGTTTATAGCGCGAAGATAAACCTCGATTGAGATTATCGATATTATTCCCCCGATGAGGGCTGAGACTAGATTCTTTGAAAGGAAAAAGTAGGAAGGCAGCAATAGGGTTGAGCCATAAGCTATCAGTGCAAAAAGCAACACTGGTTGAAGAAAGCTTAGTGGTATAGCGTGCCAAGCGCGATCGAAGAAAAGAGAGCCCAAAATGAGGGCTCGAAACGAGGCAGCAAAGAAAGCACCAAGAATCACTAGGGAAAGAAATCTCGCGTCAGAAATTGTAAAATGGTACACAACTAGGCCCACGATCGCAAGGACTAACCATATTGAATTGCTGATCAGAGCAATCGATGCGAGCCTCCTGAAAGTTGCTACCTTGTTTCTTCTTTTCAGGATCAAACTGTCGATCTCAATCGAGAAGAGGAAAACCAACTCTGCTGTTAGAATGTAAAGTACGATGGACAGCGAGGAATCGAAACGAGAGAGAACAAGCTTCGAAAGAGTTACGACAAGTAGGGAAGGTAGGCTCGCATAAAGCACTAACCTATTGCGGGCAGGCAGTCTAAAGAGATGCCTGTATCTCCTTGAGATGTTTGCAACGGAATCCTTTTGATATGCTAGCCCGCTCTTCTCTTGCAATCCGAATTCTCTCTTTCTTCCCTTCTTTCCTTCCTTTACTTCTTTTTCCCCTCTTCTTCTTATCGGATCTCTCTTTTTCTCTCATAGGGGGAAATTCGAATCCTACTATACTTTCAAATCATCGATTGGAAGTGACTTTTCTCTTTTGGTAGGAAAGTACCCATATTTTTCTTTGAAATTCCTTTTCCCAATCTGCCTCTTCTTCCTTGTGGCTTGATCGAATGTTGGTTGCTCCATAAGACTCTCTATAACTTGCGAATCCACAAAGGAAGGATATGCAGTCCTCGTCTTCCATGGCTCAGAACTCGAGCCAGTCATCTGACGAGCTAAGATCCTTGTGGTTGAGAAAAACTGTGAATATTAGGTGTTTGAAAGAGATGATTTCCCTCAGCCAGCGCCAGTGCTTACCGCGATCACAAATCTCAGCAGAATAGTTACGACGACGAGTGCTGCAGCAAGTCCAACGACGATCTCAGGTCTAATCTTGATCCCTTGGGTTTCGTCTTCGAAGAATCTCAACAAACCTGCGCTTGAGGCTGGCATTGGAGCCTTGTTCTTGTCTTTCTTACTACTCATACTGAATCAGCACCAAACTAGCTCTTTCTTGCGTTCCCAAACATATCAGGTTAGCTGTTTGCGATTAAAATATCTTGCTATAAAGAGGTTGATACCGTCAAGATAAGGCTGACGGCACTCTTCCCTTGAATGTCTCATGAGGTCTCATATGATTGTACCAATATGAGAAGAGGTGGAGGAACCTATCAATTCGCTCTATTGCTCTTGCCGGATCTCT
>Ga0209061_1000497_pt1 | contig 98159 bp, 91 predicted proteins | sample Coa_R1_10_FD_187157 | JGI IMG/M metagenome (GOLD analysis project Ga0209061, IMG submission 187157) | Surface soil microbial communities from Centralia Pennsylvania, which are recovering from an underground coalmine fire - Coalmine... | ecosystem: Environmental > Terrestrial > Soil >...
TCGAACCGCAGCACCCGGATCTCCTGCAACGTCCTTGCCCGCCCCATCGCTCGCTCCCTTTTGGAGCGATTCAAAAACCGGACAAATCACGCGTCACGAAAACCGGTCAGATCACGAGCTAACTACACGCGCGCATAGCTGCCATTGACAGTCGGGGGAGCGCGACCTAGCCTTTGCAGCCTCTCACATGGCAATGACGAGGCGCCTTCCGGTTCCTGCGCTCGCTCCGGAAGCCTCGATTAGCAGCCTCTCATGACCGACAATCTCACCATCGCCTTGGCCCAGCTCAACCCCACGGTGGGCGACGTCGCGGGCAATATCGCCAAGCTGCGCGCCGCTCGCGCCGAGGCCGCATCCCGCGGCGCCGATCTTGTGGTGGCGACCGAGATGGTGGTGGCGGGCTATCCGCCCGACGATCTCGTGCTCAAGCCCGCCTTCCAGGACGCCGTCGAAGTCGCGGTCAAGGCCTTCGCCGCGGAAACGGCCGATGGCGGCCCGGCGATCGTCCTCGGCGCGCCCTGGCGCGGCCAGGGCAAGCTCTTCAATGCCGCGCTTCTCCTCGAATCCGGCGGCATCGCCTTCATCCGCTACAAGCACGAGCTGCCCAATTACGGCGTCTTCGACGAGAAGCGCATCTTTGCCGCCGGGCCTGCCCCCGGCCCGGTGGTGTTCAAGGGCGTGCGCATCGGCCTCCAGGTCTGCGAGGACATGTGGCTCCCGGATGCGAGCGAGACCCTCGCGGAATCGGGCGCCGAGATCCTCGTCGTCATCAATGCCTCGCCCTTCGAGAGCGACAAGGGCGACGAGCGCCTCAATCTCGCCGTCGCGCGCGTCACGGAGACCGGCCTGCCGCTTCTTTACGTGAATCAGGTCGGCGGGCAGGACGAGCTCGTCTTCGACGGCGCCTCCTTCGCCCTCAATCCCGACCGCTCGCTCGCGGCCCAGGCCAAGGCGTGGAGTGAGGAGGTGCTTCTCACCCGCTGGCGCCGCGAAGGCGAGCATTGGCGCTGTGTCGAAGGCGCGGTCGAGCCTGTGCGCAACGGCCTCGAGTCCATCTACCACGCGATGACCCTCGGCGTGCGCGACTACGTGACCAAGAACGGTTTTCCCGGCGTGCTCGTCGGCTTGTCGGGCGGCATCGATTCGGCGCTCACCGCCGTGGTCGCGGTCGACGCGCTCGGGGCGGCGAAAGTGCGCGGCGTGCGCCTGCCCTCCCGCTTCACCTCGACGGAGAGCCTCGAGGACGCCACAGCGGTTGCCGACCTTCTCGGCTGCCGCCTCGATACCATCCCGATTACGCCCGCGATGGACGCTTTCGATGCCATGCTGGAGGCGCCGCTCAACGGCAAGCCCTGCGACGTCGTCGCCGAGAACATCCAGCCGCGCATCCGCGGCACCACTCTGATGGCGCTCAGCAACCAGACGGGATACATGCTGCTCTCGACCGGCAACAAATCGGAGATGTCCGTCGGCTATGCCACCCTCTACGGCGATATGTGCGGCGGGTTCAACGCGCTCAAGGACGTCTACAAGACGACAGTCTACGCGCTCTCGCGCTGGCGCAACCAGGTTCATCCCGAGGGGATGCGCGGTCCAGCCGGGCGCGTCATCCCCGAGCGCGTCCTCACCAAGGCGCCGACGGCCGAGCTCAAGCCGGACCAGACGGATCAGGACCTGCTGCCGTCCTATGCCGAGCTCGACGGCATTCTCGAATGCCTGATCGAGCGGGAGATGCGACCCGACGAGATCGTCGCCAAGGGCTTTGCGCGCGAGACGGTGATGAAGGTGTGGCGCATGCTCGACCGCGCCGAGTATAAACGCCGCCAGGCCCCACCCGGCGTCAAGATTACGCGCCGCGCCTTCGGACGCGAGCGGCGCTATCCCATCACCAACCATTTCAAGGGCTAGATCGTCATCCGATGCGTCCCGCCGTTCGCATCGCGCCCAGCCCGACGGGCCGGCTCCATGTCGGTAATGTGCGGACCGCGCTCGTCAACTGGCTCTTTGCGCGCAAGCACGGCGGCACCTTTCTCCTGCGTATCGACGATACCGACGAGGAGCGCTCGACGCGCGCCTATGAGGAGAAGATCGAGGAGGATCTGACCTGGCTCGGCCTCACCTGGGACCGCTTCACCCGGCAGTCGGACCGGCTCGCGCGCTATCACGACGCCGTGCAGCGCCTGACCGCCGCCGGCCGCATCTATCCCTGCTACGAGACGCCTCAAGAGCTGGAGCTGATGCGGAAGACGCGACTCGCGCGGCGGCTGCCGCCTGTCTATGACCGCTCGGCGCTGCGGCTCTCGGAAGCGGAGCGCAGGCGGCTGGAAGGCGAGGGACGGCTCCCCCATTTCCGCTTCCGCCTTCTCGACGAGCCCGTCGAGTGGCAGGACCTCGTGCGCGGCACCGTGCGCATCGAGCCGGGGCATCTCTCCGACCCGGTCATGATCCGCGCCGACGGCCGGCCGCTCTACACGCTGTCCTCCGTCGTCGACGACCTCGAGCTCGGCATCAGCCATATCATCCGCGGCGAGGACCATGTCGCCAACACCGCACCCCAGATCCAGCTCTACGAGGCGCTTGGAGGCGAGCAGCAAAATCTGCACTTCGCCCATCTGACGCTGTTGACCGACGCGAGCGGTGAAGGCCTCTCCAAGCGTCTTGGCAGCCTCTCGATCGCCGAGCTGCGCGCGAGCGGGATCGAGCCCATGGCGATCAATAGCCTTCTCGCCAAGCTCGGTACCTCAGACGCGATCGAGCCGCGCCTCGATCTCGATGCGCTCATCGCGGAGTTCGACATCGCGCATTTCGGCCGCGCCGCGCCGAAGTTCGATCTGGCGGAGCTCGCGCGCCTCAACGCGCGCCTCCTGCACGAGACGCCATTCGAGGTGGTGGTGGGGCGGTTGACAGCGCTCGGCCTGCACGGGGTTGAGCGCAGCTTCTGGGAAGCGGTGCGCGGCAATCTCACGCGCCTCGACGATGCGGCGCTGTGGTGGCGCGTGGTGCGCGGCCAGGTGGCGCCGCTCATCGAGGATGCGGACTTCGTCAGGACGGCGGCGGCCATGCTGCCGCCGGAGCCCTGGGACGGCGGCACCTGGCAGCAGTGGGTGGATGCGGTCAAGCGGAAGACCGGCCGCAGCGGCAAGGCATTGTTCCACCCGCTGCGCCTCGCCTTGACCGGGCGGGAGCGAGGGCCGGAGCTTGCGGCCCTCTTGCCTCTTATGGGCCGCAGCCGCGCCGAGGCGCGTCTCGCCGGCGATACAGCTTAGCGCCGTGCGGCATCTCGTCGCGACCACGCTGGCGGCCTTTCTCTGCGGTGTCACGATGGGGCAGGCCGCCGAGCATTGGCAGACCCTCGAGGTGCCTGAGGCCGGCTTCTCGGTCAGCCTGCCCGACGCGCCCAAGGTCAGCGAGCCCAAGAGCCTGATCGGCGAGACGTCCCGCAACTATATCGTCGAGATGGGCGAGAGCGCTTATCTCGTCTCCTACACGATCTATCCGCCCGAGCGAGTCAGGAGCCTCGACGCCCGGGCGCTCCTCGACGCCGTGCGCGATGCAGCGGTGCAGGATGTGGGTGGCCGCCTGACGAGCGAGCGGCGCTTCAACCTGGGTGCTGCGGAAGCGCGCGAGCTCGTCATCGCCGGGGGCGACGGGCTCGTCTACAAGGCGCGGCTCTATGTGCAAGGCGAGCGCATCTATCGCACCATCGTGGACGGTCCGCCGGGCTTCGACGGGAGCGCTGCCGCCACGCGCTTTCTCGACTCCTTCCGCATCGAGCCGCCTTAGCGCACTCGCAGTGGTAAATGCAGGAGCCACAAGGAGCGTCATCGCGACCCCGAGCATCGCGAGGGGGAAGCGATCCAGTCTTTCGCAAATAGACTGGATGGTTGTGACCGCAAGCTTATTCTGGGGGCCATAGGCCGGCAGGCTCGGCTATCGACCTGCGCGCGGCAATTTGTTACCAAGGCGCCTCCGCCGGCGCGGCCTTCGCCCGGCCGCGATGTAAAGGAAGCGCCTCGTGCCGCTCACGCTCTACAACACCCTCACCCGCCACAAGGAGGTCTTTGCACCCCTCGATCCCTGGCGCGTGCGGATGTATGTCTGCGGCCCGACCGTCTATGACTTCGCCCATATCGGCAATGCCCGGCCCGTCGTCGTCTTCGACCTGCTTTACCGCTTGCTGAAGCGCCGCTACCCCACGGTCGTCTATGTGCGCAACATCACCGACGTGGACGACAAGATCATCGCGGCGGCCGAGGAGCGCGGCGAGCCCATCGACGCGCTGACGGCGCGCACGACGGACGCCTTTCATGCCGACATGGCGGCGCTGGGCGCCCTGGTGCCGGATGTGGAACCTCGAGCCACCCAGCATATCCCGGCGATGATCGCCCTTATCGAGCGGCTCATCGCCCGGGGGCACGCCTATGCGGCCCAAGGCCATGTCCTCTTCAGCGTCTCGACCGATGCGGAGTACGGCAAGCTTTCTCGCCGTAACCGCGATGAGATGATCGCCGGCGCCCGGGTCGAGATTGCACCCTATAAGCGCGACCCGGCGGACTTCGTGCTGTGGAAGCCGTCGAGCGACGCGCAGCCGGGCTGGCCGAGCCCTTGGGGGCGCGGCCGGCCGGGCTGGCACATCGAGTGCTCGGCCATGAGTGCGGCGCATCTCGGCGAGAGCTTCGACATTCATGGCGGCGGGCTTGATCTCATCTTCCCCCATCACGAGAACGAGATCGCCCAAAGCGAGTGCGGCCATGGCAAGCCCTTCGTGCGCTATTGGGTGCATAACGGCTATGTCGTCGTAAATGGCGAGAAGATGTCGAAATCCCTCGGCAACTTCCTCACCGTGCGCCAGCTTCTCGACGAGGGTATTCCCGGCGAGGTGTTGCGCCTGGTTCTCCTCGCCACCCATTACCGCCAGCCCCTCGATTTCACCCGTGCCGCGGCGGATCAGGCGCGGGCCCGGCTCGATCGCTGGTATCGCGCCTTGATGGGGGTCGCCGGGAGAGAAGCAGAGGAGCCCGACGCCTCGTTCGAGGCTACCCTCGATGACGATCTCAACACGCCGCTTGCGCTCACGGTCGTGGACGAGCTCGCGACCCGGACGCTCAACGAGCCTAATCTCGCCGAGAAGCGGCGCCTGGCCGCCCGGCTCGCCGCCTGCGGCAGCGCGCTCGGGCTCTTGGGGGCGGCGCCCGAGGCCTGGTTCAAGGGTGCTGCGCGGGCGGAGGACGTCGCCGAGATCGAGCGCCTGATCGAGCTCCGCAAGGCGGCGCGCAAGGCCCGGAACTTCGCCGAGGCCGATCGGATTCGCGATGACCTCGCGGCGCGCGGCATCTTTCTCGAGGACACGCCTCAGGGCACGACCTGGCGGCGCACGGGATGAGGCGCCTCAGAACGGCAGCACGATCGAGGCCATGATCGAGCCGAAGTTATCGGCGTTGTGCTGGCCGTAGAACTCGTCGCTGCGATTGACGTAGGTATAGCTCACCCGCGCCCAGCTCGAGTAGAAGAGTGCCGCACCGGTGACGAGGTCGCCGACTAGGGGACGCCGCGGCACCGAGCGGCTGGCCTGGAAGCTGTTGCCGTCGAGGAAGATGTTGTGGGCGACGGCGCGGCCCTCGGCGCCGATGAAGACGTACCAGCCCCAGCGGCTATCCGGCTTGAAATTCGCCGCGTTGAAATAGTCGGTGCCCGAAGGACCGGGTCCGATCAGCGCCGGGCCGTAATCGACGCGCAAATTCTTTCCGAAGCGGGCAACCCCGCCGGCGGCGAGATAATCATAGGCATTGCCCACAGCAGCACCCGCCTCCGGGATCGCCTCGACCGACAAGGCGTCGTCGAGATCGGCGATGAAGCGGCGGTGGCGCTCGGCATAGAAGTTGAGCGTCGGCTCGTCGTGAAGCTGATAGTCCCAGCCCTTCGAATCCGGATTGTCGATGGCGAGGTGGAAGCGGTTCTGGGTCTGCTTGGCGTAGGATGCCGGCCCGACGATGCCGATCTGGAGCGCGAAGTGATCGAGGGTGCGCTGATCCGCATCGTCCAAGAAGCCGATCCCCGCATTGAGCCAGCCGGCATAGGGGCGGTCATGGGGATCGGGGACGGCAAGGGTCTTGTCCTGGGGCGTGAAGATCTCCTGGCCGATGAAGAGATCGAAATGCCGCGAGGTGGTGGGCCCCTTCGGGAAGACCGGGAGAAGGGAATTCAGCCAGTCCATGGGTGTCGCCATGCCGCCCGCGCCGAGATCGGGCGAGAGATAGCCGATTTGCGCGCCCTGGGTGTAATGGCGGTCGCGATTGTCGGGCGTGAAGAAGTCGTTCTCCTCGATGGCCGAGAAGCGCCCCGTCTCGCCGGCCAAAGCCGGCCCGACGACGCCGATCAAGAGCGCTGCCGCCACCGTGATGCGGATCGTATTGCTCGCGTTCTTGCGCCTGAAGCGGTTGGCTTGAAACATCTCGGGCGTCACCCCCGCGTAAAGCGGGGGTCTAGGTTAGCTGGATTCCCGCTTGCGCGGGAATGACGATGCGAATGGTCGCGAGTCAACCCAAATGCGTCCTGTTCCAACGCTCTACTTGATGGCGACGCATTCGCGCCGCTCGAGCGCGATCACGGCCTGCTGCCGGAAGCGGGACTTATAGGCGGCGATGATGGCGTCGAGCTTGGCCGTGGTGTCGGCGGTGTCGTCGGCGGCCACGATCATCATCTTGCTGTTCTCGCGGGCGATCAGTCCGTTCGACATTTGATACTGGCCATAGGCATCGAGCACGGTGAAGCCGCGGGGAAAGCGCGGCGTCACCTGCTGCTCGAGGAACTGCTCCCAGTCGATGTCGCCGACATAGCCGCCATCCGGCATCGAGCGGCCGAAGAAGAGCTCGCTCACCCGCATGACCTGCGCGTTGGGACCACGGCAGCTTCCCGAAAGCCCGGGCAGACGGTCGCAGGCGCCAAGGCCTGTGAGCACCGCGAGCATGAGAACCATGGTCAAGCCACGGGTGCCGCGCGCCGCCATTCGGCTCTTCGTTCCGTCTCTCAATCCTGCCCCCATTGCCCCCGGCCTTGCGGAGAAGCGGCGGTCCGGTCCGCCATCATGACGGAACCGCCCCTCGCGGGCAAATTCCGAAGCCGGGCGCCACCGCCCGGTGCAGGGCAAGTCTTTGACTTTCCGGGCGATCCCGTGGCAACGTGCGGCCCCCGGTCGGGCCGGGGCAGAGGATCGGCAGGGGCCATGCGCATTCATCTCTACGACAGCACGCTGCGCGACGGCGGCCAGACCCAGGGCGTCGATTTCTCGGCGACCGACAAGGCCGCCATCGCCCAGGCTCTCGATCGCCTCGGCCTCGACTATATCGAGGGGGGCTGGCCGGGGGCGAACCCGACGGACGACGCCTTCTTTGCGTCGCCGCCCCGGCTCGCGAAGGCGCGGCTGACCGCCTTCGGCATGACCCGCCGCGCCGGGCGAAGCGCTGCCAACGATCCCGGGCTCGCCGCCCTGCTGTCCACGCCGGCGCGGGCGGTCTGCCTCGTCGGCAAGAGCTCGGAGCACCACGTGGTCACGGCGCTGGGCGTCACGCTTGCGGAAAATCTCCGCATGATCGCCGAGAGCGTCGAGCACGCGCGCGGCAAGGTCGAGGAGGTGCTGTTCGACGCCGAGCACTTCTTCGACGGCTACAAGGCGAATCCCGCCTATGCGCTGCAATGCGTGGAGGCGGCCTATGCCGCCGGAGCGCGCTGGGTCGTGCTCTGCGACACCAATGGCGGCTCGCTGCCCCACGAGGTCGAGCACATTGTCGGCGAGGTGGCGAAGCGCATTCCCGGGGAGCGGCTCGGCATCCATTGCCACAACGACACCGACAACGCGGTGGCGAACTCGCTCGCTGCGGTGCGCGCGGGCGCGCGGCAGATCCAGGGCACCCTCAACGGCCTCGGCGAGCGCTGCGGCAACGCCAATCTCGTCTCGCTCATCCCGACCCTCATGCTCAAGATGGGATGCGAGACCGGCGTGGATCGCGAGGGGCTGGCCCAGCTCACCCATGTCTCGCGCCTGCTCGACGAGCTGCTCAACCAGGCGCCGCGGCGGAATGCCCCCTATGTCGGCGAGAGCGCCTTTGCTCACAAGGCGGGGCTGCACGTCTCCGCCGTCGAGAAGGACCCGAGCTGCTACGAGCATGTGGAGCCGGGCCTTGTCGGCAATGCGCGCCACATCGTCGTCTCCGACCAGGCCGGCCGCGCCAACATCCTGGCGCGCTTCCGCGATATCGGGCTCGCCGTCGATCCCGACAATCCCAAGGTCCAGGCCCTCGTCGAGAAGGTGAAGGAGCGCGAATACCAGGGCTATGCCTATGACGGCGCCGAGGCGAGCTTCGAGCTCCTGGCGCGGCGCGAGCTCGACGGCCTGCCGCCCTATTTCAAGACCCAGAGCTTCCGTGTCGAGACCGAGCGGCGCTGGAATGCGAAAGGGGAGCTCACCACCATCTCCCAGGCGGTGATCAAGCTCCTCGTCGGCGATGCGCCGCACATGGAGGTCGCCGAAGGCAACGGCCCGGTCGACGCCCTCGACACCGCGCTCCGCAAGGCCTTGTCGGCGCGCTACCCGCAACTCGCCGACATGCGCCTCGTCGATTACAAGGTGCGCATTTTGACGCCCACGGAGGGCACGCGGGCGGTGACGCGGGTGATGATCGAGAGCGCCGATGGCGTGGGCGCGCGCTGGTCGACGGTCGGCATCTCGGCGAACATCATCGAGGCCTCCTACGAGGCGCTGCGCGACGGCATCGTCTACAAGCTGTTCCGCGACGGCGCCGTCGCCCATTAGCTGCCGCCGGTCATGGCGGGGACCGACACCAGCAAGCAGAGCCGCCGCCGCGGCGACGCCGGGCCTGCGATCATCCTCGTCGAGCCCCAGCTTGGCGAGAATATCGGCTTCGCCGCGCGGGCGATGCTGAACTGCGGGCTCACCGATCTGCGCCTCGTGCAGCCGCGCGACGGCTGGCCCAATGCCAAGGCCGCGGCGGCCGCCTCCGGTGCCGCCGAGGTGATCGAGCGGGTGCGCGTGTTCGCGAGCGTCGAGGAGGCGAGCGCCGATCTCCAGCGGCTCTACGCCACGAGCGCGCGTCCGCGCGAGATGGTGAAGGCGGTGGTGACGCCGCGCCGCGCCGCTGCCGAGCTGCGTGCGGCGCGTGCTGCGGGCGAGCGCATCGGAATTCTCTTCGGCGGCGAGCGCGCCGGCCTCGCCAATGATCACGTAGCGCTTGCCGACGCCATTATCGAGGCGCCGCTCAACCCCGGCTTCGCCTCGCTCAATCTCGCCCAGGCGGTGCTCCTTGTCGGCTACGAATGGTGGCTCGCCGGCAGCGAGGCGCCGCCGCGCCGGCTGCCGCTGGGAAAGAGCCCGCGCGCCACGCGCGCCGAGCTCCTCGGCCTCTTCGCGCATCTCGAGAGTGAGCTCGACAAGGCGGGCTTCCTGCGCAATGCGGAGAAGCGCCCGACCATGGTGCGCAACCTGCGCAACATGCTCGAGCGCGCCGAGCTCACCGCCCAGGAAGTGCGCACGCTCCACGGCATCGTTGCGAGCCTCGTCGAGCCCCGCGCCACGCGAGCGGGGCGCAAGGCCCTGGCGCCGTTGCGGCCGCATCCTGATAAGCCATTGAAAAAGCAAAAGGATGGCCGAATTTGAAAGATTTGACAGGACGCCGTCGGCCGTTATACTCCCGCGTCCCTCCCGAGAATGCGGGTCCCACCCAGAGATGGTGACGACCCCGTCCGCCCGCTTCGGCCGGGCGCGACCTATCGGGACAACAACAACGAACATCCTGCGAGAGTGAAATGAGCAAACGCGCGACCTCGAAGTACAAGATCAACCGGCGTCTCGGCGTCAATCTCTGGGGCCGGCCCAAGAGCCCCTACAATAAGCGGGAATACGGCCCCGGCCAGCACGGCCAGCGCCGCCGCAAGCCTTCCGATTACGGGCTTCAGCTCGCCGCCAAGCAGAAGCTCAAGGGCTATTACGGCAACATCACCGAGCGGCAGTTCCGCCGCTACTACCTCGAGGCGATGCGGCGCCGCGGCGACACCGGCGAGCAGCTCGTGCAGCTCCTCGAGCGCCGGCTCGATGCCGTGGTCTATCGCCTCAAATTCGTGCCGACGGTCTTCGCCGCGCGCCAGCTGGTGAGCCACGGCCATGTCAAGGTGAACGGCCGCCGCGTCAACATCCCGTCCTATCAGGTGAAGGACAACGACATCGTCGAGGTGAAGGAGAAGTCGCGCGAGATGGCCCTCGTGCTCGAGTCCATCGTCTCGAACGAGCGCGACGTGCCCGACTACCTCGAGGTCGACTACAAGAAAATGCAGGGCAAGATGATCCGCGGCCCCAAGCTCGCGGACGTGCCCTATCCGGTGCAGATGGAGCCGAATCTCGTTGTCGAGTTCTATTCGCGCTGAGCGGCCCTGTATCGACTATCGTAAGATCAGTTCACGTCGACCCACGGCATGGGATCGTCATTCCCGCGCAAGCGAGAATCCGGAGATTTCTGGGCTCCTGCTTTCGCGCTACGGCATGCACACATCTCAGTCTGCACTCTCCCCCTCGTCATTCCCGCGAAAGCGGGAATCCAGTATTTCCGCGGAAAACCTGGATTCCGGCTCTCCGCGGAGCCTGTCCTCGGGCCGGCCTTCGGCCGGACCCGTGGGCTCCGGCCGGAATGACGGCTATTCCTTTGAAAGCGGCGCCCATCCAGACTTGTGTGCATGCCGTAGCGCTTTTTCGGGAGCGACGAACAAGGTGTATCGACCTAAACTCATTCCTCCTTAGGCGAGCGCAGCAGAATAGGTCCGGCGCCCTCGGCGGCGAGACGGTCCTCGGGGTTGAAGATCGCGCAGCGGTCGATCGAGAGACAGCCGCAGCCGATGCAGCCCGCCAGCCTCATCCTCAGGTTTTGCAGCAGGGCGAGGCGCCGGTCGAGCTCGGCGGCCCACCGCCGCGAGATGCGCTCCCAATCCGCCCGCGACGGCGTGCGGCGATCGGAGAGGGCGGCGAGCTGCGCCCCCACTTCGGCCAGGGAGATGCCGAGCTCCTGGGCGACCTGGATCAAGGCCAGCCGACGTAGCACGTCGCGAGCATAGCGCCGCTGGTTGCCGCGCGTGCGGTGGCTGCGGATGAGTCCCTTCCGCTCATAGAAGTGAAGTGCCGAGATCGAGACGCCGCTGCGTGCGGCGGCCTCGCCGACCGTGAGCTCGCGCACCATGGCAGATTCCTCTTTACCTCAACTTAGGTTGAGGTTGTAGGAAATCGCTGTGCTCGGCAAGAGGGGACCTGATGATGAGGCGACAAGGCGCCTGGCGTGAGCTCTTGGCATCCGGTGGCTTGGGTCGCTTTGCCGTGGTCTGCCTCGGCGTGTGGCTCCACGCGGCGGACTCGCTGGCGACCGCCACCGTCGTTCCCGCCGTGATCCGCGATATCGGCGGCATCGCCTATGTTCCGTGGACGATCTCGCTCTACCAGATCGGCGCCGTCGTCACCGGCTCGGCGGCGGCGATGCTCTGCCAGCGCGCCGGCTTCCGGCGCGTGCTCATGGGCGCCGCACTGGTCTACGGAGCGGGCTGCGTGCTTGCCGCCGCCGCGCCGAGCATGGCGGTCCTCCTGGGCGGCCGGCTCATCCAAGGCATTGGCGGCGGGATGCTCGTCGCCTTGAGCTATGTGGCGATCCAGCAATCATTCGCCGAGCATCTCTGGGGGCGCCTCTTTGGCATCGTCGCGGTGATCTGGAGCGCCGGCTCGCTCCTCGGCCCTCTGATCGGCGGGCTCTTTGCGCATATCGATTGGCGTTTGACGTTCTGGTCCTTCGCCCTGCAGGCGATCCTGCTCGTCGCCCTGGCCGTTGTCCTGCTGCCCAGGCCGCAAGCGAGCGCGGCCGCTCCCGGAAAATGGTCGGCCCTGCCCCTGCTTCTGCTCGGCGCCGCAACCCTCGCGGTGGCCGAGGCGGGCCTGTCGCGCCGGCTCGGCGTCTCCGTCGCGGAAGGCCTTGCCGGGCTCGGGCTATTGTGGCTCGCCGCGTGGCTCGACCGGGGCTCCGACTGCCCCATGCTGCCGAGAGAAACGCTGAATTTACGTCACCCGGTCGGCCTCGGCCTGTTCGCGGTGTTCGCGCTCGCCACCTCGGCGACCGGCTTCTGGGCCTACGGCCCCCTGATCCTCAGGGTCATGTTCGGAACGGACCCGCTGATCTCCGGATACATCCTCGCGGGAGAGGCGTTCGCCTGGACCGCCGGCACCATGGCTGTCTCGGGGGTGAGGCCTTCGGCCGCAGGCCCGTTGATCCGCGCGGGCTCGGCGCTGGCCGTGCTCGGGATGGCCGGCTTCGCGCTCGCCGTGCCCTCGGGCTCTCTGGCCGCAATCGTCCTCTGCGCCTTGCTGCAGGGGCTGGGATTCGGCGTGTGCTGGCCCTCGCTCGTCTATCTCATCGTGCGACGCTCGGGCGACGACGAGGCGACATTATCTTCGGCGGCACCCGGAACCGTGCAGCGGATCGGCTACAGCATCGGCGCCGCCGCGACGGGAATCGCGGCCAATGCCTCCGGCCTGGTCGACGGCGTCACCGCGGGCGCCGCGCGGGCCGCCGGGTTCTGGGTCTTTGCCGGCTTCCTCCCGGTTCTCATTCTCGGGCTGATCGCCGCCTGGCTGTTCGCCCGGCCGGAGATTCGCAGCGAGTCTCGATGGGGCCGATAATCCTCACGCAGCGAACCCGCCCCGCACCGCCTCCGAAATGCCACACAGTTTTAATCTTCGCAGGCCTTGCGGGTGGGGAGGCAGAACTCTATGTCTTGCTAAGCAAGGCCTGCGCCCCCATGGCGCCGCCGCCGGCCGAGTGATTTGCATCAATTCCAAGGCCGACAAGCGGCTGCTCTCGATTTGACATTGTGACCGAATGCGGCGCCGGCTCAGGCCGAAGCGAACCCGGCACCGAGCGCGGGCATTCCTCGTCGGGCAAGGAAGGGAGGCTGTCCATCGACGAGATATAGGGAGGTGCGGATGAGCAAGCTTCTTCCTCAACCAAGGGCCCTCGGCGCGGCACTGGGGGTCGGACTCCTCGCGATCGCGGCGGCCGCCGGCACCGCGCCGGCTCGCGCGGCGGAGAAGACCGTCGCCATCGGCATCGTTCTGCCGCTCACCGGTGCCGATGCCGAGGCGGCGACCCGCATCGAGTACGGCGCCAAGATGGCCATCGCCGAGGCCAATGAGAAGGGCGGCGTCGCCGGCTACAAGCTGCAGGCGATCACCTTCGATACCGGCACGGCAACCGCGGGGCAGTACGATCCCGCCCAGGCCGTGACCGACGTCAAGCAGCTGATCGCGAATCCTTCCGTCGTGGCGAATGTCGGGCCGATGATGAGCGGCTCCGGCAAGGCGCTCTCGCCGGTGCTGAGCGAGGCCGATCTCGCCACCATCACGCCGTCCTCGACCAACCCCGACATCACCGACCCGAAATTCGCCGGCCAGTATCGGCCGAACGGCAAGGCCGTCTATTTCCGCACGGTGACGACCGACGCCTATCAGGGCCCGAACATGGCCAACTACTACAAAGACGTGCTCCACGTGAAGTCGGTCTACATCCTCGACGATTCCGGGGCCTATGGCGTCGGACTCGCGAACTCCTTCGAGGCGCAGGCGAAGAAGATCGGCATCAAGGTGCTGGGCCATGACGAGCTCAACCCGAAGGAGGCCGACTACACGACCATCCTCACCAAGATCAAGGCGCTCCATCCCGACGCGCTCTATTACGGCGGGGTTGCGCAGGCCGGCGTGAAGCTCATGAAGCAGTCCTATGACGTCATCCCGAAGGTGATCAAGGGCGGCGGCGACGGGATGGTCGGCCCCGATCTGCTCAAGGGTGCCGGCTTCCCGGCGGCGGAGGGGTGGTATGCGACGATCGCTTCGCCCCACGTGCTCGACGAGCCCCAGGTGAAGGGCTGGGTCGCGCGCTTCGTGAAGCGCTACAACACCCAGCCGGACGACTACGCCATCACCGCCTATGATGCGACCGAGGTCATCATCGACGCGATCAAGCGCGTCGCGGCGAGCGGCAAGCCGATGAACCGCGCGAATATCCGGGACGCCATCCAGAACACCCACCTCAACACGCTGCAGGGCGAGATCGCCTTCGACAAGAACGGCGACATGCTGAACAAGGTGATCAGCGTCTTCCAGATCAAGAAGGATCCGAAATACGCCGACGACGACGTGCTGCATCAATACAAATACGTCGGTGTGGCGCCCCAGTCGGCGACGAGCTGAAGCGGGTGGGCGGGGCCGCGGCTGGACGTCCTCCGCGCGTGGGGTCAGCCGCCGCCTTTCGCCAAGCCGTGGCTGCGCGAATAGGCGCTCGCGGCGGGCGGGCGCCATGTGCCGAGCGCGCCCGCCTTGGGCCGATAGATCTCCACCTTGAGCGGGTAGCATTTGGCGCGATCGTCGGAATGGCTCGAGCCGCAATCGCCGCCCGGGCAGGCCGAGAGCGCGCCGAGAAGGTCGATCTCGGCGAAGAACTCGATGAAATCGCCGGGCCGCACGGGGCTCGCCTTCATGAAGTATTGATGCGTGTCGCGGGTATAGCCGGTGCACATGAAGACGTTCATCACGTCGTGGATGTGGAGCTCGGCCTCCACGGGGGACATCTTCCGCGCCTCCGCGAGGGCGCGGGTCAGGTTCGAGTGGCAGCAATGATGATACTCGACCCCCTTCAGCAGGAGATTGGTGTAGGGGTCGCAGCGCGTGCCGATGATGTCGTGCACGCCGCCCCCATCCTCGTCCCACCCATACCAGTCGAGGGTGTCGTGGGTGATCGTCGCCATCGGGCGCAGGCTCGGCAGGGTGCTCCACAGGCGATCGCCGGTGCTGACATGGGTCGCGTGGAACGCCCGCGTCTTGCCGCTGAAGAACCGCTCCGAGAGATCGGATGCGTTCCAGAGATTGAGATCGCCGACCTGCGGCCCTTCGATGCTGACAATGCGGAAGAAATGACCCGCCGGCACGTTGAAGGCCCGCGCCTCGCGCGGCGGGACGGTGAGCTCGGAAATCTTCGTCATGCCGGCGCGCGCGGCCTCGTAGAACGCCGCATCGAAGGGCGGCAAGCCATCGACCGAATAGACCAGGACCGGCTTGACGCGCCGCCGCGCTTCCGCATCCGCCGGCTTTTTCGTCTGGGCTGATCTCGTCATTTCTCACCTCTCTGCGTAGGGGGCACCATCGCCGCCGCCTCGGCGCTCAGGCTCGACTATAGAATCCGCCCTGTCCGCCAGCAACGCAGATGGGCGTTGCCGCTCGGGGTTTTCGCGAGACTTGTCTCGGCAACCATCAGTAGCAATTCGGGGAAAGTCGGCGCGGCTTCCTAGCCGCGCTCGAGATCGCGCAGCCTCTCGGCGAGCTGCTGCTTGCGGAACGGCTTGCCGATGAGATTGACGCTCTCGTCGAGCATGTTGCTCTCCATGATGGCGTGCTCGGCGTAGCCGGAGGTGAAGAGGATTTTGAGGCCGGGCCGCAAGGCGACGGCCTGCTTCGCGAGCGTCGGCCCGTTGAGGCTGCCCGGCAGCATGACGTCGGTGAGGAGGATGTCGATGTCTTCGCGTTGCTCGATCAGCCGCATGGCCTCGTCGCCGGAGCGGGCGGTGACCACCGTGTAGCCGAGGCTCCTCACCATCGTCGCGGTCAGGTTGAGGACGGCGGCGTCGTTCTCGACGGCGAGCACGACATGCTTGCCCGAGGGCCTTGCCGGCGCAGCCGCCGGCGCCTCCGCGATCGCAAACGGCTCCCCCTCAGCGCGCGGCAGATAGATCTTGATCGAGGTGCCCTTGCCGGGCTCACTGTAGATCTTGACGTGCCCGGCGCTCTGCTTGACGAAGCCATAGACCATGCTGAGGCCGAGGCCGCTACCCTTGCCGATCCCCTTGGTGGTGAAGAAGGGCTCGAAGGCGCGGGCGGCCACCGCCGGTGTCATTCCCGTTCCGGTGTCGCTCACCGCGACCATGGCGTAGTCGCCGGGCGTCACGTCGGGATTCTGCGCGGTATAATCGCTGTCGAGAGACACATTCTTGGTCTCGATGATCAGCTTGCCGCCGCCGGGCATGGCGTCGCGCGCATTCACCGCAAGGTTGAGCAGCACATGCTCGAATTGGCTGGGGTCTATCTTGACGGTCCAGAGGTCGGCGGCAAGGGTGGTGACGACGCCGATTCTCTCGCCCAAGGTCCGGCGCAGCAGGCCGGAGAAGTGCGTGACGAGGTCGTTGAGCGATATCGTCTTCGGCAGCAAGGCCTGCTTGCGGCCGAAGGCGAGCAGGCGCTGCGTCAGCTCCGAGCCGCGCAGCGCGGCCTTCATGCAGGGAGCGATATATTCCTGGAGCGTGCTCTCCGTGGCCTCCTCCTGCAGGAGATCGAGATTGCCCAGAATGACGGCGAGGAGGTTGTTGAAGTCATGGGCGATGCCGCCGGTGAGCTGGCCCAGCGCCTCCATCTTCTGCGCCTGGCGCAGCTGCTCGCGCGCCGCTTCCGCCTCGCGCCGCTCCGAGAGGTCGCGAATGGTGGCGACGAAGGCGTGCTCGCCGCCGCCGTTGATCTCGCCCACGGCGATCTCCATCGGAAAGATCGAGCCGTCCTTGCGCTGCCCCGAGACCTCGCGGCCGACCCCGATGATCTTGGGGATGCGCGTCTCGAGATAATTCGCGATGTAGCGGTCATGCTCGCTGCGATAGGGCTCCGGCATGAGCATGCTGACATTCCGACCCAGGACCTCCTCGGGGGCGTAGCCGAAGAGGCGCGCAGCGGCCTTGTTGTAGGAGCGGATGAGGCCGCGCCGGTCGATGGTGACGAGCCCGTCGACCATGGTGTCGAGCACCATGTCGACCAGCCGCCGGAGCTTGACTTCGCTGTCCTTCAGCTTCTCCTCGGCTTCGAGCCGGTCGGTGATGTCGCGGGTGAGCTTCCCGAAGCCGCGCAGCTCGCCCTCCGCGCCCCTGATCGCGGTGATCACGACATTCGCCCAGAAGCGCGAGCCGTCCTTTCTGAGCCGGTAGCCGAAATCCTCGTAGCGGCCCTCGCGCGCGGCGATCTCGAGCTCCCGCGCAGGCTTGCCCGCGGCGACGTCCTCCGGCGGATAGAAGCAGGAGAAATGCCGCCCGACGATCTCGTCGTCGCGATAGCCCTTGATGTTTCGCGCGCCGGCATTCCAGCTCACGACGTGGCCGCCGGGGTCGAGGAGGATCAGGGCGTAGTCGCGGACGTCCCGGATGAACAGGCGCAGGAGCTGTTCCGAGTCGAAGGGCGCGGTCGGAATCGTCTTCTCGTCCCGCATTCGCATCTCAGGGAGCGCCGAAAGCGGAGTGCAAGGATTCCATGCGCCCGGGGTAAAGACAAGCCAAGAGAACGCCCAATCGATGCGGTAGCAAATACTTTACCATATCCCGGAAATCGGCGATTTCTACCGGCGAGTCTTATCGGGTCCCGGTTTCGGCCGCTTCCGGGAGGGCCGCCGAGCGAGCATCATTGATGGGGGTGGGGTTGGAGGATCGGCGAAGGCAGCGCGGTGCTATGGCGTGGCCGGGAAAGCGAGGCCACGGCCGCTCGCGCGCTGCCGAGGGCCTGGCGGAGTGGGGGCGGGCGAGGGTGACGGCCCTCCTCGTCGACGATCCTCGTCTGCCCTTCGCCGACCGCGCCCATATCGCCACACGGGAGGCGGCGGCGGCGGTCATGGGCGATAAGCCGCGGCCCGCCGACCTCCTCGCCCTCGCAGCCGAAGCCGCGGTCCTCGCCGAATCGCTGGCGCCCGAGAGCCGGCGCCTGGAGCCGCCGCAACGCCCAATCGCCTGTCGCGCCGGGTGCGGCCATTGCTGCCATACCATCGTCATGGCGATCCCCGCCGAAGTGCTGCGCCTGGCCGCACATATCCAGCGGCGCTTCACCCCCGCCGCGCGCGCGGCCCTCATCGAGCGCCTGCGCGCCGTCGCGGCGGTCGCTCCGCCCGAGCGCCTGGCGGCGCGGATGGCCTGCCCCATGCTGGCGGATGATCGCTGCACGGTCTACGAGGCCCGGCCGCTCAAATGCCGCGGCCTCGAATCCATGGATGTGGAGGTGTGCAAGCGCGGCGCGCGCGGCGAGGCGGTGGAGGTCCCGGTCTATGCCGCGCACCACCGCCTGTTCGATCGCGTCCTCTCCGGGCTGATCGTCGGCGCCATCGAGGCCGGCCGACCGGACGAGCGGCTCGATCTCGTGCGCGGGCTTCTCATCGCGCTCGAGACGCCCGACGCGGCGCGCCGCTGGCTGGCGGGCGAGCCGGTCTTCGCGACGGCGCGGCTCGAATAAGAGGCTCAGCGATCCGACGCGCGCCGCGCGCGCAGCTCGTCGGCCGTGGCGGGGCGGCGGCCCATGGCGGCGAGGCCGGCGGCAAGCTGGGCGACGAGCGCTGCGTTCGAGGGTGCGGTGGCGCCGTCTGCGAGCAAGAGGTTGTTCTCGAAGCCGACCCGAGCGCCGCCGCCGAGGGCGGCAGCCGCCAAGGCGCAGGCGCATTCGTCGCGGCCGAAGGCGCAAACGGACCAGTCGACGGCCGGATCCAGGGCCGAGAGAAAGGGCAGAAGGTCGCGCGGCGCCGATTGCTGCCCGGCCGTATAGCGGCCCAGCACCAGGAGGACCGAGGGTCGCGCCGTGGGAATGACGCCGCGACGGCGCAGCGTCTCGAAGCGGACGACCTCCTCCGGGTTGTAGAGAATGTATTGCGCCCAGATCCGCTCCCGATGGGCCCAGGCGAGAAATGCGGCTCCCTCGGCCTCGCTCGCCGCATCGGGCATGATCTCGCGAATGGCGAGAGAGGCGGCCTCCGGACGCAGCTTGCGCAGCAGCGCCATCTGCGCCGCGCGCGGATAGATGCCGACGGCTTCCGTCGTCGCTTGCAGTATCAGCCGGTCGCCGACGGCGCTGCGAATGGCGGCGAAGGCGGCGCGATAGGCCTCGGCATCGAGAATATGCCGCCCTTCCTTGTCGCGCACATGGACGTGGATCATGGCGGCGCCGGCGGCGCAGCAAGCTTGAGCGCAGGCGGCAAGCTCTGCCGGCGTCATCGGCAAGGCGGGATGGTCTGCCTTGGTCTTGCGCGCGCCATTGGGGGCCACGGCGATGGCAACCGTGCGCTCATGGGGTTTCATGGAGTCATTTGCTTTCACGGCGACGGCGAATGCGCCGCGCCGGGTTGCGCGGCGCCGGCATTATGGCGGCTTCGCGCAGCAGGATCATCAGCATCGTGACGAAGAGCGCGTGGCAGATTTCACACCTCATCGCCGTGTTTTTGGCTATCCTGGAAGGCAAACGCTTAAGCGGACGGGACCGGAGAGATTCCGATCAGGGAGGCAGCGACGGTGCCGGTGCGGATCGATCCGTTCTTTCACGAGCCCAGCTTCACGGTGTCCTATCTCGTCTCCGATCCCGGCAGCGGGACGGGCGCTGTGATCGATCCCGTCCTGGATTTCGACGCGAAAGCCGCGCGCACGAGCAGCCGCGCCGCGGATGCGATCCTCGCTTTCGCGGCCGAGGCCGGCATCCGCATCGCCTGGGTGCTCGAGACGCATCCCCATGCGGACCACCTCACAGCGGCCCAGCACATCAAGCGCGCCACCGGTGCCGCCGTCGCCATCGGCGGCGGAGTCGCGCAGGTGCAGGCCTTCTTCGATAAGATCTTCGATGGGACGAATGATGGCGGCGAGAATTGCGGCTTTGACCGGTTGCTCGGCGACGGCGAGCGGCTGCCCCTCGGCGCGCTCGAGATCGAGGTGATGCATACACCGGGCCATACACCGGCCTGCGTCACCTATCGCATCGAGGATGCGGCCTTTGTCGGGGATACGCTCTTCATGCCCGATTACGGCACCGCGCGCACGGATTTTCCGGGCGGCGACGCGCGACAGCTCTATCGCTCCATCCGGCGGATTCTGGCGCTTCCCCCGGAGACGCGGCTCTTCATGTGCCACGACTACAAGGCGCCCGGGCGCGACCGCTTCGCCTGGGAAACCACCGTCGCGGCGCAACGCGCGGGCAATGTGCATATCCGCGACGGTGTCAGCGAGGAGGATTTCGTGCGGATGCGCACCGCGCGCGATGCGAAGCTCGACATGCCGGCCCTCATCCTGCCCGCCATCCAGGTCAATATCCGCGCCGGCAGGCTGCCGCCGCCTGAGGCGAACGGCATCCGCTATCTCAAGCTGCCGCTTGATTGCTTCTGAGGGCGCCGCCGATTGCCGGGACGGCGGGCGTCAGGCGGCTTCGCTCTTCTTCACCGCGAGCGGCCCCTGCGCACCGTCCTCGTCAGCCCATTTGAGGGCGATCCGGTTGAGCTCGTCGAGGGCGGGCGAGAGCTCCTGCCCGCGCGCTGCCAGGGAATAGGTGACTTGCGGCGGGATCGTCGGCTCGTAATGGCGCGCGACGATGCCGGCAGCCTCCAGCGCGCGCAGCCGCTCGGTCAGCATCTTGGCGGAAATGCCGTCCACCTTGCGCCGGAGCGCGCCGAAGCGCTGCGGTCCTTCCGAGCGTAGCACCCAGAGGATGTAGGTGGTCCATGGTCCCATCAGCAGGCGCAGAATCGCGTCCATGGGGCAGGTTCCGATCCGCGATTTCGGGTTCACGCGTCCCTCCTCAGCACTGCGCCGCCGCCCCGCAGGCAGCGGTAGCCGACATACGAGAGATTAAGTTACTTCATAATACTCGATTTACTAAAGCAATCAAGGATCCACCGCGCGGTCCCCGGGATGAACCAGCGCCACGAGCGGGAGCAGGATGAGGACGAGCAGGAGCGGCCTGGCGACGAACTTGTGCGCAGCGGCGCCGAGCCCGGCACCACCGAGATAGCCGAGCCAGACGAGAGCCGTGGTGGCGAGGCTGCGGGGGCTTGCGGGCGGGGTGCCAGACGCCGGCCACAGCCGCTCGAACAGGCCCTGGGTGAGCTTCTGGAGATTGCCGGTGAGGAAGACTGTATTGAGCGTGACGCCGGCGAACTGGGTGACGGCGGCGTTCTGCAGCCCCATGGCGAAGGCCAGCACGTCGGGTGCTGCCTCGGGCGGCGCGAAGGCGGCGACGAGGATCGCAACGCCTTCCACGGCCAGCAGGGCGAAGAGCGGCGCCGCGAGGCGCCGCAGTAGCAGCGACACGATGACGCCCGCGACGAAGGCGAGGATGATGGCGGCGTATTGCGCGGCGTGGAGCGGGTCCGCCCCGAACAGCGCAATGGCGAGGAGGATCGTGTTGCCCGTCATCATGCCGGCGAAAGCGTCGAAGCTGAGATAGCCGACGGAATCGGCGTATCCGGCGATCAGGGCCAGGATGAGCGCTTGCAGCACGCGGCGTCCCCCGCAGGCCTCCCGCATTCTGGGCCCGCCGAGCGCGTCGCGGGCGGCGTAATTATATTAATATTGGAGAGAGGGGACACCCGTCCCGACGACGTCCGCAACGGGGAGGAAAGGACGCGATGACGACCGCTGCCACCGAAGCCGCCTATCGCATCGAGGAGGATTCCCTCGGCGAGGTGCGGGTGCCGCGCGAGCGCCTCTGGGGTGCCCAGACCCAGCGCTCGATCGCCAATTTCCCCATCGGGGTCGATCGCTTCCGCTGGGGCCGGCCGGTCATCCGCGCCCTCGGCATTCTTAAGAAATGCGCCGCCCTCGCCAATGGCGAGCTTGGCAAGCTTCCCCCGGAGAAAGTCGCGCTCATCGTGCGCGCGGCGGAGGAGGTGATCGCGGGGAAATGGGACGACGAGTTCCCCCTCGTCGTCTTCCAGACGGGCTCCGGCACCCAATCGAACATGAACGCCAACGAGGTCATCGCGAACCGGGCGATCCAGCTGGCGGGCGGCGTTCCCGGATCGAAGCGGCCGATCCATCCCAATGATGACGTCAATCGCAGCCAGTCCTCGAACGACACCTTCCCCACGGCGATGCATATCGCGGCGGTCGAGGAGATCGAGAATACCCTTATTCCCGCCTTGCGCGCGCTGCGCGACACGCTCGACGCCAAGGCCAAGGCCTTCGCCGGCATCGTGATGGTCGGCCGCACTCATCTCCAGGACGCGACCCCGGTGACCCTCGGCCAGGTCGTCTCGAGCTGGGTGGCGCAGCTCGACCAGGCGACCGCCGGCGTCGCCCACGCCGCAAGCGGCCTCTACGAGCTTGCCATCGGCGGCACTGCCGTCGGCACCGGCTTGAACGCCGATCCCCGCTTCGGCGATGTGGCGGCGCGCAAGATCGCCGAGGAGACCGGCAAGCCTTTCGTCTCCGCCGCCAACAAGTTCGCGGCTCTCTCGGCCCATGACGCCATGGTGAATGCGAGTGCCGCCCTGCGCACCCTCGCCGGCGCGCTGATGAAGATCGCGAACGACATTCGCTGGTATGCGAGCGGGCCGCGCGCCGGGCTCGGCGAGCTCAAGATCCCGGAGAACGAGCCGGGCTCCTCGATCATGCCGGGTAAGATCAACCCCACCCAATGCGAGGCGATGACCATGGTCGCCGTCCAGGTCTTCGGCAACGACCAGGCCGTGGCCTTCGCGGGCTCCCAGGGCAATTTCCAGCTCAACGTCTTCAAGCCGGTCATGCTCCACAACGTGCTGGAATCGGCGCGGCTCCTGGCCGATGCCTGCCGCGCCTTCGATGAGCATTGCGCGCGCGGCATCGAGCCCAACGCGAAGCGCATCAAGGAGCATCTCGACAACAGCCTGATGCTGGTGACCGCGCTCAATCCGCATATCGGCTACGAGAAGGCGGCGAAGATCTCGCTCAAGGCCTATCGCGAGGAAATCAGCCTGCTCGAGGCGGCGCTCAAGCTCGGCTTCGTCACGCGCGAGGAGTTCACCGCCTGGGTGCGGCCCGAGGACATGACCCATCCGTCATGAGATGAGGGCACGCGACGCAGAGTAAGAAGCAAAAGGGCCGCGGATTGCGGCCCTTTTTGACCCGGCGATGCGACCCGCTCAAGCCGCTTTCGTCTGAATGCCGCGCGTCTTCAGGAGTTCGCCCAGCTCGCCCGACTGATACATCTCGCGGACGATGTCGCAGCCGCCGATGAATTCCCCCTTGACGTAGAGCTGTGGGATCGTCGGCCAGTTGCTGAATTCCTTGATGCCCTGGCGCAGCGCCGGATCGGACAGCACGTCGACGCCCTTGAACTTGACGCCGAGATGGGTGAGCACCTGCACGACGGCGGCCGAGAAGCCGCATTGCGGCATGACCGGCGTACCCTTCATGAAGAGCACCACGTCGTTGCTGCTGATTTCCTGGCGGATCTGCTCCGCCGTCTCGGTTCCGGCCATGATCGACTTACCTTTCCGTTGTCAGTCCGCGGGTTCCGCCGTCTGCAGCGCGAGGGCGTGGAGCTGGTTGCCCATGCGGCCGCGCAACGCCTGATAGACGATCTGGTGCTGCTGCACGCGCGTCTTGCCCTTGAAGGCTGCGGAAACGATGTGGGCGGCGTAGTGATCGCCGTCGCCGCGGAGATCCTCGATGGTGACCTTGGCGTCCGGGAGCGCCTCCTTGATGAGGCGCTCGATTTCGCTGGCGGCCATCGCCATCTTTAAGATTCTCCATCGGGCATCGCGTCGGGTCCCGCCATATAGGCGGGCAGCCAGCCCTCATGGGCCCCCCGCAATTCGCTGACGGATATAGGTCCAACGCCGGTGACTGTCAATTCGAGCCCGCCCGTGCGGCCGATGATCGTGGCCTCGACTCCGGCGGCACTGGCGGCGGCCAGGAGCGCCTCGGGCTCCGTGGTGGTGACGAGATAGCGGCCCTGGTCCTCGCCGAAGAGCCAGGCATGGAGCGGAACGGCCGCCGGAGGCGGCGTGATCACGGCGCCGAGGCCGCCCGCCATCGCCATCTCGGCTAGCGCCACATAGAGCCCGCCATCGGCGAGGTCGTGGCAGGCGGTGATGCGGCCCACGAGGATCATCGCGCGCACGAAATCGCCGTTGCGGCGCTCGGCGGCGAGGTCGACGGGGGGTGGCGCTCCCTCCTCGCGGCCGTGAATCTCCTGCAGGAAGATCGAGGCGCCGAGCCAGCCCGCCGTGCGGCCGATCAGCATGATCGCCTGGCCGGCGGCGGGAAAGGCGATTCGCACCGCCTTGCCGTAATCGGCGATGAGGCCGACGCCGCCGATGGTCGGCGTGGGAAGGATGCTCTGGCCGCTGGTCTCGTTGTAGAGAGAGACATTGCCGGAGACGACGGGGAAATCGAGCGCGCGGCAGGCCGCGGCCATGCCCTCGATGCAGCCGGCGAACTGGCCCATCACCTCTGGCCGCTCCGGATTGCCGAAATTCATGTTGTCGGTGACGGCGAGCGGCGTCGCCCCCGTCGCGGTGATGTTGCGATAGGCCTCGGCCACCGCCTGGGCGCCGCCGCGCACGGGATCGGCCGCGCAATAGCGCGGCGTGCAGTCGGTCGTGAGCGCCAGGGCCTTGCGGGTGCCGTGCACGCGCACCATCGCCGCATCGCCGCCCGGCCGGATCACCGTATCCGCCATCACCGTGTGGTCGTACTGCTCCCAGATCCAGCGCCGGCTGCAGAGATCGGGCGAAGCGAGGAGCTGAAGCAGCGCCCGGCGCGCATCGGCGGGCGCTGGCACCGCCGCCGCGGCCAGCTCCGGCCGCGGCTTCGGCATGGCGTAGGGCCGCGAATAGACGGGCGCGCGGTTGACGAGGGGGGCGAGCGGGATGTCGCACGCGATCTCGCCGTGGCGGCGGAGCACGAGGCGGCCGGTATCGGTGAGCCGGCCGATGACGGCGAAGTCGAGGGCCCATTTCTCGAAGACCTGGCGCGCCAGCGCCTCGCGCCCGGGCTTGAGCACCATGAGCATGCGCTCCTGGCTTTCGGAGAGCATGATCTCGTAGGGCGTCATGCCGCTCTCGCGCAGCGGCACACGATCGAGATCGAGCTCGACCCCGGTTCCGCCCTTGGACGCCATCTCGACGGAGGAGGAGGTGAGGCCCGCGGCGCCCATGTCCTGGATCGCCTCGATGGCGTCCGTCGCCATCAGCTCGAGGCAGGCTTCGAGCAGCAGCTTCTCGGTGAAGGGATCGCCGACCTGCACGGTCGGCCGCTTCTCCTCCGAGCGCTCGTCGAATTCCGCCGAGGCCATGGTGGCGCCGTGGATGCCGTCGCGCCCGGTCTTGGAGCCGACATAGACGATGGGATGGCCGATGCCCGCGGCGGCGGAATAGAAGATGCGGTCGGCGCGCGCGATCCCCACCGTCATCGCGTTGACGAGGATATTGCCGTTATAGGCCGAGTGGAAATTGCACTCCCCGCCCACTGTCGGGATGCCGACGCAATTGCCGTAGCCGCCGATGCCGGCGACGACGCCGGCGACGAGATGGCGGGTCTTGGGATGGTCCGGGCTGCCGAAGCGGAGGGCGTTGAGATTGGCGACGGGCCGCGCCCCCATGGTGAAGACGTCGCGCAGGATGCCGCCGACCCCCGTCGCAGCACCCTGATAGGGCTCGATGAAGGAGGGGTGGTTGTGGCTCTCCATCTTGAAGATGACGGCCTGGCCGTCGCCGATATCGACGACGCCGGCATTCTCGCCGGGCCCGCAGATCACCTGCGGGCCGGTGGTGGGCAGCTTCTTGAGCCACACCTTGGAGGACTTGTAGGAGCAGTGCTCGCTCCACATCACCGAGAAGATGCCGAGCTCGGTCAGGTTGGGCGCGCGCCCGAGGGAGTCGAGCACGACCCTGTACTCCTCGCCCGTGAGCCCGTGCTGGGCGACGATCTCGGGGGTGATCTCGGGCTCGGCGCGCCGGCCGAGCCCGCGCTCGGCTGCGCTCACGAGAGCGCCTCCGCAAGGGAATCGAAGAGGGCCTGGCCGTCGGTGCCGCCGAGGGCGGGATCGGCGAGGCGCTCGGGATGGGGCATGAGGCCGAGCACCGTCTTGCTCTCGTTGAAGATGCCGGCGATGTTGCGCGCGGCACCATTGGGATTGGCTTCGGGCGTCACGGCGCCGCGCTCGCTGCAGTAGCGGAAGGCGACCTGGCCGTTCTCCTCGAGGCGCCTGAGCGTGTCGTCGTCGGCGAAGTAGTTGCCCTCGTGATGAGCGATCGGGATGCGCACCACCTGGCCGGACTCGTATTTGCTGGTGAACAGGCTCTGGCTGGTCTCGACCTTGAGGTGGACGTCCTTGCAGACGAATTTGAGGCCGGCGTTCTGGAGGAAGGCGCCGGGAAGGAGCCCCGCCTCGGTCAGCACCTGGAAGCCGTTGCAGATGCCGAGGACGGGCGTGCCGCGCTCGGCCCGGCGCCGGACCTCGTACATCACCGGCGAATGGGCCGCCATCGCACCCGCGCGCAGGTAATCGCCGAAGGCGAAGCCGCCCGGCAGCACGATGAGATCGACCTTGGGAAGCTCCGTCTCCTTGTGCCAGACCATAACGGGCTCGACCCCCGGCGTCTTCGCGAGCGCCACCTGGACGTCGCGGTCGCAGTTCGAGGCCGGAAAGACGATGACGGCGGCTTTCATGGCGCGCTCAATTCTCCCGAAGGCTTGCGGTCGCTGCCGGGCGCCGCGCGGGCCACGGCGCTCACCCAACCAGATCGATCGCGTAGTTCTCAATCACCGTATTGGCGAGGAGCTTGCGGCACATCGCCTCTACGGCGGCCTGCGCCTTGACGCGATCGGTCTCGGCGAGCTCGATCTCGATATACTTCCCCTGGCGGACGCCGTTGACGCCGGCGAAGCCGAGAGAGCCTAGGGCCTGGGCGATAGCCTTGCCCTGCGGATCGAGGACGCCGCCCTTGAGGGTAATATGGACCCGCGCTTTCATCCCGCTAGTCTCTCGCCGCGCTATTGCATCACCGTGGGGCCCTTGAGGTCTCCGGGTCCGGCCTCGGGCATGATGCCCAGCCGTCGCGCCACCTCCTGATAGGCCTCGGCGACATTGCCGAGGTCGCGCCGGAAGCGGTCCTTGTCGAGCTTCTCGTTGGTCTTGAGGTCCCATAGGCGGCAGCTGTCCGGCGTGATCTCGTCGGCGAGCACGATGCGCATGTCGTCGCCGTTCCACAGCCGCCCGAACTCGGCCTTGAAGTCGATGAGCCGAATGCCGACGCCGAGGAAGAGCCCCGAGAGGAAGTCGTTGATGCGCAGCACCAGCGACATGATCTCGTCGAGGTCTTGGGGCGTCGCCCAGCCGAAGGCGGTGATGTGCTCCTCGCATACCATGGGATCGTTGAGCTCGTCGTTCTTGTAGCAATACTCGACGATCGAGCGGGGCAGGGCCGTGCCCTCGGCGATGCCGAAGCGCTCGGCAAAGGATCCCGCCGCCACGTTTCGCACGATCACCTCCAGGGGGATGATCTCGACCTCGCGGATGAGCTGCTCGCGCATATTGAGCCGGCGCAGGAAATGGGTGGGTACCCCGATCTCGCCGAGCCGCGTCATCAGGTATTCGGAAATGCGATTGTTGAGGACACCCTTTCCCGTGATCACGCCGCGCTTGCGCGCGTTGAAGGCGGTGGCGTCGTCCTTGAAGTACTGCACGAGGGTCCCCGGCTCAGGGCCCTCGTAAAGCACCTTGGCCTTGCCTTCGTAGATTCGCTTGCGTCTGGACATTCTCAACTCGCTTCGAGCGAGGGCGGGAGCGGGCGATTGGCGGGCTGGCACGCCGACGGGCTCTCCGACAGCCCCAATGGCACGCCTCATATAGCAACTGCGGGAGCCCAACACAATGATCGCAGAACCGCGAAGAAATAGGGATATTTAGCGGCTGGCGCCCCTCCGGCGGCTCTCCTTTCCGGCAGGCCGGACGGCGCGAGTCGGCCGTTTCCGAGGGGTGCGGGGCGGAGCCCCGCGGCCTGTGGGGTGCCGGCGCCCCTTTAGGCTGCGCCCGCCTGGCCGCGGGGCTCCCGCTGGAGGGTCGCCAAGAGGGCCGCAAGGGCGAGGATGACGGCGGAGAGAACGAGCCCTGCGCGCACGGCGCCTGCGACATCCGACAGCACCCCGGCGAGGACCGGGCCGAGACACTGGCCGAGGGCGAAGGCCGTTGTCAGGGCGCCGATTACCGGGGTCCAGGCGGCCACCGGGGTCGCCTTCCGTGCGAAGGCGACCACCGCGGCGACCTCCGCCAGGAAGGTGCCGCCGAACAGCAAAGCGGAGGCGTAGACCGTCCCGGGCCCGGCGGGAAGAAGGGGGAGCGCCGAGCCGGCGGTCACGACGGCGAGCATGGCGGCCATGCCCCAGCCGCCGCGCAGCCGGGCGAGCATCGGGCCCCAGAGGAAGGCGCCGGCGATCCCGGCGGCTCCCAGGATGGACCAGAACGCCGCGATGGCGCCCCCGCGAAAGCCTTCGCCACGCAGGAAGGCGATGATGAAGGTCATGTAGCCGATATAGCCGGCGCCGAAGAGGAAATAGGAGGCGAAGGTCGGCAGCAGGGCTCGTCGCGACCACGGTGCGGGCGGCGTCTTTGCGCGCAATTCGGGGGCGGGCGAGCGCCGCGCCGCGGGAACGGCGAGGAGTGTTGCGGCCAGGCCGGTGAGGCCGAGCGCGATCCAGCCGTGTGGCCAGCCAGCGGGGCTGACGCCGATGAGAAGCGGCGTCGTCAGCGCCGAGGCGACGATGCCGAATCCGCCGCCGCCGAAATAGATGCCCAGGACCAGGGCCGGGCGCCCTCGATCTCCCGCGCCGGCATGGGCGGCGAGCCCGGCCCCGGCTACCAGGGTGACGGCGCCGCTGACGCCGGCGACGAGGCGGAGGAGCAGCAGGAGCGCGAAATCGCGGGTGGCCGCCGAGGCGAGAAGGGCGAGCGCCGTGACGGCCATCGAGACGAGAAAGCTCGCGCGGCTGCCGCGGCGCGCCGCCAACCCGGCGGCGACGAGGGAGCCGAGCAGGTAGCCGACGGCATTGACCGTGTTCATCGCCCCCGCTTGCGCATAGCTCCAGCCGAGATCGGCGCGCATCGCCGGCAGGAGGAGGGCATAGGCGAAGCGCGCCAGTCCGAGGGTTGCCGCCGGACCCAAGGCGAGGCCGAAGGCGACCCAGAGCGGAGAGGCGGGGCGCGCCGGGGCTGCGGCGATACAGGTCATGGGTGGGTGGCTCTCACGGCTCACGCTGGTTGCATGGGGGAGCTCAGGATAATCGGGCGGCGCTCTGTCGAATCACGATGATTTTTAGCACCAGCTATGAATGAATCTTGCGCCGCCGCGTTTTGCGGCCAGCCTCACAGCGCGACCGGCCGGTACGGCGCCTCGCCGGGACGGCCCGACGCGAAGAGCCAGATCGGCTTGCCATCGAGCCTCTCGCGCGCGGGGAGTGCGAGGAGCGAGCTCGACGAGGTGCCAAAGCCGTAATCGGTGACGACGCACATGGCGCTCTCCACGCCGTCTTCGCGGCCGTCCTTGCCGCGGCTTGCCAGCAACATCTGCCACGCATGCCAGTTCCCGGTCTCGGGATCCGGGATCGCCGCCGCCTCGAAGCGCGGCAGGTAGTCGCGGATGCGGTCGCTGTTGCGGTCGTTGCGGTCATAGGCGGTGATCATCGAATAGCCCGGCGGCAGCGGGAAGCACTCGACGCGGCCGGTTGCCTCCGCGCCGCAGTTGCGCAGCCAATAGGCGCCGGTGTTATCGGCGATGACGAGGTTGAAGCTGCGGTAGCTGCGTCCATCGATGGCGGCGAGGGCGGCGGCGGCCTCGCGCGCGTCGCCGTGGTCGAGGGCCTCGAGCACCAGCTCGCCGCGGCTGCGCACGCCCTGCGCCGGCCCAAGGGAATGGCGGCGGTTGAGGATGCCCGCCACCACGCCTTCGCGGTTGACGCCGAGCCAGCTCCCGCCGGCGAGCTCGTCGAGACCGGCGACGACCCCGGGACGGTCCGGCCAATGGGCCGCCGGCGGCTTCCAGGCGCGTGCCAGCATCTCGTCGCGATTGGCGGCGATCAGCACGGGCCAGGGCTCGCCGGGGCGGAAGAGGAGGACGACGCTGCACATGCGAATTTCGGTACCACCGGAAAGAGCGGGCGGCTATATAAGAGGCGCCCGACGCCGAGACTTCAAGCCACTGCGCAAGGAGCCCTTTCGCCGATGAGCAACATCTTCGACGACCGCGAGAAGCAGTTCGAGAGCCAGTACAAGCATGACGAGGAGCTGCGCTTCAAGGTAGGCGTGCGGCGCGACAAGCTGCTCGGACAATGGGTGGCCTCGAAGCTGGGGCTGAAGGGCGCCGATGCGGAGGCCTATGCCAAGGGCCTGATCGCCACGGATATCGAGCAGCCGGGGGACGACTATCTCGTCGAGCGGATCAAGGCCGACTTCAAGGCGCGCGACATCGATATTTCCGAGCATCGCATCCGCAAGCATCTCGCCGAATGCGACGCCGAGGCGCGCGAGCAGATCATGAAGGGCGAGTCATAACTCCCATCAGCTCTCGCCGAAGACGCGACGGAAGATCGCGTCCACCTGCTTGGTGTGGTAGCCGAGATCGAAGAGCTCGGCGAGCGCCTTGTCGTCGAGATGGCGCTTCACCTCCGGATCGCTCTTGAGGCCCGAGAGAAAGTCGCCGCCTTCGTTCCATGCCGCCATGGCGTTGCGCTGGACCGCGCGATAGGCCTCCTCGCGGCTCATTCCCGCCTGGGTCAGGGCGAGGAGCACGCGCTGGGAATGGACGAGCCCGCCGTGGCGGTCGAGATTGGCCTGCATGTTCGCCGGATAGACGACGAGCCGCTCGACGAGGTCGGCGAGGCGCGCCAGCGCGAAGTCGAGGGCGATGGTCGCATCGGGGGCGATCACACGCTCGACGGCGGAATGGGAGATATCGCGCTCGTGCCACAGCGCCACGTTCTCGAGCGCCGGCACGACGGCGGCGCGCACGAGGCGTGCGAGGCCCGTCAGATTCTCGGACAGCACCGGGTTCCGCTTGTGCGGCATCGCCGAGCTCCCCTTCTGGCCCGGCGCGAAATACTCCTCGGCCTCGCGCAGCTCGGTGCGCTGAAGGTGGCGGATCTCGACGGCGAGCCGCTCGATGGCGCTGGCGATGATCGCGAGCGTCGCAAAGAAGGCGGCGTGGCGGTCGCGCGGGATCACCTGGGTCGAGATGGGCTCGACGGCGAGGCCGAGCTTCTCGGCCACGTATTTCTCGACGAAGGGATCGATATTGGCGAAGGTGCCCACGGCACCCGAGATGGCGCAGGTCGCGATCTCGCGCTTCGCGGCTTCGAGACGGTCGCGGTTGCGCGCGAACTCGGCGTAGTGCCCCGCGAGCTTGAGGCCGAAGGTGGTAGGCTCGGCATGGATGCCGTGGCTGCGGCCGACCGTCGGCGTCATCTTGTGCTCGAAGGCGCGACGCTTGAGAGCGGCGAGCACGCGGTCGAGATCCTTGCGGAGGAGGTCGGCCGCCTCCTTGAGCTGCACGGCAAGGCAGGTGTCGAGCACATCGGAGGAGGTCATGCCCTGATGGACGAAGCGCGCCTCCGGCCCGACATGCTCGGCGAGCGCCGTCAGGAAGGCGATGACGTCGTGGCGCACCTCGCGCTCGATCTCGTCGACCCGCTCGGGCTTCACCTTGTCCCGCCCGCGCTCCCACACCGCCTTGGCCGCCGCCTTGGGGATGACGCCGAGGATCGCCTGGGCATCGCAGGCATGGGCCTCGATCTCGAACCAGATGCGGAAGCGGTTCTCGGGGGACCAGATCGCCGCCATCTCCGGGCGGCTATAGCGCGGGATCATGTCTCTCTCGCTCTCGGTCGAATGCGGTCGGCGGCAGGGAGAAGCCTTATCGCAGATCGGCCGTGACGAGGGAAGGGCGATGGCCGCGCGGGCCGGGGTCAGTCGTCGAACCGCCGCCGGGCATTGATCGCGCCGGCGAGGAGAGCGATGGCGAGGCCGAGCCCGCCGAACCAGCCGAAGGCCTCCGCCGGCGACATATGGCCCAGCCAGTCCGGGATGTAGGGCGAGAGCGCCCCCAGGACGCCCTTGTCCCGCGGCGCGAGATCCGCCGAGGCGGACGTCTGGTCGGCGCCGTTGGGAGAGGCGCTCGGCAGCCGATAGGTGTTCGCGTTGCTTCCGGCGCCACCGGCTCCGGATTGGGCAAGCAAGCCCTGGGCGCTGGCGATCTCCCGCTTGAGCACGTCGCGAATATCGCCGCTCGTGCCGGTGCTGCTCGGCGAAGCCTGCGCATCGGCCGTCGTCTGCCCCGAGCTTATCGGGGACTGCCCGGGGTTGGGCGCCGCCTGCTCGGGAGTGGTCGGGGACGGCGCTTCAGCCACAGCCGCAGCCGGCGGCGTGCTTGGCGGGGATTGCGGCGCCGTCGCCTCCGGCGTGCTCGCGGGGGGCGGATTCGCCGAAGCGCCTGGCGCCGGCGTCGCCGTTGCCGCCGGCGTCGCCGATGTCGTGGCGAGCTTGTGGCTGTCGGCGCTCACGGGCGGCGCGTGCGTAGCGGCGCTCATGGGTGGTGCGGCGTTTGCCGCGACGGCGGCGCCTTCGTCCTGCGGAGTGGGTGGCGCCTGCGGCAGCGGCTGAGCCTGCTCGGCGGCTCGCGGCGGAGTCGTGGGGACCGGCTCGGCTGCCGGCGGCGGGGTCTCCCCAGCGCGGGCAATCTCGGGGGCGGGTGCCGGCTTGCGGTGAGTCGCGCCCTTGCGAGTCCGGTGATGCTCGACGTGGCGTCCGCTCAACGCGTGGGCTGCCGCCGCCTCGCCGGAGACACCCGCGAGGATGCGCTCGAATTCCTCTTTGGCGGCCGTATCGGCGGCTGTCGCAGCGGCGCCAGCTTGCGGTGCTGTCTGCGGCTGCGGCGCCACCTCGGCGGCGCGCCGTGTTGCTCCCGCTTTCGGCGCGCTGCGCGTCTGCTCGGGTGATGGTGCCGCCGGCTGCGCTGTCGCGGAGGCCTGCCCCGCGAGCGCATCGGAGATGACCTGACCGATCACGTCGTCGCGCCCGGCCGTATTCGCAGGGCTCCGCCGCTGCTGTTCCCGCGCCGCCTGGCCCGCATCGCCATGGGTCGCCTGATTTGCCGCGGCGTTCGAGATGACTTCCTCGATCGCCGCCTCGCTGGCGTCATCGCGCGCTTGCTGTGTCGCCTGTGCCGTGATCGCATACGGTCCAGCCGCGAAGGCCGCCGGCGGGTCCGGCGCGCCAATCGGCATGACGGCGAGCGCTCCACCGAGCGCGCCGATCGATGTCACAGAGAAAACCCAGCGGTAGCGCCGGTTCATGGCCGGTTCTCTCGAATATCAATAATCCGCGCCGCTGCGATCGGCCGCCCAACCAAGTTTTCGCAAACGATTGGTTGACCGAAGCCGCTCGCTTCCTCGGACAGCCCTATTGACGGGCTCGGCATAGGGATATTCCGGCGGATGTCGACCAATTTCAGGTACCCGGGCCAGCAACTCGCATTATCGCCCCGAACGAGCAAAGCCGCGGTTACAAAAATGCGAATTTATTGGGACGGCTCCGGATCGCGCGCGAGCCACCTGGCAACGCCTCGGCCATGCTTGGAACAGTTCCCCAAACTTCGCGTTGTATCGACGTGATCTTGCGTCGCGAAACCTGGACGGAGCGAATCCCATGAAAGGATCGATACTTGCGGCGATCGCCCTCGCATGCTTGGCGAGCACGCCCGCCTGGGCGGACAGCATGCTGGGCGATCCCTATGGCGCGGTGACGCGGAGCCAGTGGAAACTGGACGATCCCGCGGTCGCTTGGGCCTATGTGCCGGTGAAGGCCACGCCGGCGCGGCAAGCGCCAGCGGCGCAGGTGCCCATGGCATCACCCGAATATTATTTGCGCGCCGTGGGCCCGACCCGCGCCACGTCCTATTGCGACGGTTGCGCGCCATTCAGTCCCTACGCGAAGACCCCCGGCGTCACCCAAGCGACGCCGACGAGCTACACCGCGACTCCCGTCGCGCTGCCGATGCAGTGAGCGCGCGGCGGCCGGCGAGCTTCAGCGAAATGGAGGTGACGATGATGAAGCCATTTGTATTGGTCGCATTTGCGGCGACTTTGCTCGTGAGCGCGCCCGTTTGGGCGACGAGCAATATCGGGAGCACATACGGATATGTGACTCGCAATGAGTGGGGAGTGAACGATCCGGCCACTCGGTGGACCTATGTTCCCGTGATGCAGCACGCAAGCGACGAAGGCTATGTTCAGATTCCCATGAACTCGCCGCAATACCATCTGCGGTCGGTGGCGCCGACGCGCGTCAGCTATTGCGAGGGCTGCGTGCCGAACAGCACCGCCTACACCTATAATCGCGTTTCGCCGCAATAGGCGAACGTCCAGGCCCGGCCGGTTGATGCCGCCGAAACGGCGGGTCGCCGGAGGGCCGCGGCGATCTCCTCCTTCCGACATTGTCCAGCCTTCTCACAGCAGCCCCATCGATTTGAAGCTGTTGTGGCCGCCGCGCGCGATGATGATGTGATCGTGAACGGCGATGCCGAGCTTCTCGGCCGCGTCGCGCACCTCGCGGGTCATCTCGATATCGGCGCGCGACGGCGTCGGGTCGCCCGAGGGATGGTTGTGCACCATGATGATGCCGGAGGCGTTGAGCTCGAGGGCGCGCTTCACCACCTCGCGCGGATAGACGAGCGTTTGATCCACGGTTCCGCGCTGCTGCACCTCGTCGGCGATGAGCGCGTTCTTGCGGTCGAGGAAGAGCAAGCGGAACTGCTCCACCTTGCTTTCGGCCATGCTGGCGCGGCAATAGGCGAGGAGCTGGCGCCAATTGCCGATCACCGGCCGGCTCATCACCGCCTCGCGGGCGAGGCGGATGCCCGCCGCCTGCACCAGCTTGAGCGCATGGATGGTGGCGTCGCCGACGCCGTCGACGGCTGCGAGCTCGCGCGGCTCCGCGGCGAAGAGCGCCGAGAGCGTGCCGAAGCGGGCGAGAAGGCGCTTCGCCAGGGGCTTCACGTCGCCGCGGGGAATGGCGAGAAAGAGCACGAGCTCGAGCAGCTCGTAATCGGGCAATGCCTCGGTGCCGCCGTTGCGGAAGCGCTCGCGCAAGCGCTCGCGATGGCCGAGATAGTGAGGCTTCTCGCTCTTCGCCGGCTGGTCGTCCACGCGCCCCTCCCCCCGAGGCCTCGCAGGGGCTAACAAGTGGCGGGAAAACCGTGCGTGACAGCCAATGCCGTCATTCCGGCCGGAGCGAAGCGAAGCGCCGGAATCCAGGGAGCCTTGAAATTTCTGGGTTCCCGCCTGCGCGGGAACGACGAGTAGCGAAGCCACATGACCCGGTCTCCACGACGATACCTTTTCTATTAGAGCGCGTAAGGCGGCTTGTGCAGGCCTTTGGGCGAGAGGGTGAAGATCTCGCAGCCCGTCTCCGTCACGCCGACAGAATGCTCGAACTGCGCCGAGAGCGAGCGGTCCTTGGTGACGGCCGTCCAGCCGTCGGCGAGGATCTTCACGGGATAGCGCCCGGCGTTGATCATCGGCTCGACGGTGAAGAACATGCCGGGGCGCAGCACCGGACCCTCGCCGGGATTGCCGAAGTGAAGGATGCTCGGCGCGTCGTGGAAGATGCGGCCGAGGCCGTGGCCGCAGAAATCGCGCACCACCGAGAAGCGGTTGGCTTCCGCGTAGCGCTGGATGGCATAGCCGATGTCCCCCGTGGTCGCCCCCGGGCGCACGGCGGCGATGCCGCGCATCATCGCCTCATAGGTCACCTCGATGAGGCGGCGTGCCTTCACGCCGGCATTCCCGACCTCGTACATGCGGCTGGTATCGCCGTGCCAGCCGTCGAGGATGGTGGTGACGTCGATATTGATGATGTCGCCCTCCTCCAGGATCTTGTCCTCCGACGGGATGCCATGGCAGACGACGTGATTGACCGAGGTGCAGATCGACTTGGGGAAGCCGCGATAGTTGAGGGGGGCGGGCACCGCGCCGTGGCTGACGATGAAGTCGTGGCAGAGCCGGTCGAGCTCCTCGGTCGAGACTCCCGGCCTGACATGGGGCGTGATGAAGTCGAGCGTCTCCGCGGCCAGGCGGCCGGCCCGCCGCATGCCCTCGAAGTGCTCGGGGCGGTGAATCTTGATCCGGCCGTCCTCGGGGCTGGGCTGGATATTGCGCTCCATCTGGCTCATCGCGTCACTCGGATACCCATGTTGGCCGGCGCTTGGCGCGGCATCAGGTCGATCGGCAGAGGCCCCGCCAATTCAATGGCTTCCACCGAGACGTTGCAAGCATAGCATAAGGCCTCGACGCCTTGCGACAGGGCCAGGCGGAAGGCGCGGTCGTAGTCGGGATCGATATCCGCGGCGATGCGGAAGCTGTCGCAATCCATCCGCTGCACGACATAGACCATGACCGCCCGCAGCCCCGCGGCCACCTGGCGGCCGAGCTCGACGAGATGCTTGGCACCACGCTTCGTCACGGCATCGGGGAATTCGGCGGGACCGCCCAACGGGCGCGGATCGCGCTTCAGGTGGACGTTCTTGACCTCGACATAGCATGTAGGTCGCCCCGGCCCTTCGAGCAACAGGTCGATACGCGAATTCGTCCCGTAGCGCACCTCGCGGCGAAGCGTCTCATAGCCGGCGAGCTCGGGGATGCGGCCGGCGGCGATCCCCTCGGCGACGAGCTGATTGGGATGGCCCGTATTGATGCCGACGAGCCCGCCCGGCGTGTCGATCAGCTCGAAGGTGAGGGGCAGCTTGCGGCCGGGATTGGGCGAGCGGGAGAGCCAGACCTCCGATCCGGGCGCGTCGAGCCCGATCATGCCGCCGGGATTCGGGCAATGCACCGTCGTCACCATGCCGTCCGCGAGGGCGACATCGGCGAGGAAGCGCTTATAGCGCCTGACGAGAACGCCGCGGAGGAGAGGCTCGGGGAAACGCATCGGCCGCGACCTTAGCGGCGGCGGCAGGGCGCATCAAGCCTGCGGCGGCATGGCGGCTGACCTCGCCGCCGCCCTGGGCTATAGATGCTTGCCAGACGTGCCGCAGCTTCCGAGGCCCCATGTCCGAGACCAGCACCGCCACCGCCGCATCCGCCAGGACGGTCACCGCCGCCGTCCTCATCATCGGTAATGAGATCCTCTCCGGCCGCACCAAGGACGCGAATCTGCCCTTCCTCGCCGCCGAGCTCAACAAGCTGGGCGTGCGCGTGATGGAGGCGCGGGTGGTCCCCGATATCGAGGCGCGCATCGTCGAGGCGGTGAACGCGCTGCGCCGCCAATACGACTATGTCTTCACCACGGGTGGCATCGGACCAACCCATGACGACATCACCGCCGAGAGCATCGCCAAGGCCTTCGGGGTCGCCCTCGAGCGCCATCCCGAGGCCGTGGCGCGGCTGGCGCGACAATACAAGAGCCCGAGCGACCTCAACGAGGCGCGGCTGCGCATGGCCAATGTCCCGGCGGGCGGCATTCTCATCGACAATCCGGTGAGCGCCGCGCCGGGCTTCCAGATCGGCAATGTCTTCGTCATGGCGGGGATCCCCTCGATCATGCAAGGCATGTTCGGCGGCCTCAAGAGCCGCCTCGTCGGCGGGGCGCCGGTGCATTCGCGCAGCGTCGCCACCAACCTCCCCGAAGGTCGCATCGCCGAGGGGCTCGGCGCCCTCCAGAAGCGCCATCCCGAGGTCGAGATCGGCAGCTACCCGTTCTACCGCGCGGGCCAATTCGGGGTGAGCCTGGTCATCCGCGGCACCGATGTCGCAGCGCTCGAGCGTATCGCCGAGGAGCTCAAGACTCTGCTGAGAACGCTCGGCGGGGATATCCTCGACGAGACGAGCGGCTAGGCGGGGCGCGTCGAGATTGAGCAGGCTTCGTTCTCGCCCTCGCGCAGGCGAGGGCCCGGAAATCGCTGGATTCCCGCTTTCGCGGGAATGGCGATGCAAATAAATAGGGCGTTCAGCCCGAGCACGACCCGCTCTGGCACGTCGCGGCGCTGGCGGATGGAGAGGTGCGATCATGGCGTCCAGGACTTTGACCATCGCTGCCGTCGACGGCGGCACCTTCGCGGCGCATTTCGCGCTGCCGGAAGCGGGGCGGGGACCCGGAATTCTCCTTCTTCATGACGCGTTCGGCCTCAATCCCCATGCGCGCCTGATCGCCGATCACTACGCCGAGGAGGGCTATGTGGTCCTGGCCCCCGATCTCTATTGGCGCCTCGGACCCGGCATTTCGCTGGGCTATTCGGACGCGGAGCAGCGCGAGGCTGCGGCTCTTCGTGCCCGCTTCGACTGCGAGCTGGCGCTTCGCGATATCGGCGCCGCCCTCGCAGCCCTGCGCGCCCGGGCCGAATGCACCGGCAAGGCGGCCGTGCTTGGCATCGGCCTCGGCGGCCGCCTCGCCTATGGCGCCGCCGAGCGCTGGCCCCTTGATGCCATGGTGAGCTATCACGGCATCGGCATCGCGCGGGAGCTGGGCGAGACGGGTGCGGTCAAATGCCCGATGCTGCTGCATTACGCCGGCGCGGACCCCGCCCTCGCACCCGGCGCCGTCGAGGCCATCCGCAAATCCTTCGCCTGGCGCGACGACGTCGAGATCCATGTCTATGCCGGCGTCCGGCCCGGCTTCGGCAATCCCGAGCGGCCGGAGGTCTATCATCGCCCCTCCGCCTGGATGGCCCATTCGCGAACGATCGCGCTCCTCCGCCGCACCATGGGGCCCCATTATGATCTGCCGGCGCTTTGGGAGAAGCATTGCGAATACGAGTTCGCCGTCCGCGACGTGGCGGCGACGATGCGGACGATGGTGGCCTCGCCCTATGTCAATCACATCCCGACGATGACCGGCGGCGTCGGCTACGAGAATCTCGCCCGCTTCTACAAGCACCATTTCATTCCGCGCACGCCCAAGGACACACAGCTTATCCCGATCTCGCGCACCGTGGGGGCCGACCGCGTCGTCGACGAGATGCTGTTCCGCTTCACCCACGACATCGAGATGGACTGGATGCTGCCGGGAATCCCTCCGACTGGACGGCGCGTCGAGATTCCCCTCGTCGCCATCGTCAATTTCCGCGGCGACAAGCTCTATCACGAGCACATCTATTGGGATCAGGCCTCGGTGCTGGTGCAGATCGGTGTGCTCGACCCGGCGGGGCTGCCGGTCACGGGAGTCGAGCAGGCGCGCAAGCTTGTCGACGAGACCCTGCCGTCGAACGCGCTGATGGGCGAGCGCTGGCACGAGAGCGCAGGCAAGCCGGTCGAGTGAGTGGATCGCTTCCCGTCACGGCCGCGGCGGCCGGCGGCCCGCCTGCTCGTCGGAGGGCGCCGGCGGCCAGAAGCGGGTCACAAGCCGCCCGACGACCACGCCGATGATCCACCCCGCCAGGGGCACGATGAAGATGAACTGGAAGAGCGGATCGCGCACATTCTCGTTGGTGGCGGCGAGGATCCCGATCATCCAGGCCGCGGTGAGCACATAGCCGATGCGCTGCCAGACGAGGCGGCTGCGCCAGGGGAGTTGCTTGAATGCCTGCCAGGAATAGGGGAGCCGATCCATGGCCCGTTATGCCAGAGTGCCGCTGCGGCCGCCAGCGCTCGCCTATGTCTGGCAGCGCGGACAGTAATAGGTGGTGCGGCCGCCGATCTTGACGGTCGCGAGCGGCGTGCCGCAGCGCGGGCACGCACCACCTGCGGCGCGCGCGGGAAGCAGCCAGCCCTTCGGCAGGCGATCCGTCCACTGCTCCGAGCCGGCCTTCCGCTTTACCGCGGTTTCAAGGACTTGTTTGATTTTCTTGAAAAGATTCCTCAATTGCGTTGAGGATAACTCGTCGGTGCGGGCCTTGGGGCTGAGACGCGCCTGGAACAGGATCTCGTCGGCATAGATGTTACCAATGCCGGCTACGACCTCCTGGTCCATGAGCACGGCCTTGACGTCGCGCTTGGCTGCGGCGGCAGCTGCGAGAGTGTCGAAGTCGAAGCGGGGGTCAAGGGCATCGGGCCCGAGCTTCGCATCGGCGATGAATTTTCTCGCGCTCTCGGTGAACCCCACATGCCCGATCATGCGCCGATTGATGTAGGCGAGGTGGCCGCCGCCCGCGAAATCGAGGCGCAGGCGCGTGAAGGGCGGCTCGTCGGCGCCATCGGCCATGAAGCGAAGCCCGCCGGTCATGCCGAAGTGGAAGGTGATCCAGCCGCCCTTGTCCATTTCGGCGAGAAGGTTCTTGCCGTGCCGCAGGCTGGAGACGAGCCTGGCGCCCTTGAGCCGCCGTGCCAGCGTGGCGGCGGCGAGCTTGCCGAGAATGCGCTTGTCGTGCACGACCACGCGGCCGATCGTCTTGCCGAGCCCGTGCTCGTCCAGCACGCGCTTGAGCATTTCGACATCGGGCAGTTCCGGCATGGCCCATGCCTCCGGCCGAGGGATCGCGGCGTCGCGCCATCTTACGGGTGTTTCGGCGCCCGGTCGAATGTGACGGCCGGGCGCCGGCCCTTTGGCGCCGAGCCGGCGAGGGGACGGGCTCCTTGCGCCTCTGCGGCCCGCAGACTAGGGTCACGGGACGCGCAACGGCGAGTCGGAGGCCCGCTTGGCGGAATCGGTAGACGCAACGGACTTAAAATCCGTTTCTGGGCAACCGGAGTGGGGGTTCGAGTCCCCCAGCGGGCACCAGCGATCGCCGCGGCACCTCATGCGACGGAGCGCGGCGCGCGAGCGCGCCGGCGGCAGCCAGGCCAACCCCCAACGACGGGACCGCGCGGCCCGTCCCATCCGCCGGTGAAGGTAGTGTCCGGGCGTAACGTCCTGGCATCCGCGGCGGGAGGCGGCGGCCGCGGCCGCCTTCCGGCCGGCATCCCTATCGTCAACTCCGGCGTTATATGTTTCCCTTCGTGCCTATCCCGATGGAGAGCCAATGAACGATCACAACCGCATCGACGGGAAAGACGGCAAGACATGGGGTGCCGCGCTGCGGGGCATCGACCTCGCCTCGGTCAAGTTCGCATATCGCCGCTATGCCAGCGTCTATGACCTGATCTTCGGTGCGGTGCTGGAGCCGGGCCGTCAGGCCGCCATCGCCGCAGTGAACGTCCATCCCGGCCAGCGCATCCTCGAGGTCGGCATCGGCACGGGCCTCTCGCTCCCCGCCTATCGCAAGGATGCCCGCGTCATCGGCATCGACATTTCCCGCGAGATGCTGAGCAAGGCCCGCCAGCGCGTCGCCCGCCTGGGACTGGCGCAGGTCGAGGCGCTCCTGGAGATGGACGGCGAGCGGATGGCCTTCGCCGACGGAAGCTTCGATGCCGTGATGGGCATGTACATCGTCGGGGTGACGCCGCGGCCGGCCAGCCTCCTGCGCGAGATGCAGCGCGTCTGCCGGGCGGGGGGCGACATCGTCGTCATCAATCATTTTGCATCGCAACATCCCATGCTGCGGCTGTTCGAGGGCGCCGTGGCGCCGCTCTCCGCGCGCATCGGCTTCCGGCCCAACCTGGCCCTCGAGGCGATCACCGGGATCGACGGCATGGAGCTCGAGGAGATCCGCAACATCAACCTGTTCAACGGCGCCAAGCTCCTCCGCTTCCGCAATCGGCCCCCCGCGGCCGCCTTGCGCGCGACCATGCTGAGCGAGGGCCGCGTCGCGTCGGGGCTTTAGCGGCGCGAGTCCGACGGTTTGATGTCGCGGCCGCGAGTGCCATACTGGACGCGGCTCGTGGCGCGGCCTCGATCGCTCGCCGGAGCCGGAGATGGAGGCGTCTGTCATGTCGTACTCGCTCACCCTCGCCGGGATTGCGCTTGCCAACCTGCTCGCCATCATCTCGCCGGGGCCCGCCTTTCTTCTCGTCAGCCGTACCGCCGCGAGTCGGTCGCGCGCGCTCGGCCTGGCGACCGGGCTCGGCGTCGCCGCGGCCACGACGCTTTGGGCCGTCGCTGCGACCTTCGGGGTTGCCGTCCTCATGACGCGCCTCACCACGCTTTACGGCCTCGTGCAGCTTGTCGGCGGCGCCTATCTGATCTGGCTCGGCCTCTCGGCCTGGCGCGACCATGGTGATGCGCCATCGGGCACCGCGTCGGCGGCCGCGGCCCTCGGCGGCACGCCCTCGGCGATGGAGCTTCGGCGCGCCTTCTTGACGGGCTTGTCGCTGACCCTGACGAACCCGAAGGTCGTCGTCTTCTTCAGCAGCATCTTCGTGGCGATGCTCCCGGCCCAGGCGCCCCTCTGGGTGCGCCTTGCGGCGCTCGGCATCGTCGCGGTGCAGGAGAACGCCTGGTACATGCTCGTCGCCTGCCTTTTCTCCCAGGCGCGCATGCAGGCGGCCTATCAGCGCATCAAGGGCGGCATCGACCGCGTCATGGGGGCGGTATTCATCGCCTTCGGCGCCCGCATTGTCGCCCTCGCGCGGATCTGAGATCCGCGCCGCGATGGCCTGATACGTTTGAATTGGAGCATCTTTTCCGTCGCCCCGGCGGAAGCCGGGGCCCAGGGATCATTGGATTCCCGCTTTTGCGCTACGGCATGCACACATCTCAGTCTGCACTCTCCCCCTCGTCATTCCCGCGGAAGCGGGAATCCAGTATTTCCGCGGAAAACCTGGATTCCGGCTCTCCGCTGCGCTCCGGCCGGAATGACGGCTATTCCTTTGGAAGTGGCGCCCATCCAGACTTGTGTGCATGCCGTAGCGCTTTCGCGGGAATGACAAGGTTGTCACCCCGACTCAACAAAACATCCCGCCCTAATCCTCGCCGGCGAGGCGCTTGTGGGGACGTGCGGCCATCTCGAGGGCCTGCAGCAGAAAGCGCTGCCGCGCCTGGACGCTCGGCGTCCAGCGATAGCGCTCGGCGAGACGGCGGCGGAGGAGCGCGCGATTGGCGCCGATGATGCCTTGCGCGGCGGCCTCGCGGTCGGCCCGAATGGCGGTGCGGAAGGCGCGAAGGATCACGCCGCCGTTGCGCTCCACGGTGCCGTCCTCGGCGACGGGGAAGCGCAGGAAGCGCGGCGCGCGGCAGCTGGTCACGCCACCGCCGCCGAGCGCGATGGCAATATGGCCGAGCAGGATCTCGCCGCCGGCGAGGTCAAGCCGGCGCGGCCGCAGGAAGAGATGCATGGCCGCGAAGAGCCAGCTCTCGCCGTCATATTCGGCCGAGAGATAGGCGAGCTTCGCGGCGGACGAGATCGAAGGCAGGAACATCGGCGCCATCCACGCAGCGGGTGTCGGGGCCGCGGGCGGTGCGCCCCTCCCGCGGCGGCTGCCGAACGATGCGCCTTTTCTCACTGCGCGAATTGATCCAGCGCAATCGGGGCAACGCCCCGGAAGGCCGTGGCTCCCAAGCGCCGCCCCCGGGCTCAGGCGGCCTCGGCGAAGTTCCCGCTCGGCTCGAGTGCCGCCTTGAGCGCGTCGTCGACGGTCTCGAGCCAGACGAACTCGAGGGCCTGGCGCGCCTCCTCGGGAATGTCGTCCCAGTCCTTGCGGTTGCGCGCCGGCAGCATGACGGTCTTGAGCCCGGCATGCATGGCAGCGAGCACCTTCTCCTTGATGCCGCCCACGGGAAGCACAAGCCCGCGCAGGCTGATCTCGCCGGTCATCGCCACATGGGCCTTAGCCGTCCGACCGGTCAGCAGCGAGGCGAGGCAGGTGAACATGGCGACCCCGGCGCTCGGCCCGTCCTTGGGGATGGCGCCGGCGGGGACATGCACGTGGATGTCGCTCTCCTCGAACACCTTGCTCTCGATGCCGAGCTTCTCATGGCGCGACTTGACGAGGCTGAGCGCCGCCTGGGCGCTCTCCTTCATCACCTCGCCGAGCTGGCCGGTGAGGATGAGCTTGCCGTGGCCGGGCATGCGCGTCGCCTCGATGAAGAGAATGTCGCCGCCCACGGGGGTCCAGGCGAGCCCGGTGACCACCCCCGACACGCTGGTGCGCTGGGCCTGCTCCGCCTCGAAGCGCGGCGCGCCGAGGATCGCCTGTATGTCGGCGGCGGTGACCCGGATATTCTCCTCCGGCCGCTCCGCGATCTGCATCGCGGCGTGGCGGAAGACGGCGCCGATCTCGCGCTCGAGATTGCGCACCCCCGCCTCGCGCGTGTAGTCGCGGATGAGCGCGCGCAAGGCCTCGGTCTCGATCTCGCAGCGTCCGGCCTCCAAGCCGTTGCGCTCGCGCTGGCGCGGGATGAGATAGCGCTCGGCGATCCTGAGCTTCTCCTCCTCCGTATAGCCGGAGAGGCGGATCACCTCCATGCGGTCGAGCAGCGGGCCGGGGACGGTGTCGAGCATGTTCGCCGTCGCGATGAAGACGACCTTGCTCAAGTCGAACGGCACGCCGAGATAGTTGTCCCGGAAGGTCGAGTTCTGCTCGGGATCTAGCACCTCAAGGAGTGCAGAGGAGGGATCGCCCTGGATGCCGCGGCCGAGCTTGTCGATCTCGTCGAGCATGAGCACGCAGTCGCGCGCGCCCGCCTTGCGGATCGCCTGGATGATGTTGCCCGGCAGCGCCCCGATATAGGTGCGGCGATGGCCGCGGATCTCGGCCTCGTCATGCACGCCGCCCAGGCTGACGCGCTCGAACTTGCGCCCCATGGCGCGCGCGATGCTCTTGCCGAGGGAGGTCTTGCCCACGCCGGGCGGGCCGACGAAGCACAAGATCGGCGCCTTGCCCGCCGGGTTGAGCTTGCGCACGGCAAGGTATTCGAGGATGCGGCGCTTGATCTTGGTAAGGCCGTGGTGGTCCTCCTCGAGCACCTGGCGCGCCTCGGCGATGTCGATGGGCTTGCCCGTCTCGACCGACCAGGGCAGCTCCGTCAGCCATTCGAGATAGGTGCGGAGCATCGAGTACTCGCCGGCCCCGTCGGGCATGCGGGCGAGGCGGCCGAGCTCCTTCTTCGCCTGCTTCTCCACCTCCTCGGGCATCTTGGCCTTCTCGATCGCGGCCTTGAGCTCCTCGAGCTCGGCCCCCTGGCCCTGATCCTCGCCGAGCTCCTTCTGGATCGCCTTCATCTGCTCGCGCAAGACGTGCTCGCGCTGGCGGCCCTCGATGGCCTCGCGGGTCTGCTGGCCGATGTCGTGGGAGACGCGCAGCACCTCGACGCGGTAGGCGAGGAACCACACCACCTTGTCGAGGCGCGAGCGCAGGTCGACGGTCTCGAGGATCTGCTGCTTCTCCTCAGGCTTGAGGTCGAGGATGCTGGCGACGATATCGGCGAGGCCCGAGGGCGAGTCGAGGTTCTGGATCGCCGTCGCGAACTCCTCCGAGGCGCCGGGCATGAGCTTGAGCGCCTCGATGGCGCGCGTCTTGATCTGGAGCATGCGGCCGTCGATCTCGGGGCCGCTCACGTCGGCCTCGGCGATGCGCTCGATGCGCGCCGCGAGAAAGGGATGGCCGTCGACGAACTCGACGATGCGGAAGCGCTGCTCGCCGCGGCAGATCAAGTGATGGCGGCCGTCGGGCGTCGTGACATAGCGCAGCACCGTGGCGACGGTTCCCATGGCATGGAGATCGCCGGGGCCCGGCTCCGCGACCTCGGGGTCGCGCTGCAGCACCACGCCGATGGGGCGCTGGTTGAGGGCGGCGTATTGCGCGGCGGCGACCGAGCGCTCCCGCCCGATATCGAAGGGGAGGACCGCGGTCGGAAAAAGCACCGTGTTGCGCAGCGGCAGGATCGGCACCACGCCCTCGGGCAGGGTGTCGCTGACGGCTTCGGCTGGGCGTTCGGTTGCGTTGCTCATGTCGGTCTCATCGATGTCCGGCATTTGGATATCCGGCGTTCCGGTCAAGCGAGCTTGCGGAGGGAGAGCTTGAGACAGCCCTCCGACAGCTCGCGCTGGACGAGCTCGTAGCGGCCCGGCGGCAGCTCGATGCGGCGCTCGAAGCGGCCGAAGGGAATCTCGAGGCGGCGGACCACGGCGCGCCGCATGGCGGCGTGGGGGCGGCGCTCCCCGGCGATGACGAGCCCGCCGGGGACGAAGCTCGCCTCGAGCCCCGCGGGGTCGACGCCGGGGAGCGCGATCTCGATGAAGAGCCCGTCATCGGTCTCGATCACATCGCAGGGCGGCTCCCAGCATGGCTGCGGCGTCTCCGCGCCGAGCTGGAAGAAGCGGCGCTGCAGGCGCTCGGCGCGGTCGAGGAGCTCGGACGCCTCGATCCACATGCGGAAGGCGGGCGATCGTGGGGGCATGGCTCGTTTCCTCTGGCGATCCGCTCACGCCCCGTGGCGGGCGGGTGCTTTCTTGCGCGAAATGAGCGATGGAAGGGAAGGCGCGCCGGCGAGGGCGAGGCGGCTCAGCGTCATGATCGGTCCTTTCTTTGGCCCCCTCCTCAGAGGCGGGCGAGAACCGCGGACCCCTTATGGGCATCCGCCAGGAGCTTTATGTAGGAAGCCGGCCGCGCGTCGTGAAGATGTCCGCCGCGCGAGCGCTGCGCATGACGGGCTTGCCCCTCGCGCAGGCGCTCGCCATGCTGGCCCGCCTGGGTGCAGCACAACACGCGCCCGCAACGTGCCGCCGGCCTTCCATATCATCTCCATCTGGATCGCCCGGCGCCGAAGGCAAGGAGGCCCGGCCGTGAGCATTGATTACGAGGTGATCGTCAAAGGCAACAACCTGGCGCTTCGCGAAGGCTTCTTGGCGCTCGCCAATGTCACCCTCGTCTCGACGCCGGACGGCCCGATCCTCTTCGACGTGGGCCATTACTGCAATCGCCCAGCGCTGCTGAACGGCCTCGCCCGGCGCGGGGTCGCGCCCGGCGCCCTCGCGGCGGTGTTCCTCTCCCATCTCCATTTCGACCACTGCAACAACATCGACCTCTTTCGGAACGCCAAGGTCTTCGTCAGCCGGCGGGAATGGGACTATGCGAGGTCGCCCCATGCCCAAGACATCTTCGTGCCCTGGCTCATCCACGAGCAGCTCCAGAAGCACAAGGTCGAGTTCCTCGACGGCGAGACGCGTCTCGCCGCGGGCGTGCGCTGCCTGCCGGCGCCGGGCCATACGCCCGGCAGCTACGCGCTCGTGCTCGACACCGCCTCCAAAGGGCGCGTCGTCCTGGCCGGGGACGCCATCAAATATGCGAAGGAGACGCTGACTCGCTGCAGCGACGATTGCTACGACTCGCCGGAGGCGTCGCGGGCATCGATCGAGCGGCTGCTCGCCTTGGGCGACCGCATCGTGCCGGGGCATTTCCCCGAGCTCATCAGGCGCGACGGCGCCTTCGTCTGGGACGACAAGGTAGAGTTCCCGATCCTCGTGCGCTGACGCGAAGGCTAGGCCGCGCGCGGGATCGCGCGCGAAGGCGGGAAGCGGACGGTCACGGTCGTGCCGCTGCCGGGCCGGCTCGCCAGCGACAGCGACCCGCCATGGAGCTCCGCGAAGGATTTCGAGAGCGGCAGCCCCAGCCCGGTGCCGCCATGGCGTCGCGTCAGCGCGCTTTCCGCCTGCCCGAAGGGCATGAGGACCATCGGAATGTCGCCGGGTGCGATGCCAATGCCGGTATCGCGCACCTCGACCACGATTCCCTCGGCTGCCGCGTCGTTCGCCGTGACGGTAATCCGGCCGCCGGCGGGCGTGAACTTCGCCGCGTTGCTGAGCAGGTTGATGAAGATTTGCCGAATCAGGCGCTCGTCGCCGTAGAGCAAGGGCAGGCCGGGCTCGTCGAGAACGTCGATGGTGAGGCGCCCTTCGCTCGCGCGCGGCGATACCAGCCGAACTGACGAGCGGATCGCCTCGCCGAGGTCGAGACGGGTCTCGTGCAGCTCGATCTTGCCGGCCTCGACCTTCGCCATGTCGAGAATGTCGTTGATGATGCCGAGGAGATGCTGGCCGCTCGCATTGATATCGCGCGCATAGGCCTCGTAGCGCGCATTGCCGAGCGGGCCGAAGCGCCCGTTCGCGAGGATATCCGAGAAGCCGATGATGGCGTTGAGCGGAGTGCGCAGCTCGTGGCTCATATTGGCCAGGAACTCGCTCTTGGCCTGGTTGGCGAGGTCGGCCGCCTCCTTCGCCGCGCGCAGATCCCTCTCCGCCAGCTTCCTCTCGCCGATCTCGCGCTCGAGCTGCCCGTTGATGGCGCTCAGCTCGGCGGTGCGCAGGGCCACCCGCTGCTCGAGCTCATCGCGGGCGCTCACAAGCTCGCGCCGGACCGCCATGAGCTGCTCGTTCTGCGCGCGAAGCTGCGCGTTGATCTCGTCGAGCTCCCTGATCTTCTGCAGTGCCACCTTTTGGATCTGGCGGCGACTGAGCTTCCCGATCTTCTCCGAATCGAGCAGCTTGCCGGGCAGCAGGTTGACCACCACGGGGAAGGCATCCAGCCCGCTATAGCCGGCGGCCACCTCGTCATAGCCTTGCTCGAAAAACGCGCGCGCGCGGATCTCGCCGAGCTTCGTCTCCAGGTAGGCATGGAGGTCGCGCGCAAGCCGGAAAAAGAGCAGGACCCATTCCCGCTCGCTGCGCGGCGGCTCGGGCGCCAAATCGAACGGGACGGGTGCCGGCGCTTCCGGCGCGGCGGTCAGCCAGGCGGCGAGGCCCGCGAGGAAGTCCTTGCCCGCCGCCCCAAGCAAGGCCGTCGCGTGATTTGCGACCCCGAGCAGCAGGCGGCGGCAGAGCAGGAACTCCTGGCGCTCCGGTCGCGCAAAGATGAGCGCGAAATCGGGCCAGGCGAGCAGCGGCGCAAAATGCTCCTCAACGGCCCGCTGCAGGTGGGCAGGTGTGACGCGGGGCGCCGCCGCGTCGACCACGGCGCGCGCGAGCGCCAGATAGACGGCGGGCAGCTCGGCCCGCTGGCGTGTCGGCGGCAGCACCTTGAACCTGGCGAGCTGCGCCTGGAGCGATTCGGGAACGCCGTGGGGCGCGAGCAGGGTCTCGAGATAATGGACGAGTGCTGCGCAGGCCTGCTGTGCATCCGGCGGCTTACTCTCCGGAACCGGAATCCGAAATGGGCGCCAGCGTCGCCACACCGCCCGTCACGCCTTGCTGGCCCTGTAGATGCTGTGGAACCCCGTGCCCACCAGGACCCATGAGGCGATCAGCGCGATCACCCACATGACGGCGCCCAGCGTCGCGCCAAAGAGATCGCTGAGCAGATTCGTGCCGAATCCCATATCCACCATCATCAGGATATGGCCGACCGCCATGACGAGCATGCCGGCCGCGATTAGGGCCATGCCGCGCCCGAAAATGCCGCCGCGCAGCGCGCCGGCGGTGCGCAGTGCGTAACCGATCGCCAGCACGAGGAACGGGATCTCGAAAACGCCGAGGATGACGGAGGAGTTCATCATGGCGTGAGTCATCTGCGCCTCCCCAAGCGAACCACGTCCCCCATCCTTGCAAAGCGATCTTTAACAATGGGTTAAGCATGGGGCCACGCGGCGCCCGCGCTCAGAGTGCGGCGAGCTGCGCGTTGGCGAGGTCGGTGATCAGCATATGGCCGGGGAAATGGGAGATGAAGACGGGCGGCTTCGCGGCTTCGACGACCGATTGGGGGGTGACGCCGCAGGCCCAGAACACGGGCAGCTCGCCCGCGCGCACCTCGCTCGCGTCGCCGTAATCGGGGCGATGGAGGTCGGCGATGCCGATGGCCTCGGGCAGGCCGAGATGCACCGGGGCGCCGTGAACATTCGGGAAGCGCGAGGTGATCTGGATCGCCCGGATCGCATCGGCGGGGGTGAAGGGCCGCATCGAGACGACGAGCTTGCCGCGGAAGCGCTCCGTCGCGGCCGTGTCGATATTGGTGCGGAACATCGGCACGGTGACGCCCTGGTCGATATGGCGGATGCGCAGGCCCGCCTCGACCAGCGCCTGCTCGAAGGAGAAGGAGCAGCCGAGGACGAAGGCGACGAGATCGTCGCGCCACCGGTGCCTGATATCGGTCGGGCTCTCCACCGCGACGCCGTTCTCGAAGACACGGTAGCGCGGCACGTCGCTGCGGATGTCGATGTCGCGCCCGAGCGTCGGCAGGGCGGGATCGCCGGGGCGGCCGACGGCAAGGACGGGGCAGGGCTTCGGGTTCTGCAGGCAGAAGCGCAGAAACTCGTCGGCCCAATCCGCCGGCAGGATCGCCACATTGCCCTGCACCTTCCCAGGTGCGAGGCCAGAGGTCTGCCCGGCATAGTCGCCGCGACGGATGCGCGCGCGGATGGCGGCAGCGTCGAGATGCTCGTCGGCCATGGGAGCTTTCTGGCGCAAGGCTGTCGGCATAAGCACCTCCTTGGCTCGTCGGGACACTATATGGCCTCGACGGGAGGAAGCAAACACGCCGCGCCTTCTTGACGGGCGCTGCGCGCCGCTGCGATAACCCGGCCGATTTCCGCCGCTTGAGGGGAGCCGCATCATGGCACGGGCGCGACTGCGCGATCTCGGATTGACCGTCGGCGTGCTGCCGACGGGGGAGCTCAACGCCATCACCGACGTCGCCGGCGTCGAGGTCGGCTATAGCACCGTGATCGCGGACACGCCGCGGGTGGTGCGCACGGGCGTCACCGCGATCTGGCCGCGCCGCGATATCTGGACCGATTACGTCTTCGCCGGCACCTTCTCCTTCAACGGCAATGGCGAGATGACCGGCCTGCCTTGGATCGCCGAGCAGGGCACGCTCGGCGCCCCCATCGGCATCACCAACACCTACCAGGTCGGCATCGTGCGCGACGCCATCTGCGCGCTCGCCGTCCGCGACGGCGCCTCGCAGCTCTTTCACCTGCCCGTCGTCGCCGAGACCTATGACGGCTGGCTGAGCGACATCCAGGGCTTTGCGCTCACGCAAGCGCATGCCCTCGCGGCCTTCGATTCCGCGAAGGGCGGGCCGATCGCCGAGGGCAATGTCGGCGGCGGTGCCGGCATGATCTGCCACGAGTTCAAGGGCGGCACCGGCACCGCCTCACGGGTGGTGACGGTCGATGACGCCCGTTACACCGTTGGGGCGCTGGTCCAGGCGAATTACGGGCTGCGCGACCTGCTGCGGGTGGGCGGCGTTCCCGTCGGCCGCGAGATCGGCCCCGATGTCGTCCCGGCCCATCGCTCCGGCAGCTCGTCGGGCGAGGCCGGCTCGATCATCGTCATTCTCGCCACCGACGCCCCGCTCCTGCCGATCCAGTGCCAGCGGCTGGCGCGGCGCGCGACGACGGGCCTCGCCTGGGTCGGGGGCATCGGCGCCAATGGCAGCGGCGACATCTTCCTCGCCTTCGCGACGGGGAATCACCTTGGCCAGACGGAGACGATCACAAACGTGCGGATGCTCGCCCCGGCGGCCATGGACGGGCTCTTCCGGGCCGCGGCGGAGGCGACCGAGGAGGCGATCCTCAATGCCCTCTGCATGGCCGAGACCATGACCGGCCGCGAGGGGCGCGTCGTCCATGCGCTGCCTCTCGATCGTCTTCAGAGCGTGATGCGGCGCTATCGGCCGGAGCTGCGCGGCTAGCACTTCTGCGCGTAATCCACGATCGTCATCGTAAGGCCGCAGAGCGGGAGCATAAGAGCGCTCTCTTTGTGGTGGTCATGGCGAGGACCGCGAGTGCAGCGAGTGGGACGAAGCCATCCAGAACCTCCACGAAAACTGGATCGCCACGTCCCACGCCACCTCGCTTTCGCTCGGCGTCGTGGTCCTCGCGATGATGGGGTGGACGGCCCCTGCATCCGAGGCATTGGTGTGCCATAAAGGTGGTCGTTTGCGAGAACGCCACAAAGGAGGGGACCGTCCATGAAGAAGGTTAGCAGATTGGGCTGGATATTGCGAAGCGGGTGTTCCAGGTCGATGGCGGGGATGCTGGTCAGCGGCGAGGCCTACAAGCCGCGCGCCGCCAGAACCTGAAAGCCCAGGACCCGAAAGCCCAGGACCCAAAAGCAGCGAGCTTGCGAGGGCGATGGAACGTGATGAGCACCAGCGGGACACCGGATCGGCAAAACCCTCTGCTGTCATCGGGCCGCGTGCCCGTCGCGATGATGCGGGAGCCGATCGGCGGATCTCATCAAGGCCAGCGGTCATCAAAACCGCACCCAAAGGCCGGACACATGACCGCTCCCGTCTTGCGCGCTCACACGTCACTTCCCCCTTGCATCGCAGGGGCCGTCCACACATGACACTCGCGGGGACCTGCAATGAACGCCTCAACGGCGGTGCCGCGCGAGCCAGGCCTGAGCCTGGGCGACTCTGTCGGGCGCGCGGTGGAAGCCGCGCCCGCTGATCATCGCCAGGGCATGGGCGGCATGGGCGCGGCGCGCCTCGGAGAGGCTGCCATCCCGGATCATCCGCGCCAGCTCGGGCACGGCGCGGCGCTTCTGATGGGCGACGAAGCGGCCGAAATCCTCGCGGAGCGCGAGCTTCCGCGCCGTCGCCGCATCGCGCACCGCCGCGAGCCGGTCGAGATCGGTGATCGAGACGGGGAGGTCCTTGGGCTCGCGGTAGAGCCGGCCGAGCGCCATCTCGATCACGCGCTTGAGCGCCTCGAAGCCGCGCGCAAGTGCTGCGACCAGGCGCGGCAGCGTCTCGACCGTCGCGATCCTGAGATAATCGCCGAAGGTGAGGAGCGCCGCCTGGTGCGCGTTGACGGCGCCGAAGGCCGCTTCCTCGGCGACCGGGTCGGGGGCGCTGAGCTGCTCGGCGGTGAGCTCGATGCGCGAGATCATGTCGCCGGAGGGGCGCGGCGATTTTCGGGTGAGGGCGACGGCGATGCTGCTCGCCGCCGCGGCGCGCGCGCCGAGGGGGCCGAGCCCCCATTTCTCGATCAAATATTTGAGGAGGCTCGTGTGGTCGAAGCGAGTTGGCTCGACGCGCCGCTCGACCCAGGGCGAGACGAGGAGGGCCGGCACGCGCACGCCAAGGCGGTCAAAGCCGTAGTCCTCGCGATGCGCGTCGGGCGGGGTGGCGGCGGGCGGCTCGACATGGTCGTAGAAGCCGCCATGCTCGTCATAGAAGACGACGAGCAGGGTTGATTCCCAAAGGGGCCCGTTGGCGCGCAGGGCGTTGTAGACATCGGCCAAGAGCTTCTCCGCCTTCATGATGTCGTGGGGCGGGTGATCGTCGTTCTCGTTGATGCCGAGGTAATCGGGCTCGATCAGGGAGAATTGCGGGAAGTCGCTCTCCGCCCCGTGGGCATCGGCGAAGAAGTCGTCGATGTAGAAATAGCGCGCGACGTTGTGGGGCAGGCGCTGGCGGCACAGCACGCTGCTCTGGGGGATATCGTGGAAATAGACCTTCCAATGGATCGCCTGCTCGTTGAGGCGGTCGAAGAGGGTCGGCTGCGTCTGCTCGAACCACCCGGCGAGATCGAGGCCGTGGCTGCCGTCATGGGGCATGTCGACGCGGCCGCTCGAGGTGCCGCTCAGGGCGAAGAAGCGGTTGGGCCAGGTGGGGCCGGGCAGGGAGGAGAACCAGTGGTCGCAGATGGTGAAATCCCTTGCCAGGCCATGGAGCGCCGGCAGGAAGCCGAGGGGGTAGTAGCCCATCACGAAGCCGCGCGCCTCGGCGCTGCTCTCGGGATAGCTTCGCGCGAAGTCGAGGACGAAGCCCGCATTGCCATTTTCGAGTTGCCGCTCCACGCATTCGAGGTCGTGGCACGGGTCGAGCAGCATCTGCCGCTCGGTCGTGAGCGCCTGGCGATAGAGCCCCCCGCGGTCGTCGCGGTTGATCCGCGCATGAGCGGGATCGACGCCGTCGAGATTCGGGTGGAGCGCCTTCGCGGCGCCCAGCATCTGGTCGAAGGAATGGTTCTCGAGGATGAGGAGGACGACGTGGCGGATGGGGTCGTCGCGCAAGGCGGTGGCGGCCATTCTCGCAATCTCCCTCGGCGCGCGGATCGGCGCTGCGAGGAGACGCTAGAACAGTTTGCCTTGGAATTGAATCGCCTTTGTTCGGTTTGTCTTTCCCGCGGAAGCGCGGGCGACGTGGAGAAAGGTGGCGGATTGCCAACCGCAACGGATAGCCTCGCCCTCACCGTCATGGCCGGCCTCCGTGCCGGCCATCCACGTCTTGCAATCCAGGGAAAGAAGACGTGGACGCGCGGGACGAGCCCGCGCGTGACGATGGTGGGATAGCCTCGGTCGGAATGACGATCGAGGTCGGTGGGCCTTCCCGTATCCTGCCAGCGGCGTGCTTTGGCGCCGCCGCTCAGCCCTGGCGGAAGCCCATGCGGAAGGCGCCCCAGTGGCGGCCGCGGACGAAGATGGGGGCCGAGAGGTCCTTCATCAACACGAAATTCCCCCCGCCCATATCGCGCCGATAGGTCTGGAGGAGGAAGGGCTTGGTGCTCGCCGCCATCTTCTGCACCGCGCGGTCGCTGAAGAGGCGCCGGTTGCGGCAATGGGCGGCGTTCCACACTGGATCCTTGCCCTGGGGATGGCGGTAGTTCGGGTTGTGCGTCGGAAGGTAGCCGCCCTTGGCCCAGGCGACGCAGAAGACGACACGGGGATCGATCGTCTGGATCGGGTCCTGGATCGGCGGCAGAAGGCGGTCCGTGAGCTCGACGTAATCGGTGAGGTATTGCTTGGGGTCGGTGCCGGGAATCTCGCGGTAATTCTCGTCGAAGAGCTGCGCCGCGGTGATCTCGCCGCGCGCGATTGCCGCCTCGAACTCCGCCGCGATGCGCCGGGCCGTGTCCATCACCACGCGGATGAGCGGCGTGTCGGCGGTCTCGACCCCGCTCTCGGCGATGAACTCGATCAGGGTCTCGCTCAGCTTGAGCAGGCCCTGCACGCGCTCATCCGCTTGCTTGAGATTGGCCGAGGAGAGCCCGACGCCCTTGGCGAGCTCGCCGAGCTCGGCGAGGGCGGCGTCGCAATGGCCGAGATTGGCGGCGGCCGTCCCGGCGATGGCCGCGATCTCCTTGTCCACCGCCGCGAAGCCGTCATGCACGCGGGCGATGACGCCCTGCATGCGGTCGGCCCCCCGGCCCGCCTGCTCGGCATGGCTCGCGGCCTCCTTGCCGTCGCCGATCAGGCTGCCGATCTGGCTCGTGAGGTCGCGCACGATGCTGCCGATCTGCCCCGTCGCCTTGCGCGTCTCCTCGGCGAGCATCTTGACCTCGCCGGCGACGACGGCGAAGCCGCGCCCCGCCTCGCCCGCGCGCGCCGCCTCGATGGTGGCGTTGAGGGCGAGAAGGTTGGTCTGCTTGGCGATGGCCTCGATGGCGCCGGAGACGCCCGCGACCTGCTCCAGCACCGAGCCGAAGGCGGCGAGGCGGCCCTCGATGCGCGTCACCGCGGCGGCGAGCTCGGCGATATGCTGCACGGCACTCGCGGCGACCGAACGGGATTCGGCCACCTCGCCGCCGGCCTTGGCCGCCGCCCCTTGCGCGGCGCGGGCCGAGCTGTCGATGTTGCGATTGGCGCTGACCATCGCCTCCGCCGTGCGCTGCAAGGTCTTGAACTGCTCCGCCTGGCGCGCGACGCGGCCGGAGACCTCGTCGAGATTGCCGGCGATGTCGGCCATCTCGACGCCGAGGCCGCCGATGCGGTCGGCGAGCTCGCCGATGAGGCGGTCCTTGCCGCCGGTCGCCTTCGCCTCGGGCGGCGGTGTCAGCGGAGTGATGGCATTCATCGCGCGCGGGTCCCCCAGGCGGAATCCTGCGCGAAGGCAGGCGTTCCACGCCATGGGCACTCTGCCAGCGGGTGGTAAATAGCGCGTTAAGAGGAGGGCCCTTGCTTGTGGCGAGATCCTCTTAGTTTCGGTCCCGCTCTCCTTGTCGCCCCGGCCGACCCCGGACGTGATCCGGGGGAAGCCGGGGGCCATCGCGCAATGGCATCATCTGGGCCCCGGATCGCGCCGTGCTCCCGCACGGCGTGTCCGGGGTGACGGATGAGGAAGACCGCAAGCGTCGAAGTCAGTGGGGAAAAGAGCTTCCACTCGACGGCTTGCCGGGTATGCTCCCCAATATGCGGCGCGCGGCGTAGAAGCTTAAAGGAGAAAGACGTGACCACGGATCTGCCCAGCCATGCCCGCGTCGTCGTGATCGGCGGCGGCATTCTCGGCTGCAGCGTGCTCTACCACCTCGCGCGGCTCGGCTGGTCGGAGGCCGTCCTGCTGGAGCGCGGCGAGCTCACCGAGGGCTCGACCTGGCACGCCGCCGGCAACACGCCCCATTTCAGCACCAGCCTGGCCCTGGCCCGCATCCATCTCGAGAGCGTCGATCTCTATCAGCGCCTCGAGGCGGAGACGGGCCAGGCCGTCGGCTTCCATAAGACGGGCAGCCTGCGCCTCGCGACGGTGCCCGACCGCATGGACGAGTGGCGCCACCATCGCGGCAAGGCGCGCTTCCTCGGCATGCCCTTCGAGCTCCTCGGCCCCGGCGAGATCAAGGCGCTCCATCCCCTCGTCGAGACGGCGGGCGTGCTCGGCGCCATCTGGACTCCCGAGGACGGCCATATCGATCCCTCGAGCGTGACCCAGGCCCTCGCCAAGGGGGCGCGCGACCGCGGTGCGCGCATCCTCCGGCGCCTGCCGGTCACCGGCCTGCGTGCGGCGCCGGGCGGCGAATGGCTGGTGGAGACGGCGCAGGGCACGATCGCGGCGGAGCATGTGGTGAATGCCGCCGGCACCTGGGCGCGGGAGATCGGGCGCTTGAGCGGGCTCGATCTCCCCATCGTGCCGATGGAGCATCAATACCTCGTCACCGAGGCCATCCCCGAGGTAGCGGGCCTCGCGCGCGAGCTGCCGATCCTGCGCGACGTCGACGTCTCCTATTACCTGCGCCAGGAGCGCGGCGGGCTTCTCCTCGGCCCCTATGAGCGGCCGGCCAAGGCCTGGGCGGTCGAGGGTATTCCGCCGGGCTTCGCCATGGAGCTGCTGCCGCCCGAGCTCGACCGGCTGCAGCCCTTCATCGAGGGCGCCATGGCGCGGGTGCCGGCGCTGGCGACGGCCGGGATCAAGCGCGTCGTCAACGGTCCCATCACCTACACGCCCGACGGCAATCCGCTGCTCGGCCCGGTGCGGGGCCTGCGCAACTACCATCTCGCCTGCGGCTTCAGCTTCGGCATCACCCAGGCGGGCGGGGCGGGGAAATATCTCGCGGAATGGATCGTCGAGGGCGAGCCCAGCGTCGACCTCTGGGAGATCGACCCGCGCCGCTACGGCCCTTACGCCAATCTGCGCTACGCCGTTGCGCGCTGCGTCGATATCTACGAGGACGAATACGCTATCGCCTATCCCCAGCTCGAGCGCGCCGTCGGGCGCCCGGCCAAAACCGGCGCGATCCATGACCGGCTGGCGGCCGCCGGCGCTGTCTTCGGCGCGCGCAACGGCTGGGAGCGGCCCAACTGGTTCGCCCCCGCCGGCGTCGAGCCCGTCGATCGGCCGAGCTTCCGCCGCGCCAACTGGTTTCCCCATGTGGCGGCGGAATGCCGCGCCGTGCGCGAGCGCGTCGGCCTCCTCGACATGAGCAGCTTCAGCAAATTCGAGCTGTGCGGCCCCGGCGCTGCGGCCTTCCTCGACCGCCTCGTTGCCAATCGCCTGCCCCGGCGCGAGGGCGACATCGCGCTCGCCCATTTTCTTACCGAGCGCGGCGGCACCTTCGCCGAGATGACCGTGGTGCGCCGCAGCGCCGAGCGCTTCTATCTCGTCTCCGCCGCGGCGGCCGAGATCCATGATCTCGATTGGCTGGAGCGCCATCTGCCACGGGACGGCAGCGTTGCCGTCGAAAATGTGACGGCGCGGATGGGCGCTTTCCTCCTGACGGGGCCGCGATCCCGCGAGATGCTGAGCCGGCTCACCAACGATCCTCTCGATAACGACGCCTTCCCCTGGCGCAGCGCCCGGGAGATCGAGATCGGCTACGCGCGCGTCTTGGCGCTGCGCATCAGCTATGCGGGCGAGCTCGGCTGGGAGCTGCATCACCCGATCGAGCATCAGCGCGCGCTCTATGATGCGCTCGTCGCGGCCGGTCGGGATTGCGGCCTCGCTCATTTCGGCTTCCGCGCCCTCGATTCCCTGCGCCTCGAGAAGGGCTATCGCGCCTGGAGCAGCGAGCTCAGCCTCGAGGTCAGCCCCCTCGCGGCAGGGCTCGGCCGCTTCGTGCGCCTCGACAAAGGCGAGTTCATCGGCCGCGCGGCCCTGATTGATGAGCAGGCGCGCGGCATTCCCCATCGCATCGCCTGCCTCGCGGTGGACGCCGCCGATGCTGATGCGTTTGGCGCGCAGGCCGTATGGCGTGCAGGGCGCGTCGTCGGCCTCGTCACCTCCGGCGGCTATGGGCACACGGTTGGCCGCAGCATCGCCATGGCCTATCTCGATGCGGCGACTGCCGCACCCGGCACGGCGCTCGAGGTGGAGATCCTGGGCGAGCACCGCCCCGCGCAAGTGCTCGCCGAGCCCCTCTATGATCCGGCGAACCGCGCGCTTTTGGGGTAATCCGTAGCCGCCGTCATCACGAGAACCGCGAGCGCGGCACGGCGGGACGACGCGATCCAGGGAAACATGCCGTACTCTGGATTGCTTCGCGTCCGCTATCGCGGGCGCTCGCAATGACGCCGCTCTACCGCCGCCGCCGCGCGAACTCCTCGACCTCGGCGCGGAAGGCGTCGGCGAACTCGCGGGCGATGCCCGAGAGGGCGAACTGGCTGGAATGGAGCAGCCCGAATTCCACATCGATGCGCGGCTCGAAGGGAAGCACCACGACACCGCGGCCGGCCATCGCCTCGGCCGTGAAGGGGCTGACGATGGTGAGGCCGGCCTCGGCGGCGGCGAAGGCGCAGGCGATGATGGCGAGCGGCGTCTCGATGCGCATCTGGCGGCGCACCCCGGCATCGGCGAAGACCGCGTCGATGCGGAAGCGCAGCAGGGTCGATTGGCCGAGGGAGATGAAGGGCTCGCCCGCGAAATCCCGCGGCTGGAGGCGGCGGCGCCTGGCGAGGCGATGGCGCGCTGGCACCACCGCCATCGCCGGCACCGGGGCGAGGGGCTCCACCGTGACCGTGGGGTGCTCGATCGGCAGCTCGGCGAAGCCGAGATCGCATTGCCCCGTCGCCACCCAGTCGAGCACGACGCGCGAGGTCAGGCCGAACAGCGCCAGGTCGAGCTTGGGCCGGGTGCGGAGAAAGCGGCCGACGAAGCGCGGCAGGAAATCATTGGCGAGGGCCGGAAGCGAGGCGATGCGGAGCGTGCCGGCACGCCGCTCGCGCAGCTCGAGGGCGGCCTGCCAGATGCGATCGATGCCCACGAAGGAGCGCTCGACCTCGCGATAGAGGGAATGGGCCTCGCCGGTGGCGACGAGGCGCGTGCCGCGCCGCTCGAAGAGCTTCAGGCCGAGCGTGGCCTGGAGATCGCGGATGAGGCGGCTCACCGCCGGCTGCGTCACGCTCATGAGCTCGGCCGCCCGCGTCATGCCGCCGGTCAGCATGACGGCGCGGAACGCCTCGACTTGGCGCGTATTGATCATGTCCAGCCGCCTCCGGAACGATATATAACATTTGGTTATGAAGAGGCCCAGGGATTCGATTTGACCCTCGGGCGAGGCGGGTGCGACCATTCTCGCTCCGATGCAGGCAAGCCCGCCCACGAAGCGGGCGCTCCAACAGGAGGCGAGCATGAGAAAGGAAACCGTCATTGCCGTGGCGCTGGCCGCCACTGCCGCCCTGAGCTTCGCCCCGGCGGCGAAGGCCCAGTCGAAGACGCTCTATGTGGCCGCCTATGGCGGCTCCTTCGAGCAGGTCATGCGCAAGCAGGTCTTCCCGCCCTTCGAGAAGAAATACGGCGTGCAGGTCGAGTATGTCTCGGGCAACTCGACGGACAACCTCGCCAAGCTGCAGGCGCAGAAGGGCAACGAGCAGATCGACGTGGCGATTCTCGACGACGGCCCGATGTATCAGGCTGTGGCCCTCGGCTTCTGCGCGCCCCTCGCCAAGGCGCCTATCTACAACGACCTTTACGACGTGGCGAAGTTCCCATCAGGCAAGGCCGTGAGCATCGGCGTAGTCGGCACCGGCATCATGTACAACAAGAAGTATTTCGAGGAGCACCACTGGCCGGCGCCCACCTCGTGGAAGGACATCGAGGACCCGAAATACAAGAAGAAGCTCGTTATTCCGCCGCTCAACAACACCTACGGCCTGCATGCCCTCGTCATGATGGCGCGGCTCAACGGCGGCGGGGAGAAGAACATCGATCCCGGCTTCAAGGTCTTCAAGCAGAAGGTCGATCCGAACGTGCTCGTCTACGAGCCCTCGCCCGGAAAGATGACCGAGCTCTTCCAGAGCGGCCAGGCCGTCATCGCCATCTGGGGCTCGGGGCGCGAGAAGGCATTGGCGGATACCGGCTTCCCCGTCGCCTTCGTCTATCCGAAGGAGGGCGGCATCGCCCTCGGCGTCGCCGCCTGCCCCGTCGCCGGCGGCAAGAGCAAGCCCGAGGCGCAGGAGTTCGTGCAATACCTGCTCACCCCGGCGATGCAGGCGGTGCTCGCCGAGGGGGCCGGGCTCGGCCCCGTCAACAAGACGGTCAAGCTGCCGCCCGACAAGCAGGCGGGCATTCCCTATGGCCCCGCGCAGGTCGACAAGCTGATCAAGATCGACTGGGACACCGTGAACCAGCATCGCGAGGAATGGAACAAGCGCTGGACCCGTGAGATCGAGGGCTGAGGCCCTGTGCTTAGGTCGGGTTGGCATCATTGCATCGTCATTCCCGCGCAAGCGGAAACCCGGCAACCCCCTGGGCCCCGCTTCCGCGGGGGCGACGACAGAGATACTTCGATGCTCTTGCGTCACGCCCTGGCGGAGCCTGTCCTCGGGCCGGCCTTCGGCCGGACCCGTGGGCGGTCTCGCGATAACGGCGACGAGCTAATCAGGAAGAGATGATTCGTTGCGACTCCAACGAGCGTCATCGCGACCCAGAGCACCGCGAGGGGGAGGCGATCCAGTCATTTGCAAAGACTCTAGATCGCGTCGTCTCGCGCCGTTGGCGCGTTCCTCGGGGTGACGGCCGTGTTGTTCTGCGGTTGTCATCGCGGGCCACGTTACGGTCCTCGCCGTGACGGATAGGAGGAGCGCTCTCGCTTATGTCCTTTCTCGTTCTTGACCGCCTGACCAAGAGCTATGGCGACACACTCGCCGTGGACGGGCTCACGCTCGCGGTCGAGAAGGGGGAGTTCGTCTCGCTCCTCGGCCCCTCGGGCTGCGGCAAGACGACGACGCTCCAGATGATCGCCGGCTTCGTCGAGCCGAGCGGCGGCGGCATCACCCTCGACGGCGGCGATCTCCTGGCCATCCGCCCGAGCCGCCGCGGCCTCGGCATCGTCTTCCAGAGCTATGCCCTCTTCCCCCATATGACGGCGGCGGAGAACGTCGCCTTCGGCCTCGAGATGCAAGGAGTGCCGCGCGCCGAGCGCGAGCGGCGGGTGTCGGAGACCTTGGCCCTCGTCGGCCTCGCGGCCCTCGCGGAGCGCTTCCCGCGCAAGATGTCGGGCGGCCAGCAGCAACGCGTGGCCCTGGCGCGCGCCCTCGTCATTCGTCCCCGCGTCCTCCTTCTCGACGAGCCGCTCTCGAACCTCGATGCCAAGCTGCGAGAGGAGATGCAGGTCGAGCTGCGCCAGATTCAGCGCCGGGTCGGCACCACGACGATCCTCGTCACCCACGACCAGGCCGAGGCGATGGCGCTCTCCGACCGCATCGTCATCATGAACAAGGGCCGCGCCGAGCAGATCGCGCGCCCCGACGAGGCCTACGGCCGGCCGGCGAGCGCCTTCGTCGCCGGCTTTCTCGGGCGCACCAACCGCCTGACCGGGGCGATCCGCGAGGCGGGGGGAAAGCTCGTCGTCGCGATTGACGACGCCGATTGGCCGGCCCCGCCGGGGGCGCGGCCCGGCGAGGTCACGGTCTCGGTGCGGCCCGAGCGCATCGCCTTCGCCGCGACGGGGCTTGCGGGGACCGTGCGCAACCGCGTCTTCCACGGCAGCCATTGGTTGCTCCAGGTCGAGACCGCAGCCGGTATCGTCATCGTCATCCGCCAGAACGACGGCGTGGCGCTGCCGCGGGAGGGCGAGCGCGTGTCCCTCGCCTGGCGCGCCGAGGATATGAGTATCGCCGCCGGCGCCGAGGCCGCGCCATGACCGTCGCCGCGACCACGGGCGGCATTGCCGCGCGGCGCGAAAGGCTGCGCTGGACGCCCTATCTCCTGAGCGGGCCGGCGGTCGTCGTGCTGGCCGCACTCCTCATCGTGCCCTTGATCGCGACGGCGCTTCTCTCGCTCCACAGCTTCGCCCTCTACAAGGGTATTGAGGACGTCTACAACCTCAAGAACTACGCCGACATCTTCAGCGACCCCTATTTCTACGGCATCTACGCGCGCACCTTCCGCATCGCGCTCCTGGTCACCTTCTTCTCCATCGTCCTCGGCGCGCCCGAGGCCTATATCCTCAACCGCATGGGGCGGCCCTGGCGCAACATCTTCCTTCTCGTCGTGCTTGGCCCGCTCTTCATCTCGATCGTCTCGCGCACCTTGGGCTGGGCGCTCCTCTTCGGCTCGACGGGGCTGATCAACCAGGGCCTCATGGCTCTCGGCCTCATCGAGCAGCCGCTCCAGTTCATGTATAGCGAGACGGGCGTCGTCGTGGCGCTCACCCATGTTCTGGTACCCTTCATGGTGATCTCGGTCTGGGCCTCGCTCCAGCGCCTCGACCCGCAGGTGGAGAACGCCGCCCTCTCCCTCGGCGCCTCGCCCCTCACCATTCTCCGCCGCATCATCCTGCCCCAGGTGATGCCCGGCGTGCTCTCGGGGGCCATCATCGTCTTCGCCCTCGCCGCGAGCGCCTTCGCCACGCCGGCGATCATCGGCGGGCGGCGGCTCCAGGTGGCGGCGACCCTCGCCTATGACGAGTTCCTCAACACGCTGAATTGGCCGCTGGGGGCGGCTATCGCCGTGCTCCTCCTCGTCGCCAATGTGGCGATCATCGTCGGCTGCAACCGCCTCGTCGAGCGGCGCTACGCCCAGGTGTTCGAATGAAAGATGTTCGAGTGAAGGCGCTGCCATGAGCCGCAACGGACCCGCAGCCCTGCTCTTCCACGCGCTCTTCATCGCCTTCATCCTGGCGCCGATCGTCATCGTCTGCGCGGTGGCCTTCACCTCGAAGGGCTATCTCTCGCTGCCGACCGACGGCCTGTCGCTGCGCTGGTTCCGCGCCATCGCCACCAACCAGGATTTCGTGAGCGCGTTCTGGGCGAGCCTCTGGCTCGGCACGCTCTCGGCGACCATCGCCGTCGCCCTCTCGGTGCCGTCGGCGCTCGCCATCGCGCGCTACCGTTTTCCCGGGCGCGAGGCCATCGCGACACTCTTCCAGGCGCCGCTCATGATCCCGCCGGCGGTGCTCGGCATCGCCTTCCTGCGCTTCTTCACCCAGACCGGGATCAGCGGCACCTTCATCGGCCTGGTGCTGAGCCATGTCATCATCATCATGCCCTACGCCCTGCGCCTCGTGCTCTCCGCCTCGACGGGGATCGATCCGCAGATCGAGAACGCGGCGGTCTCCCTCGGCGCCTCTTGGCTCTCGACCTTCCGCCGCGTCACCCTGCCGATGATCGTGCCGGGCGTGGTGAGCGGCTGGGTGCTCGCCTTCATCACCAGCTTCGACGAGGTGACGATGACCGTGTTCATCGCCTCGCCGCGCACAACGACGCTGCCGGTGCGGCTCTTCCTCTATATCCAGGACAATATCGATCCCCTCGTCGCCGCGGTCTCCGCCGGGCTCATCGGCCTGACCGTGGTGGCGATGATCCTCCTCGACCGGCTCTACGGCCTCGACCGGCTCCTCGTCGGCCGCGGCAACAACTGAGAGAACGATCATGGCGCGGCAGCAGGCTGGTGATTACGACGTCGCGGTGGTGGGGGGCGGGCTCGTCGGCTCCGCCATCGCCTGGGGCCTTGCGAGCATCGGCCAGAGGGTCGTGGTACTCGACGAGGGCGACGTCGCCTATCGCGCCTCGCGCGGCAACTTCGCCCTCGTCTGGGTGCAGAGCAAGGGCCTTGGCATGCCGCGCTACGCCGCCTGGACCAAGCGCTCCTCCGATGGCTGGGCCGGCTTTGCGGCTCGGCTCAAGGAGGAGACGGGCCTCGACGTCGCCTTCGAGCGCCCGGGCGGCTTCCAGCTCGTGCTCTCCGCGGCCGAGATGGACTCCCGCATCGCCATGCTCAAGCGGCTCCACAACCAGCCCGACATGGTGCCCTATCCCTACGAGATCCTCGACCACACCGGCGTTGCCAAGATGCTGCCGGAGATCGGTCCCGATGTGGTGGGCGGCAGCTATTGCCCCCTCGACGGCCATTGCAACTCCCTGCGCCTCTTCCGCGCCCTTCACATCGGCATGAGCCGCCGCGGCGCCACCTATCTGCCGCTTCATGCCGCCGAGCAGATCGTGCATGAGGCGGGCGGCTTCACCTTGGCGGCGCGCGGTGCGACATTGCGCGCGGGCAAGGTCGTGCTCGCCGCCGGCAACGGCAATGCGCGGCTGGCCCCCATGGTTGGGCTCAAGGCGCCGGTGCGGCCCCAGCGCGGGCAGATCGTCGTCACCGAGCGCGTGCGGCCCTTCCTGCGCTACCCCGTCTCGACGGTGCGCCAGACCGACGAGGGCAGCCTCCTCATCGGCGATTCCGTCGAGGAGGCCGGCTTCGACGACACCGTCGGGCTCGGTGTCGCCTCGGTGATGGCGGCGCGCGCGGTGCGCATGTTTCCGCTGATCCGCCGCCTCAACGTCGTGCGCAGCTGGGCGGCGCTGCGCGTCATGACCCAGGACGGCTTTCCCATCTACGAGCAGTCGGCGCGCTGCCCCGGCGCCTTCATCGCCACCTGCCATAGCGGCGTGACGCTCGCCGCCAATCACGCGCTGGTGCTGGCGCCGATGATCGCCGCCGGCCGCCTGCCGCCCGAGTTCGACGTCTTCAGTGCCCGGAGGTTCGATGTTCCAGCGGCTGCCTGATCCCCAAGCCAAGACCGTGACGCTCTCGATCGACGGCCGGCCCGCCGCCGCCGCGTCCGGCGACAGCGTCGCCGCGGCCCTCCTCGCCGCCGGGCTCGCGCAATGCCGAACCACGCCCGTCTCGGGGGCGCCGCGCGCGCCCTATTGCATGATGGGCGTCTGCTTCGACTGCCTCGTCACCATCGACGGTGTGGGCAACCGCCAGGCCTGCCTCGTGCGCGTGCGCGAGGGCATGCGCGTCGAGACCCAGCAGGGCAAGCGGGAGGCCGGCCGATGAGCGCCGCGAGCGAGCTTCGCGAGAGCTATGATCTCGCGGTCATCGGTGCCGGTCCCGCCGGCCTCGCGGCGGCAGCGCGCGCGGCGGGCCTCGGCGTCGCTACGGTGCTCTTCGACGAGCAGCCGGCCCCCGGCGGCCAGATCTATCGCGGCGTCACCGAGACGCCTTTGCGCGAGCGCGCGGTGCTCGGCGCCGATTACTGGCACGGCGCCGATCTCGTGGCGCCGCTCCGCGCCAGCGGTGCCGACTACGTCGCGGGAGCCGCGGTGTGGAGCGTCTCGCGTGAGGGCGAGATCGGCGTCTCGATCGCCGGTGCGGCGCGGCTGATCCGCGCCCGGCGGGTGATCCTGGCGACGGGCGCTCTCGAGCGGCCCTTTCCCATTCCCGGCTGGACGCTGCCCGGCGTGATGACGGCGGGGGCCGCGCAGATCCTGCTCAAATCCTCGGGCCTCGTCGCCCAGGGCGCGGTCGTGCTTGCCGGGACCGGCCCGCTCCTCTGGCTGCTCGCCGCGCAATATCGCCGTGCCGGGGCCAGGATCGCGGCCATGCTCGATACGACGCCGCCCGAGAACCGGCGCGCGGCGCTGCCCCATCTGCCCGCCTTCCTCGCCTCGCCCTATTTCCGCAAGGGGCTCGCCTTGCTGCGCGAGGTCAAGGGCAGCCTGCGCATCATCCGCGACGTGGGCGCGATCGCGGCCCGCGGTGACGGGCGACTGCGCGAGGTCGTCTATCGCTCGGGCGACGGTGCCGAGGAGCGCTTGCCGGCGGATACGCTGCTGCTGCATCAGGGCGTCGCCCCCAATCTCAACCTCGCCAACTCGATCGGCTGCAAGCAGGAGTGGGACGCGACGCAGCTCTGCTTCGCCCCCGTGGTCGACGAATGGGGGGCGAGCAGCGTCGATCTTGTCGCCATCGCCGGCGACGGCGCCGGCATCGCCGGGGCCCAGGCGGCCGAGGAGCGCGGGCGTCTCGCCGCCCTCGACGCCGCCTGCCGCCTGGGGCGCATCGACAAGGCGCGGCGCGATCGCGAGGCCGCACCCCATCGCACCGCGCTCCGCCGTGCCGAGCGGGGCCGCGCTTTTCTCGATCTCCTCTATCGTCCGCGCCGCAGCCATCGCATCCCCGCGGGCGACACCATCGTCTGCCGCTGCGAGGAGGTGACGGCGCAGCAGATCACCGAAACGGTGGCCCTCGGCTGCACCGGGCCAAACCAGATGAAGTCCTTCCTCCGCTGCGGCATGGGGCCGTGCCAGGGCCGCCTCTGCGGCCTCACGGTGACCGAGCTGATCGCCGCCGCGCGCGGCGTCTCGCCGGCGGAGGTCGGCTATTACCGCCTGCGCCCGCCGGTCAAGCCCATCACCCTCGAGGAGCTTGCCGGGCTGCCCCAGAGCGACGCCGCCCTCAGGGCGGTGGTGCGGAGCTGAGCCGGCTAACCATGGCAGCGCCCGACGTCATCGTCATCGGCGGCGGCCTCCATGGCTGCTCGGCCGCGCTGCATCTCGCGCTGCGCGGCGCGCGGGTGACGGTGATCGAGAAGGACCACGTCGGCCGCCACGCCTCGGGGGTGAATGCGGGGGGTGTGCGCCGCCTCGGCCGCGACCCAGCCGAGATTCCCCTCTCGCTCGCCTCCCTCGAGCTGTGGTACCGCATCCGCGATCTCGTCGACGACGATTGCGGCTTCGAGCATCACGGCCAGGTCAAGGTCGCGGAGAGCGAGGCCGAGCTCGCCGGCTTGCGCGCGCGCGTCGATGCGGTGCGCGCGCTCGGCTTCAGTCACGAGGAGCTGATCGGCCGCGACGAGCTGCGCGCCCTCGTTCCCGCCATCGCCGAGCATTGCGTGGGTGCCATCGTCTCGCGCGCCGACGGCGCCGCCAATCCCTACCGCACCACGCTCGCCTTCAAGCGCAAGGCCGCGAGCCTTGGCGTGCGCTTCGAGGAGGGCATGCGCGTGACCGGACTCGCCCGCAACGGCAAGGCCTGGCGCGTGGAGACGGCGCGCGACGGCGCGCGCGAGGCCGCCGTCGTCGTCAACTGCGCCGGCGCCTGGGCCGACCGCATCGCGGCCCTCCTCGGCGAGCCGGTGCCCCTCGAGACCTGGGCGCTCATGCTGATGATCAGCGCGCGCATGCCGCATTTCCTCGATCCGGTGGTGGGGGCGGCGGGGCGGCCGCTCTCCTTCAAGCAGTTCGCCAACGGCACGGTGCTGATCGGCGGCGGGCACAAGGGCCGGCCCGACCGCGACACCAATTGGACCGATCTCGATTTCGCCGGCCTCGCCAAGAGCGCGCGGACGGTGTGGGACCTCTTCCCCGTCATGCGCGGGGCCCAGATCGTGCGCGCCTGGGCGGGGATCGAAGGGCGCCTCCCCGACGACATTCCGGTGATCGGGCCGAGCTCGACGGCGGAGGGGGTCTTCCACGCCTTCGCCTTCGCCGGCCACGGCTTCCAGCTCGGTCCCATCGTCGGCAACATCATCGCCGAGCTGGTGACGACGGGCCGCACCAATCTTCCCATCGCGCCCTTCCGCATCGAGCGCTTCAGGACGCCTGCGCCTTGAGACGCCGGCTCAGAATCGCCGTCCGAAGGTGAGGGCGTAGATGGCGATGAGCAGCCAGCCGGCGAGCATGGCGATGCCGCCGATCGGGGTCGCATAGGCGAAGGCGCGCAGCCCGGTGAAGGCGAGGCCGTAGAGGCTTCCGGAGAAGAGCAGGATGCCGAGGGCGAAGGCTGCGGCGGCCGGCGTGAGGAAGCGCCCCGGCCGCACCGCCATCAGAATGCCGACGCCGAGGAGGGCGATGCTGTGCCAGGCCTGGTACTGCACGCCCGTATGCACCCATTCGAGCGCTTGGGGGCTCAGGACCTGCCGCGCCCCATGGGCCGACCAGGCCCCGAGCCCGATGGCGGCGAGGCCGGAAAGGCCGGCGAAGGCGAGCGTCGCGCGCAGGATGCCGTCGCGGGAGAGCCAAGCGGGCGGTTCGTCGGAGCTCGTCATCACCGGCTGGATATAGACGATCGCGGGCCGAGCGTCACCCGTGGCGGCGGTCAGCCCGTCGGTGCGGCGGCAAGCGCCGGGCGCGGCAGCTCGACGAGCTGTGCCAGGCGGCCCTCGCGCCTGAGCGCCAGGTGGCGCTCGTGGAAGCGCTCGAGGGTGGTGCGATGGCCGATGCTGACGATCGTCGTCGCGGGCAGGCGCTCGCGCAGCAGGCGATAGAGCGACGCCTCGGTCGCCTCGTCGAGTGCCGAGGTCGCCTCGTCGAGGAAGAGCCAGTCGGGACGGATGAGGAGCGCGCGGGCGACGGCGAGGCGCTGCTGCTCGCCGGGCGAGAGCTGCTGCGACCAGTTCTGCTCCTCGTCGAGGCGGTCGCCGAGGCCGGCAAGGCCGACGAGCTCCAAGGCGGCGCGCAGGGCCTCGTCGGGAAAGGGGGGCTCGGGATAGCTCGCCACACGGCGCAGGCTGCCGAGGGGAAGATAGGGCTTCTGGGGCAGGAAGAGGGCGCGGGCGCCCTGCGGGATGCGCACGGCGCCGCGGCCGAAGGGCCAGATGCCGGCGAGCGCGCGGAAGATGGTGCTCTTGCCGCTGCCCGAGGGCCCGGTCAGAAGCGCCGCCTCGCCGGGGGCCAGGGCGAGATCGGTCTCGGCGACGAGGGGCTCGCCCTCGGGCAAGGCGAGGGCGAGCTTCTCCAGGGCGACGTCCGCGCCCGGCGAGGTGCCGCGCGCGATCATGGTGTCACCGGCCGGCGCATGCGCCGCGGCCATCGCCGCCTCGAAGCCGGTCAAGCGCTCGACGGTGGCGCGCCATTGGGCGAGCGCCGTATACGCGTCGACGAACCAGCTCAGCGCAGTCTGCACATGGCCGAAGGCGGAGGCGATCTGCACCAGCGAGCCGAGCTCGATGGTCCCCGCGAAGTAGCGCGGTGCCGCGACGAGATAGGGGAAGATGACCGCGGCCTGGCCGTAGGAATAGGTGAACCAGCCGAGCGCCTTCTGCCGCTTCATGATGCCCCACCAGTTGCGGACGACGAAGCTGAAGCGGTGCCGCAGCACCTGCTCCTCGCCGGCCTCGCCGCCATAGAGGGCGACCCCCTCGGCGTTCTCGCGGAAACGCACCAGGCCGAAGCGGAAATCCGCCTCAAAGCGCTGCTGGTCGTAATTGAGGCGCACCAGGGGACGGCCGATGAGATGGGTGAGCCAGGTGCCGAAAATGGCGTAGATGAGGGCGGCCCACACCATGTAGCCGGGCACCGTGAGGGCCATGCCGTCGAGCGACAGGGTGATCGCCCCCGAGATGGTCCAGAGGATGGCGACGAAGGAGACGAGCGTCACCACCGCATTGATGAAGCCGAGGGTGAGCTGGAGCGTCTGGGCGACGAAGCCGTTGATGTCCTCGGAGATGCGCTGGTCCGGGTTGTCGGTGCCGCGGTCGCGGAGCTGCATGCGGTAATAGGTCTGCTCGCCGAGCCAGTCCCTGAGATAGCGGCCGGTCAGCCATTCGCGCCAGCGGATCTGCAGCATCTGACGCAGATAGAGCTGGTAGACGCCGATGACGATGTAGATTCCGGCGAGGATCGAGAAGCGCAGGATGAGGTGCCAGAAGGCGGGCGCGTCGTGGTTCTGCAGGCTGTTGTAGAAGAGCCGGTACCATTGGTTGATCTGCACGTTGATGTAGACCATGCCGAGATTCATCGCGAGGATGACGGCGAGAAGCCCGCGCCCGGCCCAGCGGTCCTCCGAGAACCAATAGGGGCGCGTGAGGGTCCAAAGATCGCGCAGGAATGCGCCCGAGATCTTCAGCATGGCTGTCCTTTACTCCGTGCGGCGGTCGCGGGGCCTAGGCGTAGCGGTTTGCGTCCGCCCCGTCCACGGCTCCGTGCGCGATAGAAGGCGGAAGTTGCGGCAAGAATAGGGCGCGCGGATTGCGGCGGGATGAAGAGGCTGTCATCTCGCGAGATGTGTCATTGCGCGCCGCGGGACTGCGCCCAGCGGCGCAGGCTCCGCAACTGCGCGTCGGTCTCCACCGCCGCCGGCCGCGCCTCGCGCAGCTTCGTGATGGCGGCATCGACGCCAGCACCTCGCGCAACCAGATAGGCGGCACCCAGGGTGCCGGTGCGTCCCGATCCGCCCTGGCAATGCACCAGCACCTTGCCCCGCCGGCATTCGGCCTCGAGGATGCGCAGGACGGCGTCGAATTGCGCCGAGGTCGGGGCGCCGTGATCGCGGATGGGAATGCCGTAGCAGCGATAGCCGAGCGCCTCGGCCGCCGCGCGACGATAGGTATGCTCCTCCTCGTCCTCGATCAGGCAGACGATGGCGGCGAAGCCCTCGGCTCTGAGGGCCTTGAGCTCGTCCTCGGTCGGGTTGGGGCTGCCCGCGACTCTCCCTTCGTCGATCCACCAGATGCGCGGCGGCTGGGGCGGTGTCATATGATGAAGAGGCGGCGCCTGATGAGGCTAAAGCTGCCGCAGGACGCGCTCGACCGTCGCCGGCGCATGGTCGATCATCGCGAGGAGGAGGCGCGCCGGCCGATCCGGCCGCGACCGGCCCTGCTCCCAATCCTGCACCGTGCGCGGGGAGAAGCCGTATTTCATCGCGAAAGCGCGCTGCGAAAGGCGCTGGCGGCGCCGAATGGCGCGCACGTCCACCGCTTCGGGTGGAGTGACAACACGCGCCCGCTTGAAGTCTCGCGCAGTCCATATGGGATTGTCGTCCTCCTTCGCATGGCGGAGAATATCCGCCTCCGTCGTGGCATCGATCTTTTTGCGATTAAGCTTAGGCTTCTGTTTTCTCATCTGCGCCAGCGTCATTCTCACGGTAGCCATTGCGCTCTCTCCGGTTCGCCAATCGCGCCGATATTATGCGGCGACGCTGTTCCCGCCCTTTCAATTACCCACAATTGTGCTTGAAGCGTGACGTCGAGGGCGATGTCGATTGGGCGCGATAGACCGTGCCATATGGTCGCATTGCCGAGCGAGGGATCATTGGCGCGGGCCAGGTAGCCGCCGTGCATGGCGATTTTAACCGGGTAGTGCAACAGAGTTCTCAGTCGGTCATGAGCATCTTTGACAAGGCGATCAAGCGCGGCCACTCGGAGCGAGGGTCTTTTTGGGCCTGCTAGAGCGGGATGAGATTATCCTGAGTCGGAGAGGGATTCCCAAATTCGATGGATGCCTGACAGCGAGGCAGACACGCCCAAGTATACCCCGAACATCAATCCGAAGAATCCACCGCCCGCAGCGCGCCATCGCCGGAACACTATCCAACACAACAGTCGCGTCGGAATTTCTTACAACTCGGCGCCCCACAAAACACAGTACAATTTCAAATCAATAGGTTGCTGCTTGGCCCAGTTTTTGCGTGACCGAAGTCAATAAAGCTAGGGGGAACGCACATGCGCGCTGTGACCGTGTTGGCAGCAGTAGTAGCGGGCGTCGTGATGGCGTCCGGCGGCGGCGGAAACGCCTTGGCGGATGTCGTCTACTCGACTGGGTTCGAGCCGCCGGCCTACACGGCCGGGGGGCTGCTGTCGGGTCAGGACGGATGGTTCAATAATGGGGGTGGTGTCGTCGAGACGACGACGGTGTTTTCCGGTGTGCAGGCTGTAGGCTATACCGCGGAAGGAGTCTTCGGGCAGCCTGTCGATTACCACGCGGTGCCGACAAGCGGCCAGGGGTCGGTGATGCGGGCGAGCGTCGAGTTTTTCTTTAGTGCGGCAGACCCGCAAGTCGCCTGGGAGGTCCTCGCGGCCGATGACGGCTCTATCTTTTTGGCTCAAATCGTTGTCTTTAACGGCACTTTGCTGCTCTGGGACTCTTCGAGCATTGTCGGTCGTGCGCGGGTTACGGCCGGGGTCTGGCACAATTACGAGCTGGTTTTCGACTTCGCGACTGACATAGTAACGGGATACCTCGATGGAGGCTCGCTCGGCACTGGTTCGCTCGATCCGGCCGCCACGTCCCTGACCGATGTCGGCTTCGGGATCAATGATGCCCTCGGCGCCGGGACCAGCCAAGCCTTTGCCGATGATTTGTCGGTCGAGGCGGTCCCAGAGCCGTCATCGCTGGCGCTCGTTGGCGCCTCCCTCGTGGGGTTAGGCGCAATCCGCCGCCGCAAGGGCGTGCGTTTGTCCTAGGCGGATATCAGGTAATCGCCGCACGAGGTGTTCACAGACCCTTGCCGTACGCGCTGATCGCGTCTGCTTGCGCGCTGCTCTACCTGATCTTTTCTATCACTGAGGGCCTAGAGCGGGATGAGATTATCTGAGTCGGAGGGGGATTGCCAAATTGGTCTGGTTTTGATTCAACCTGCTGGCTGGACAGGAGGCTGGCGTAGATGAAGGGGAAGCCTTATTCGGTCGATCTTCGGGAACGGGTGGTTGGAGCGGTTGAGCGCGAAGGGCTGTCGCGGTGCCAGTCGGCGGCCCGGTTCGGCGTCAGCTACAGCGTGGCGATCGAATGGGTGAAGCGCTATCGCCAGACCGATAGCCTCGAGCCCGGTCAGATGGGTGGGCACAAGCCGCGGAAGATTTCCGGGGCGCATCGAGACTGGCTTGTGCGCCACTGCCAGGAGAAGGACTTCATCTTGCGTGGCCTGGTGGCGGAGTTGGCTGAGCGCGGTCTGCAGGTTCCCGCCAAGTAGACACAACCGCCAAGATCTCGCCGTCCGCTTCGCCGATCGCGCGCCACCGACGCTCGCCGTAGTCTCGCCGACGATCCTCGATTTCGATGAAGCGACCGGTGAAGACGGTCGCCGCGACATCGAAGCCGATGCCGCGCTCTTTGCGATTCCGCTCGCTCTTCGCTTCATCCCACTCAAACATACGGGATTACCGTATAGATTTCAAGACGGCGCCGCGAATCATGCGCGAAGAGCGACGCGCCGGCAACGGGGTGCGAAGCCTCACGAGTGACGTTGTCGCGTCACGGCGCCATGTGGAGGGTGAAATAGAGCACGACCTCGGTCCCGGGGATGTCCGGCGGCGGGGGCGGGAAGGGCGCCGAGCGCGTCAGCGCGTCGATGCCAACGCGGTCGAGGGCGCGCTCGCCCGTCGACTGCATGACGCTGACCCAAAGGAGCTTTCCCTCGCGGCTCAGGCGCAGCATGTAGACGGCCTCGCCGGCGAGGCCGTGGGTCGCGGGCGGGTAGCGCAGATTGCCCATGACCCGGTCCCGGAGCGCGTTGAGATAGCGGTCGCCCCCACCCTCGCCGCGCAGATTGCTGTCGATCGGCTTATGGGCGCGCGCCGGCGGATGCCGCGTCGCCAAAGGCGACGGCGCAGGCGAGGGCTTGACGGCGGTGGCAGGCGGCAATGGTGGCGGCGGGATGTCGGCGAGCTGCTCGGCCTTGGTCTCGGGCGCCGACTCCGTGGGCTCGGCCGCCTTCGGCAAGGCCGGCGATTTCGGCGGCGGCGCCACCGCCCTCTCGGCGGGCTTGGCCGGCGTGGCAGGCGGTGGCGCCGGATTGGGCTGCGGGCTCTCGGCCGCCTTCGGCTGCTCGGAGGGGCGGCCGGCCTGGCGATCGGGGTTGCCGCCGGACTCGCGGTGGAGAGGCGACAGCGGCGGGGCGGGGGGTGGCGCCGGCGTCGGCTTGGCCGCCGCGGGCGGGGGCGGCAGGGTCACGAGCTCGACGGGAATGGCGACGGGCACAATGGGCCGCTCTTGCAAGAGCGGCCCAAGGATGAGGAGCGCGAGGATGGCGGCGTGGAGCAGCAGCGCCGAGAGGCGGGCGCGGAGCCGCCGCCGGCGCGCCTCGGGATCGGGCGAGAGCTGCGCCAAGTCGCCCTCGGCGGGAAGCATCGCCTCCCCCCGCCACGCGCCGGCTATGCTGACCGTGTCGGCATCCATCCCGCCACCCCGTCCCAGGCGGCCGTTCTTATCGTATCGCTCCACAATAATATATGGACCGGCCGGGCGAATCCCGTTGCCGTCGCCGCCGCGGCCGCGACTGTCATTGCCCCGTGCAGACGACGGCGGCGGCCATGCGGTCGGCGCAGCGCGCGCTGTTCGGCATCACGACCGGCGGCGGCGAGGTCGGCGGCGCGTAGAGGGTTCCCTCGAAGATCTGCCGGCTCAGCGCCTCGTTCGCCTTGGCGTCGGCGTCGTTGACGACGTCCCACAGTCTCTGCTGCAAGCGGGCGCGCGCCGCCTCGACGCTGTCCGCCGTCGAGCCCGCGGCCGCGGCGGCGGAGGGTGCTGCGAGGAGCTTGACCATGCGATCATAGGTGGCGGGGAGGTCGCCCGTATAGGTCTCGCCGTTCCCCATCACCACCATGGGCGCCGTGAAGCAGATCGCGATGCGGTCATGGGTGAGGTTGCGCAAGCGAAGCCGCAGATGCTCGCCCAGGCCCTCGATGCTGACGAGGTGCCGGTCGAGGGCGGCCTGGAGCGAGAGGGGCGCCCCGCCATTCACCTTGACGACGGCCTTGCCGAAGCCTGCCGGCGCGGTGGCGAGGCGCGATCCTGCAGGCGGCGCCGCCCTGGCCTGATCGAGGCAGAAGGCGGCGGCGTCGCAGCTCGCTGCCGGCGGCAGGTCGTAGCAGCCGGCGGCGAGGATCATGCGCTGCATGCCGCTCGTGTCGGCGCGCGCCGGCGCGGCCAGCAGCAGCGCCCAGACGAGGGCGGCGAGCCATCCCATGGCTGCGCAGGATCGCCGCTGCATGCCTCGCCTTTCGCCTCTCGTTTTGGGGAGGGAAACTCTCGCATGAATGGCGGCGTCGCGAAAGCATCCCGTCTCCCCGGCACGCGCGCGGGCTCGGCCGGATATCGCGCCGAACGCGCGGAGGCCGTATCAGGATCGGCTCTCGACCTGGGGCAGGTAGAGGCTCACTTCCGTTCCCTTGCCCTCCGCGCTGTCCACCGTGATCCTGCCTTGGGACTGCGTCACGAAGCCATAGACCTGCGCGAGGCCGAGCCCGGTCCCCTTGCCGCTCGGCTTCGTCGTGAAGAACGGCTCGAACAGCCGCTTGCGCACCTCCGGAGACATGCCGATGCCGGTGTCGCGAACCACGATGCGGACATAGGCGGCCGCCCGCTCGCCGGCGGCTCCGGTATCCGGCTGGGCGGGGCCGGTGTTGCTCGTCTCGATGATAAGGGCGCCGGTCTTCGGCATCGCATCGGCGGCGTTGACCACGAGATTTAGAATGGCGCGCTCAAATCCGTCTGGATCGACGAAAACCGGCCGTAGATCGGGCGCCAGGCGCTGACGGAGCTCGATCCCCGGTCCGAGGATCTGTAGGACGGAATCGCTCATCTCCGCGAGAATGGCGTTGACATCGACGATCCGCGGCTCGAAGCGCTGCGGGCGGGAAAAGGCGAGGAGGCTTGACGCCATACGCATGCCCTGGTCCGCCGCCCGCAAGGCAATCGAGACATATCTTTGCAGGTGCGGCCGATCCATCGCCGTCGCTTCGAGGCGGGAGAGCGGGCCGACGATCGCCTGCAGGATGTTGTTGAAGTCGTGGGCGATGATCCCGGCGTTCCGCCCGATCGCCTCCATCTTCTGCGCGTGGGCTTCCATCGCTTCGCGCTCGTGGCGAAGCCCGATCTCCTCGGCCTTGAGGCGCATGATCGCCGTGCCGAGGGTGTTGGCCACCGCCTGCATGAAGGCGAGATCGTGATCGGTGAACCGCCCCCTCTCCGTGCTGTCCACCTCGAGGACACCAAAAGGCTCGTCGTCGCCGTCACCGTCGCTAATGACGACGTTGATGGCGCGCTTGATGCCGTGATCGAGGAACAGGGCCGGCGTGCGGAAGCGCTGCTCCGCCGCGAGGTGATTGGAGATCACCGGCTTGCCGGTATGGAGCGCATAGCCGGCCGGCGATTCCATGTCAGCGCCGACCGTGGCCTTGCCGACGACGCCGTCGCGCCAGCCAATGCCGGCCCGGATGAGGAGCCGGTTCTCGGCCGGCAGATATTCCGCGACCTTGCAGAAGCTGCTGTTCAGCCCGGCCGCGGTGATTCGCACCGCCTCGTCGAGCAGCGGGAGCAGCTTTCGCGCCTTGAGGGCGCGAATGCCGAGCTGCGCCACCAGCTCCTGTTGACGCAGGCGATAAGCCAGCTCTTCCTCGGCGGTGGCGCCGCGCTCAGGCATGCCGTGAGAGGTGCTATCGGAAGCCAACGAACGCCCCTCGCTCTCAGCTCGCGGCCATGCGCTCGATGAGGGCGGCGAGGCGGCGGCGCATCTCGGCGGGCGGGAGGTGCCGGCTGCCGCCGTGGCCGGCGAAGACCCATTCGAAGGCATAGTCGAGGAGACGACGGAGCGAGCGCCGCTGCGCCGTCCATGACCAGCAATAGCTGCGGAACGCGGTCAGGTCGTCCTGCTCGAAGCTCCAGGCGAGGGAATCGCCAGTGAAGAGGTGGCGTCCGTCATGGAGATAGGCGACGCTCCCCTTGGTGTGGCCGGGGAGGGGAATGGCGAGGAGATCGCCGTCGAGACGCACCGGCTCGCCGCCCTCGATGATCTTGTCGGCGAAGGGTGCTGCGGCGCGGTCCGCCGCATGGATCCAGACCCGGGCACCGAAATGCTCGGCGTAGCGCCCGGCATCGCCCACATCGTCCTCATGGCTGAGCAGGATATCGCCAAGCCCGCCCCACGCCTCGAGCCGTGCGACGACGGCGCGGGTCCAGCGGGGTGAGTCCACCATGACATTGCCCGCGTCGCGGCGGATCAGGAAGGAGTGGGCGCCATAGGATCCCTTCGCGTTGTAGCCGAGCCGGTAGACGCCCGCGGTCATCGCCTCGGGGAAGGCATCGGCCGGCGGCGGCGCCTCGCTTCCGCTGCGCACCGAGGCGGTGGGGCAGAGGAGGCGCGCGCGCTGCGCCATCATCAGCTCCGCGGGGGTCGAGGGCTGGCGGGCGAAGACCGACTGCCCGCCGCGCGCGACGATCAGCCCGGGGGCTACGGTGCGCGCCGCCGAGCAATCCATGCACGCGGTGTCGATATACCAGTCGCCCGGCGCATTCTCCGGATGCCGCTCGCGCATCGCCGCCATCCCGCTCACAGGTCGACGCCATGAAGATGAGATGCGGCGTCGAAACGGCAAGTGAGCCGATACGAGGTGGGCCGGCTCCGGTCATCGCGAGGTCGCGACGCAACCGTGGCGATCCAGACGGCTGGATTGCCGCGCTCCCGCTCCCGTCTCGCTGCGCCCGGCTTGCGGGAGCCCGCAATGACCGTCACGGCAACACCGGCCCTTCGGGCTCGCACCGGCATTGCGCTCAATAGGAGACGGTGCAGCTCATGCCCTGCTGCACGGCGGAGCGGCAGAGGGCGAGATCGCTCTCGGTCTCGGCGCTGGGATGATGCAGGGAGCCTTGGATCGCATCGATGGCGGCGGGGCCGACGGGATTGGGGACGCCCTTGGTCAGGCCGAGCGAGGAGAGATCCTGGGGCACGGTGATGCTGACCGGGCCCGTGGCGCGCGGCGAGACCGCGGCGACGCTCTCTTGGCCGCGCGGCATGTTGCTCTGGCAGGCGACGAGGAGAAATGGGATGAGAAGAACCCACAGGCGACGCATGACGACCTCCCTCCGACGGCGCCGCCCCGTGCAAATGGCCGATGCCGCGGGCCGGCGCATAGACCAAAACGCGCGGCGCCCGGCCGGGGTTCCGCGCCGGCGTCCTGTCCCTTGACTCGCCGCGTTACCCCTCTCTATCCTCGCGGCGTATTGCAATTTCTTGAATTGCATTCCGATATAGCCTGCTTGTGACGCCATCCCACAGCACCGCCGCCGACGAAGGCTTCGTCTCGCTCTTCCGTGTCCAGGCCCGCGCGGCGCCCGAGCGCGTCTATGCGCGCTTCGACGGCACGCCCCTCAGCTTCGGCGCGCTGCAGCGCCGCTCGGACGCCTTCGCCGCGACCCTCGCGAGCCGCGGCATCGGGCGCGGCGAGCGCGTCGCGGTCATGCTGCGCAACAGCGCCGACGCGCTCGCGGTGATGTTCGGCCTCGCCAAGGCGGGCGCCGTCTGGGTTCCCGTGAATGCGCGCCAGCGCGGCGAGGGCCTGCGCTACATCCTCGAGCATGCCGCGCCGCGCCTGGTGATCGCCGAGGCCGATCTCGTGCCGGTGATCCGCGACAGCGGCGCCGCCCTCGGCGCAACGCCGCTCTTGGCACGGGACGGGGCAGGGGGTGACGACAGCGCAGCACCCAGGGCGGCGGAGACCGCGCTCGAGCCGATGCTCGCTCCGGGCGCCGCCTTCGCCAGCACGCCGCCGCGGCCCGAGGACATCGCCGCCATCATGTACACTTCGGGCACCACCGGGCGCCCCAAGGGGGTCCTCGTCACCCATCGCATGCTGCGCCTGGCCGGGGAAGGGGCGGCGCTCGTCTCGGCGGCGCGCGACGGCGACGTCCTCTTCGTGTGGGAGCCGCTTTATCACATCGGCGGCGCGCAGCTCATCCTGCTGCCGCTCCTGCGCGACGTCAGCCTCGCCTTCGTCGAGCGCTTCAGCGCCAGCCGCTTCTGGGAGCAGGTGCGCGACTGCGGCGCCACGCAGATCCATTATCTTGGCGGCATCCTGCAAATGCTGCTCAAGCAGCCGCCCGGCCCCCGCGATCGCGACCACGGGGTGCGCATCGCCTGGGGCGGGGGCTGCCCCGCCGAGATCTGGACGGAATTCGAGCGCCGCTTCGGCGTCGTCATCCGCGAATGCTACGGCATGACCGAGGCGTCGAGCTTTACCACCTGCAATGATAGCGGCGTCGTGGGCGCGGTGGGGCGGCCGCTGCCCTGGCTCTCGGTCGCCGTCCTCGACGAGGCGGGGACTCCCGTCGCCCCGGGCGAGCGCGGCGAGATCGTGGTCCGCGCGGTATCGCCGGGCGCACTCACCCCCGGCTATTACCGCGATCCCGAGGCGACGGCCGCCGCCTTGCGCGACGGCGCGCTCCACACCGGCGATCTTGGCTCCTTCGATGCCGAGGGCAATCTGCGCTTCCATGGGCGCCTCAAGGATTGCGTGCGCTGCAAGGGCGAGAACGTCTCCGCCTGGGAGGTCGAGCATGTCGCGGCCGGCCATCCCGCCGTCGAGGATTGCGCCATGATCGGCGTCGCCGCCGAGATCGGCGAGAGCGACATCAAGCTCTTTGTCCGGCCCAAGCCCGGCATGCATATCGATCCGGCGGCGCTCTCCCAATGGCTTGGCGCGCGGCTGGCGCCCTACCAGAATCCGCGCTATATCGCCATCGTCGAGGCGTTCGAGCGCACGCCGAGCCAGCGCATCATGAAGCACCGCCTCTCGACGCGACTCGACGACGCGTGGGACCGTTTGCGGTCGTAGTTCCGGGGTGGCCGCCCCACCTCTCCCCGACCCTCTCCGCCCCACCGGGGCGGAGAGGGTGCGACCCCGGACCGCGATCAGGGGGAGCGGGTGAGGTGGGGGACTGACGGGGAGCATCTGATGGCGGCGGCCGCGCGCGATGAAGGCGACAACGAAAGCCGCCGCGGCGCGCCGCGCGAGGTGCTGCTCGCCTTCCTCAAGCTCGGGGTGAGCTGCTTCGGCGGGCCGATCGCCCATATCGGCTATTTCCGCGACGAGTTCGTGCTGCGCCGCCGCTGGCTCGACGAGGCGGCCTATGCCGATCTCGTCGCCCTCTGCCAGTTCCTGCCGGGCCCTGCCAGCAGCCAGACGGGATTCTCCTTGGGGCTCATGCGCGCGGGCTTCCTCGGCGGGCTCGCTGCCTGGACCGGCTTCACCCTGCCCTCAGCCATTCTCCTCGTGCTCTTCGCCTATGGCGCGGGGTCGCTCACCGGGCCCATGGGCGAGGGACTGCTGCACGGGCTCAAGCTCGTCGCCGTCGCCATCGTGGCGCAAGCGGTATGGGGCATGGCGCAGAAGCTCTGCCCCGACCGCAGGCGCGCCGGAATCGCCGTGGCCGCGGCGGCGCTCATCCTCCTCGCCGGCTCGTCGGCGGCGCAGCTCGTGGCGATTGCCCTCGGCGGGGTCGCGGGCTTCGCCCTCTGCCGCGATGTCGGGCCGGCGGCGGGGGGTGGGCGCCTGCCGGTGCCGCTCTCGAAGCCCCTCGGCCTCGCCTGTCTCGCCGCCTTCTTCCTCCTCCTCGTCGCGCTTCCGGTGCTGCGCAGCGTGACGGGCGCGCAAGGCGTGGCGCTGTTCGAGGCCTTCTACCGCTCGGGCGCCCTCGTCTTCGGCGGCGGGCATGTGGTGCTGCCGCTGCTGCGCGACGCCGTGGTCGCACCCGGCTGGGTGAGCGACGACGCCTTCCTCGCCGGCTATGGCGCCGCGCAGGCGGTGCCGGGCCCGCTCTTCACCTTCTCGGCCTATCTCGGCGCCGTCATCCGGCCGGGACCCCAGGGTGTGGCGGGTGCCGCCCTCTGCCTCGTCGCTATCTTCCTGCCGGGCCTGCTGGTGGTGGCGGGTGCCCTGCCGTTCTGGGAGAGCTTCCGCCGCCGCGCGGGCGCCCAGGCGGCGATGCGCGGCATCAACGCCGCCGTGGTCGGGCTTCTGGCGGCCGCCCTCTACAATCCCGTGTGGACGAGTGCCGTGAAGGCGCCGGGAGATTTCGCCGTGGCGATGATCGGCTTCGTGCTCCTCGCGGTGTGGCGCGCGCCGCCGCTCGTCGTGGTGATCTTCGGCGCGCTTGGCGGAATCGCGCTAGCCGTCCTGGCGTAATCCTGTAGACTGCGCCCCCCATGAGCGAGACCCCGCCCCTTCTTTATCTCTCGCGCGGCGACATCGAGGCGCTCGCGATCGGCCCGCGCGAGGTCGAGGCCGCCGTCGAAGACGCCTTCCGCGCCAAGGCCGCGGGCAAGGCGTCCCTCGTTCCCAAGCTCGCCTTGCATCCCGCGGGCGGCGGCGCTTTCTTCCACGCCATGCCCGGCGCGCTTCAGCCGCCGCGGCTCGCCGGCGTCAAATGGGTGAGCGTCGCCCCCGCCGCACCCGGCCGCGCCCTGCCGAGCGTGCTCGCCCTCGTCATCCTCAACGATCTCGAGAGCGGCGCTCCCGTCGCCATCATGGACGGCACCTGGCTCACGGGCTTGCGCACCGCCGCGGTCTCGGTGGTGGCGGCGCGGCGGCTCGCGCGGGCCGAGGCGAGGACGATCGGCTTCGTCGGCTGCGGCGTGCAGGCGCGCACCCATCTCGCGGCCTTGCGCGCGCATTTCCCCGTGGCCGAGGTCGTCGCCTATAGCCGCCGCAGCGCCACCGCCGAGGCCTTCGCGCGCGAGGCCGCGGCACCGGGCCTCGCGGCGCGCGTCACCGACGATCCGCGCGAGGCGGTCGCGGGCCTCGACATCGTGGTGACGAGCGTGCCGCCGACGCCGGGGCCGCTCGGCGTCCTCGATCCCGACTGGCTCGCACCCGGCGCCTTCGCGGCTCTCGTCGATCTCGGCCGCTCCTGGCGCGCCGAGGGGATCGCGCGGATCGACCGCCTTGTCACCGACGACCGCCCCCATTACGCCGCGGCGGCGGCGCGCACCAGGCTCCCCTATGCCGGGCCGTTCCATGCCGAGCTCGGCGAGCTCGTGGCCGGCACCGCCTCGGGCCGCCGCAGCGCGCAGGAGCGCGCGATGTTCTTCAGCACCGGCATCGCGCTCGCCGACATCGCCGTCGCCGCCCTCATCGCGGCGCGGGCGCGGGCGCGCGGCGTGGGAACGGCGCTGCCGTGGTGAGGGACGAGCGGCCGGAGGCTTCGGCGCGCCGCATGCCGCCGGCCCGGATCTCGGTCGTGATGCCGAACTATAATCACGGCCGCTTCATCGCCCAGGCGCTCGAGGCGCTGTTCGCGCAGACGCGCCCGGCCGACGAGATCATCGTGATCGACGATGCCTCGACCGACGACAGCCTCCGGATTATCGACGGGCTGGCGGCCAGCCGTCCCGCCGTCTCGATCGTCCGCAAAGGAATGCGCGGCGGGGCGCTCGCAACCTTGAATGAGGGCCTCGACCGGGCCAGCGGCGAGCTGATCGCCTTTCCGGCGGCCGACGATCTCCTCAGGCCCGCGTTCCTGGAGGAGGCGGCGCGGCTCCTGGAGCGCTTTCCGGAGGCGCCCTTCTGCTCGGCCTGCGTCGAGCTCATCGACGGGGAAGGCCGGCGTCTCGGCGGCCGCCCGATCCTGCGGCCAATGCTGACGCCCGGATACGCGTCGGCCGAAATGGCGCGGTCGATGCTGGCGCGCGGCGACAACTTCTTTCTGGGTCCCGTGACGCTCTACCGGCGCGCCCGCCTGGTGGAGCTCGGCGGGTTCGATCCGTCGCTGGGTGCTGGCACTGATGGCATGATGCTGCGGCGCATGGCCGTCCGCTGGGGATTCTGCTTCACGCCCAAGGTGCTCGGCGCCTGGCGCCTGCACGGGGCCAACTATTCCGCCGCCGCCGTGGCGACACCCGAAAGGCTCGACCGCCTCATCCAGGCCAATCGGCGCGTCATCGAGGCGGAGCCGGATGGGCTCTTCCCCCGGGGCTATGCCCGGCTCTTCGAGCGCCGCCTGCGCTTCAACGCGGCGCGGCTGCCGCTCTCGCGGCCCGGCGACGGGACATGCGAGGACGAGCGGCTCGGTGCCGTGCTGGGCATGATTCGCGCAACCCGGATCGACGGCATGATGCTGCGCGCGTTTCGACACCTCGGACCCGCGTCGAGCCTCCTGTCGCTGGGCTGGCTCGCCCTGCGTCTCAGGCCGTTCTCGTTCGCGTGGCTGGCGGCGGAGGCTTGCCGACGGCTGGTGTCAGGGCGCGCCCTGTGATCCAAGCCCTCGGGTTGCGTAATTGATCTGCTGAGCTTTTGAGGGCGCAACGTCGCTCTCTGCGCTTGCGGCGTCGTTCGACGCGATCTGAGTTAGGCACAGAAGGACGCTGCTGCAGAACGCTGGACAAGTGTCATAACCATTTCTCAAGCGCCAGTTGTTGATCGCAGTGAGCGTTGCAACAGCCGGCCATGCGAGTGTGACGAGGGGAAGGAGCAGCGCCTTTTTCCATGTGTTCGGCCACAAATTGCGAATCAGCCACCTCTCGAGCAGAAGTAGCCGCCGCTTGGCGCGTCCTCCGGCGAACTTCGCCTTGATTTGGAGGCCGGTCCATCCCGCAGGCAATATATCGTCAACCTGTTGGGCCAATTCCGTGGTGAGATTGCCATAGGCGATATCACCTTGTTCGTGGTCGACGTAAACACCCACCACCGCATCACGGTCGAGGAGCGAGGTCAGCCGTTCCAGCAGCTTTCGTATTTTCCGCACGTCCGAGCGAGGTATGTGACACAGCGCGCTGCTGTAAGGCGCTCTTCCTCCCGCACCATTAAGCCATTCCGCCAAGGCGTTCGCATCCGTCAGATCGGATGTGCGAATGATATCGAAGTCGCCGATGCTTCCGAGCGATCGTGCAAGTGTGCTATCCGACGGGGCAACAAGCAGGTTGCGACGTTCCTGGCTCGCGTTCACATCCGCGATCCACCCCAACACCAGGCGGGAATCAAGCCACTCATGGTGCCACACCGGCACATGCGGCTTCACACTGGCCAACCGCCGCAGCCGCCCGAGAATCGCGAGATACGCGGTACGAAACGCGACGAGACTGAAAAGGCCGCGGCTTGCGTAGAGGGGGCCGCATTCGGGCGGAAGCGGAATTGCCGTCTCCAGGCCCATTTCCACCTGTCGCCGGACGCGCCAAGCCTCGACCCCGAAGACCCAATAGAAGTGTCGCACGTGATCCACCGGCTTTCTTTTCATCTTGCGGCGCAGCCGTGACATGAACGAAGCCGCTTCGGCGCGTATCGTGGCAAGGTTTGGCGGCAGGTCGCCTGCATGGAAGACGACGTCCACCTCGGCAAATCGGCGATGCTCGCGCGTGGTCCATCTCGAGAGCTCTTTGGCGATCTCGCCGATACGGGACGTTCCGCAGCGGAGATCCTGGTGCTCCTGATCCTCCGGCTGAAGCTCCAGCATGAAGAAATTGTCGGAATCGTCGAGGACCGTGAACCGTCCCGAAGGCACCAGTTCCGGCACAAATCCGTAGTCACAATAGGAATTCACCGGGGGCATGGGCCTTTCCGGCTTGATCGCGAGCATGAAGATGAGGTGATAGCGGCCCAGCAGGGTCGTCGAATCGACCTGCCAATAGATCTGGTTGTGCGTCGTGCATTCCATGAAGTCCTGACTGATGGTCTTGCCCACGACCGTTGGATGCAGGTGCTCGAAGGCGACCCGAACGAGTCTGCGCGGGGGGATGGCAAGGGACCCCGACGTGTGATCGACGGACCTGCGCAAGGCGGGGACGGTCGCTTCCGCGCAAGCGCGCAGCGACGGCGCCATGATGCACGGATTCCCTTCCGCCATTTTCTCATGGAGAGTCCGAAGCGATCCATCGGCCAATACGAAATCCGAATTCATGAAGACGAAATACGTATCGGTCTGATCGGCGCCGCTGTCCCGGATGCCGCGCGCGTAAGCCAGCGTCAGCGTGACGCCATAGACGCCGGTCGTGATGAGGTCATCGATGAAAATGAATCTCACGCGGCATAAAGATCGCAATATCCTGAATGCCCGCTCTTTCTCGAAGATTGGCGGGCTCTTTTCCGATGTCATTATCAGGACTTCCAGATCGCTGCTTTGCGCGAGATGGGGCAGATTGCCGGGAGCCAGGAACGACGGCAGCGATACTCGCGAAAATTCGTCGATGTATCGCTTGCCCCAGATGACCGTGAGAAACTTCACCCGCGGTTTGTCGCTCATTACTTTTTTCTCATATTATTTCTTGCCCTTCCGGGCGCACGATTGGGGAAGGCGACGCTGCGGATCGAGCCACAGCCGGCTGACATCATATTCATATTCAATCGAAAACCGGCGGGCCGCGCCCGCAATCCTTTCTCGAACGCTATTGGCTCAGTGTTTCCGAAAACCTTTCAGCCGACCCAGCCACTTCACGAGCGCGTCGGGAGCGACCGCGGAAGCGGCCGCGCGGACCTTGGCGCCGAAGCCCGCTGAGTATGAGTAATTGGAGCGCACCTTCAGAGGAATCTCTCCAACTCCGGTGCTGGTTTCGAGGCAAGCGACGAAGGGGGCGTCCTTGGTCTTGCGCATAATAACTGTGAGAGCGCAATTCGGCACCCTTACCGGGGAAGCGGCCGCCAGTTCGACAAGCTTGGGAAAAAGAGTCTTATAGGCGCGCACAGATGTATAAAGATCATCTTCGCCGACCGGCCCATCATACCAGATATCTACGATTTCGTAGCCGTTATACCCGACAAGGTCGAAGAGTAAGCGCCCTGTGTAGATGAAATAGCCATGGTCGGTAAACCCTGCCGTCGGCAGCTGATGCACGATGCACCCGCCGACGCGTGTCGCGTCATGGATGACCTGAAAGCTGTTATATTGATTTAGCACGTGCTCGGTGGTGCCGATATTGAGCACGGCATCGAATGCTCCTCGGAGGGTCTTTGGCAGCCGGTCCCGATTCAGATCGAAAATTTTCGTCTTGTATCCGACGGCAATATCGAGCGACGTATAATTTATGCCGCAGCAATCAAGGAGCTCTCCGGCAAATGCCCCGTTCGAGCCGCCCTTGTCGGCATCGTAACTGGAGCCCTCGACAATCCGACTGGCGAACTTCTCCACCTCCGACCCAGATTTCGTCGGGAGGTAGTGCGATATGAAGTCGCGAACGTGCTCAAGCTGAACCTGATAGAGATTGGAGCTGCCGATATCTAAGATTTTGTTCCCTTTTTCCAACAATCCATTGTCGCGAAGTCTGTCCAGAAATTCGAGCGTTATCCCCATCTATCTTCCCTAAGCGCTGCGCTGACGATTAGCCCCTGCGCTTACCCGCCCCAAGCGCGATCAGGTAATGCGCCATCTTGTGATGGCCCGTATGCACCACCTCGTCATTCATGCTGAACATGAAGACGTTGTGAAAGAATTCCTCCATCAGCGCCTTCAGCTCGGGCGCCGACTTGCAGTTGACGTGGCCGGCTTTCGATTGCGCGGACGCATAGCTCTGGCTTTCGAGGGAGGGCATGCCGATGATGGCAACACCATGTTCGCCCAAGCCCGCAAAGGCGTTCGCGAGAAAAATGCGTTCTCTGGCCGCTTCGATGTGCTCGAGCACGTCAAGCGCGTAAACCGCGTCGAAATTTCCGGGCACCGGTCCGTCGAGGAAATCATGGACGAACACGTCGAATCGCCAACGCGGCACCATTCTTTGCTTGATGTCGTCGACGAACACCGGATCGAAATCAGTCGCCGTGAGCTTGCCGACCTCCGCCTGAACGATCCGGGTACCGAATGCATCGCCGCAGCCGATTTCCAGGACGTGGCGTCGCCCGGCCAGCATCTTCGCCACGAACTTGTAGCGTGCCAGAACGAAAACGAGATGCTTCGGATCCTCGTGCCAGCTCTCATTGCCGCTTAGGCCGAGCCGCTCGAAACCCCGTTCGGATGCTGCTTTAAGGTGAACCTGATACTGTGGTTCCTTGGTTCTGATCTTGTCCATGACGAGTCGCTCTCCATCCGCCCCGGAACGTTCAATCACTGCGCAGGTGCCGTATCGCCCTGCTTGCCGACAATCCTCATTTCCGGACAGAGGACCACGAACTTTCCGCCTTTGTTCAAGTACTCGGCGTTGCTTTCGATGATCTTTTGCGCGTGGACCCACGCCAGGATAACCGTGTAGTCGGGCATCCGCTTGCACAGCTCCGATGTCGGCACGATCGGGATACCGTCGCCGGACGAATATTTACCGACCTTTTGCGGGTGATCATCGACGATGTATTCGATGGCGCCGGTCAGCCCGAGCTGGGATATCAAGGTGGGGCCGCTCCGCGCGGCGCCGTATCCGGCGATCGCCAAATTCTGCTCCCGCCATTCCTGGGCCAGGCGGCTCACGCGCTGCCTCAGCTGTCTCACCCTCTCGTTGAACTGTCGCAACGTGGCGATATCGTCGAGCCGACGTTGAGCCTCGAGCGCCAGCAATCGAGAGACGGACTCCTCGACGGGCCGGCTGCCCCCTTTGAGCTGCGCGGTTCCGATCAGCGCACCGTGCTGTATCGGCGCGCGGTCCGCCGCGATCAGCTCCAATCCGTGGCGATCGAGGAATCTGACCATGGGCTTCACCGAGTGGTGGCTCATATGCTCGTGGAAAATCGTCGCGATAAGCAGGCCGTCGATGATGTCGAGAAGATACTGCGCTTCGAAGACGAAGACTCCGCCTGGAGCGAGCATCGTCCGTACGCTTTCCGCCATCTCGCCGAGGTCGTCGGCATGAGCGAAGACGTTGAAGGCGCAGACGACGGATGCCGGACCGTGCTTTTCCCTTATGTCCCGCGCGAGATCCAGGGACATCAGCTTCGGGATGGTAGGAATTCCCGATGCGGTCGCCTTGCGTGCCACGGCCTCGGCCGGGTCGATGCCGAGCACATTAAATCCGGCGTCCTTGAACGGCCTGAGCAGGGACCCGTCATTGCTGCCGATATCGATCACCAGCGAGCCAGCCGGCGGCCGATAGGCGCGGATGACCTTGGCGGCGATCTGGCCAAAATGCTCGGGCATGCCCTTCGCATCGCTGGAATAATAGGTGTAGTTGCTCCACAGGCTCTTGGAATCGACGACGTCAAGCTGCTGAACGTGCCCGCAATCGCGGCACATATATACATCGACGGGGAAGCGCGGCGCCTTGGACGCCGTCTCGCGGTCAGCGCAGTAGTTCTCCGCCAAGGGTATCGGCTCGAGCTTGACCACGAGCTCCACGTTCGGGGAATCGCAGAGGCGGCATGTTTCTCTATGACGGATCGTGACTGTCACGGGCTACCCCTCCTGTCGATGTTCCATTTCCGAAACCAAATCGTCGACGACGTCGTTCAGCGGTTGTGGGGCGATCCCGGTGAGTCGCGTCGTCCGGCTCATTCCGAGTCCGCTGTAGCGCGGCTTGAAGAGGATGTTGATACCCCGTTCCACGGCGGTTGTCGGGGCGATCAATCTTGCATCGATTGCGAGCTTCCGGGCGAAGGCCTCGGCAAGATCGACATAGGTCACGTTCTCCGCCCCGGATAGGTGAAGATTGCCGGAGACGCGCTTCTCACCGATGGTGGCGAGCGCTTCGCCGACGAAACGGGCGGACATGGGGGCGAAGGTCAGATCGGAAAAAGGCGTTACCACTTCGCCGCGCGCCCATGCCGCAAACCAGGCCGGCAAAGGCGAGACGCCGGGCGCCAGTATTTTCGTGAGGCGGACGACGCTCAGCCGGCTCAGGGCATTCAAGTCGCGGGCGGCCGACCGGATGGATTTTTCTCCTTCGGACTTCTGCCGTGCATAGGCGATGCCCGGGGCATGCGGATCGTCCTCGGCCGGCCAAGGGCGCTCGCCGCCAAACACCGCATTCGTCGAAATAAACGTGACGAACAGGCCTTGCCGGAGCAGGGACGCGGCCAGCCGCGGAATGCATTGGGCATTGATGTGATGCGTGAGCGGGTCCTTCTCACAACGGTTGTAATCCGTCGCGGCGGCAATGATGAGCGCGTGCCCAACCTCGGGCGGTGCGCGGAACGGTGCGTCGCTCTCGAAATCGAGATAGACGCGTCGAGCATTGACCGTCTCGCGGCGGCGCGTGCTGGCGAGCACGAGAGCACCGCGGCGCTCGAGCGCCAGAACGGTTCGACCGCCGACGAGGCTGTCGCCACCAACGACCAGGAAACCGTCCCTGTCCCTAACCGACACGGCCATTCTGCTCCAGATGTCGCGCCACGGCCCCGGAAACGCCGTTCATATAGCGGCGCACCGCGAGATGGTCGCTCTCGGGAGGGGCGAACGGCGCCAGGATCGTCCGGCCGCGGTCGAACGGGCCGTTCGTGATCTCGTGAACGACGAGAAAGTCCGTCCGAATTAGCAAGGTGTGGAACATGCTCGTGTCGAGCCGATAATAGAATCTGCGGCCGGACCGGGCGTCGCCGAGCTCGATCACGTCGACGACCGCGCCCGACTCATCGAACATAACGACATCGACCTGCCCCTCGATGATATGGAACGATTCCGAGGTTCCGACATGTCGATGCGGATGGATATAGCTGGACGCCGCCATCGCGATGATCATCTCGTGCAGCGTGTCGTCGATGGACTTGTGCGCGCAGATGCGCGCCCGCTTTCGGGCGCTGCGTTCCGCCTGACGCTTTATGAAGACCACCTCGTCCGACCCGAGCCGGACGATTGGCTCCGCCGCGATGAAGACCTCGTCATTGATCCTGCGCAGGTTCATGCGGCGCTCGCGTTATGGACCGAATTGTTCCCGAGGGCGAAAATGGACAGGAACTTGCCGCCGCGGTCGAGATAACGTCCGTGCTTGGCGATGAGCTTTTGCTCGCTTTCGGCGCTTAGCGCCAAGAGACATATATCAACGCCGTCGAGGGCGGCGGAGCTGCGGATCGGCAGGCGCGATCCGGGCATCAGGAGCTCCTGCTTCTTGGGATGATCGTCGATGACGCAGTCGATCCAGGCGTGGAGTCCGTGCAGATTGATGAACCTCACCGCAAGGTGACCGGCGCCGAAAACGGCGATCCGCTTCCCTTGCCGCCGCCAATTCTGCAGCGACGACTGCAATCGGGCGGTGACCTCGCCGTAGCGCTTCGAGAACGCCGCGCCATCCGCGAGGAGAGCTGCGGGGGCCCGTGTCTCGGAGCGGCTTGGCCCGGTCGGAGCCTGGTTCGCGAGTATCCCTATCAAATGATCTTCAAAGGGATAAGGATAAGCGAAAACGTCTTTGCAGGCCAAATTTGCATGCCCCGCGACCGCGGCTAACGTGGACGACGAAAAATACGTTATGTGCTCTTCCCAAACGAAGCTGTAGTCGCACGCTTCGATGAATTTCGTGCAGTCGGGGATCTCGAGGAGCAGATAGCCGCCCGGCCGGACAAGCATGCTCATGACCGAGAGAAATCCCACGGGATCGTGCGCATGCTCCAGCACATGCCGGACCAGCAAGACATCCGCCTTGCCATGCTGTGCGACGAGCCCCGAAGCGGTTGCCGGTCGCATCACGGCTTGGATCGATTCAAGCCCTGCCTTTGGATCGTCGATCGCGAGGTCGGCGCGAACATCGTAGCGGTACGTATTTGTGAACCCGAGGCGATTGAACCGCTGCAGCATGGTGTCGTCTTTATAGGTGAGGCCGACGATCCGCGAGTCGCGATTCAGGCCGGGTAAGCTGCATAGGCGTGCGACCAGATCGTCGAGATGACGCTCGGGCTCATTATAAGTCAGCCACTCGAAGCGCGGCCGTACCATCGCGGGCGCCATGGGCGCCACCAGCTGAAGAAGTCCGCACGCACTGCATTGACCGATCACGAGGGGATGCGCATCCGCGCTTCGCTCGGTCATGGTCTCGAAGCGATTGCTTGGCGGCTGTGGGCCGAAGTCGAGAAGCACCGCCACCGCATCCGTTTGACAGCTTCGGCACCGCTGCGGCGCGTGATCCCAAGACGATCCGCGATTCGTCATCGATAGGCTTTCCATGGTCCAGAGCTACCGGAAACAGAGCCACAGGAGAGACATCTCAGCCGTATTGCTGCAACACGTCCTTGACCGGCCCGCTGGCGGCGATCCGCCCGCCCTCGAGCAGGACCGCCTTGGTGCAGACGCGCTCGATCAGCGCGGGGTTGTGCGAGGCGAGCACCACGATGCCGGCGCTGCCGACGAAGCTCTCGAGCCGGCGCTGGGCCTTCTCCATGAAGGCGGCGTCGCCGACGCCGATCCATTCGTCCATCAGCAGGATCTCCGGCTCGATGCAGGTGCAGACCGCAAAGGCGAGCCGCAGCATCATGCCGGTGGAATAGGTATGCGCCGGCATGGCCAGGTAATCCCCGAGCTCGGTGAAGGCGGCGATCTCCTCGGTGCGCGCGCGGATCTCCGCCGGCCTCAGGCCGAGGAACAAGCCGCGCATCATGATGTTCTCATACCCGGTCAGCTCGCCGTCGAGGCCGAGCGATATGTTGAGGAGGGACGACACGTGGCCCAGGCGCCGCACCGTTCCCATCGTCGGCTGATAGACGCCGCCCAGCACGCGCAGCAGCGTCGTCTTGCCCGCGCCGTTGCGGCCGACCAGCCCGATGCGGTCGCCGTGCTCGAAGGTCAGGCTCACATTGTCGAGGGCGCGCACGGATACGCTCATGCCCTGGCCGCGCCCGATCCGCCCGCCCGCACCCTTCTCCAGGAGACTGTTCTTCAGCGAGCGCGTATTCGCGCTGTAGACCGGGAAATCGACCGTGACGGAGTCGAGCTGAACGCTGGCCATGGCCGTCACGTCCAATAGGCGATGCGCCACGAATAGCGCCGGTACATTGCGAGGGTCACGAGCCAGCCGGCGACGGTGACGCCGAGGGCCACGAGCCAGGAGACGAGCCCCGGCGCCTGCCCCAGGAGCGGCCCCCGCACCAGCTCGAGGAAATGATAGAAGGGGTTGAGCTGAATGAGGAAGGCGCGGCCGGGCAGCGATTGCGGCTGCCAGATGACCGGCGTGATGAAGAACGTGACCTGCACCACGCTCGCGACGATCTGGGGGATGTCGCGAAAGCGGGCCGAGAGCAGGCCGAGCAGCAGGCCGACCCAGACGCCGTTGATGCAGAGGAGGGCGAGGCCGGGAAGGGCGAGAAGCCCGGCCCAGCCCGGCCAGATCGAGAAGATGATGGCGACGAAGACGAAGATGACGAGATTGTGCGCGAAGATGATGAGGTTGCGCCACACGGTGCGGTAGGCATGGACGGAGAGCGGCAGGTTCACCTGCTTGATGATGCTCTCGGCCCCGATGAAGATGCTGCAGCCGTCGGTGATGAAGCTGGCGATCAGGCCCCAGACGATGAAGCCGAGCGTGATGAATGGCAGATAAGTCGCGACATCGATCTTGAACAGGCCGGCATAGAGCAGGCCCAATGAGGCCACCATCACGCCCATGCTGATGGTGAGCCAGAACGGCCCAATCTTGGAGCGGCGGTAGCGCTGGCGGATATCCTGCCAGCCGAGCAGGCCCCAGAGATAGGATGCGCGCGCGCCCGCGATGATGTCGGAAACGGCGAGCGCTGCGCGCTCGTTGCCGGGAGATACGGTGACATAGGCGGGATCGGATGGAGCCATGGCCTCGCGCGCGCCCGGCGGCGCCTTATCTCCGGCCGCCCCCGAGGCGGCGCGCGTTTCGATCCGCACATATTCCAAATCGTATCTCCCTCGCCAGGATCATCCACCGGCGGTCGCTTGTCCGCGGCACTCTTCCTATCGGCAATGGCTTGAGGAAGAGACCGGCGCCCGCGGCGCGGCCTCTCCAATCGCGGAGAACCAATAGCGGAGAAGTCGGGTCGGCGCAACCCGGGACGGCGCGCCCGCCCGGGTGGCGCACGCGGCGAGAGAGCAAAGCTGTCGCGGTGAGGGGCGGTCGTCGCGCGCTCAGCCCGAGCCGCTGCTCCCCGCCTGCGGCAGGCCCGAGGCGAATGGCGAGGGCGCGCTCGGGTTAGCACCCGGCGCCGGGCCGAGGCCCGGCATCGTGGGGAGGGTCCCGCTCGCGCCCGGCGCCGGCAGCCCCGGGAGGGCGGCGGGTGTCGCGCTCGACGGCGGCAGGAGCGACGGCAGCAACAGGGCCGAGAACTCGAGATTCGCGACCTGGCTCTGGAAGCCGGCGACCATCGCCGCCTCATAGGCCTGGAGGCCCTGCTGCTGGGCGAGGAGGGCCGCGGTGTCGGCGGCACCCCCCACGAGCTGCTGATCGAGGACGCTCTGCTGCAAGGTCTGCGACTCCATGACGAGGCTGCCGCCGGGCCCGGCATAGTTGCTCGCGAGGCAGTCGAAGGCGAGCGCTGCCTGGTTCAGCACCGCGACCGTGCCGGTGGGATCGGCGGCATAGGCGGATTGCAGCGTGCCGGCGTCGAGGGCGAGCGTGCCGTCGGGCTGGATCGAGATGCCGAGCTGGGCGAGGCTCGTGGTGGCGCCGCCGACATTGAAGCTCTGGCTCAGCGTGCTGCTCAGATCCGCCATGAGCTGCGCCGCGTTGGGATCGGTCGCGAGCGAGCCGGAGCTGCCGGTGAGGCTGCTGAGCGTGCTCAGCAAATTGTTATAGGCGTCGATGAGGCTTTGCGCCGCCGCGGTAATGTCGCCGCTCACCTGGCCCGGCGCCTCGAGGCTCTGCATCGCCGTCTGCATGGTCGCGACCCCGGCGGTCAATTGGCCGAGTGCTGAGATCTGCACCTCGTCGGCGTTGATCGCGCTCGCGTTGGCGGATGCAGCGCCCTGCCCGGCCGCGGGCGGCGCGAGCAGCGAGGGGTTGAGTCCATAGACGCCCGGCACATCGTAGGATTCGAGGAGGGCGTAGTAGCTCATCGGGTTGATGGTCATGGCGCACCTTTTTCCTCAGCGCGCCCCGGGCGGGGTGGCCGGGATGCGCGGCGCTATCGAGCGCCGATCGTATCTATAAGGGCGAGCCGTTGAGGATTATTTACCAATGCTTAGGATACTAAGCAATTATGCGATAAATGCCGCTAAAATTTATGGCAACCTGCGGCGATCGCGAGCTCCATGGGGGCGAAGCGATCCAAGTCTTTCGCAAATATTCTGGATGGCTTCCCCCTCGCGAGGCTCAGGGTCGCCATGACGGCGACAGCGGGAGCACGCCGCTTCGCGGCCCTACGCCGCGGCGGCGACGCCGTCCACGGCGCGGCGCAGCGCCGCACGCGCCAGGAGGCGCGTCGAGTCGAGGGTGGGGAGCGGCGAGTTGGCGTCGCTCATGATGAGGGGAATCTCGGTGCAGCCGAGCACGACGGCGTCGCAGCCTTCGTCCCGCATCCGCGCGATCACGCGCCGGTGATAGGCGATCGCCTCGGGCTTGAGGATGCCGTAGACGAGCTCGTCCATGATGATGCGGTTGATCTCGTCCCGCTCGGCGTCGGTCGGGCGCAGATAGGCGAGGCCGCGCGCCGCGAGCTTCTCGGGATAGACCTCGCTCGCGACGAGCCAGCGTGTGCCGAGCAGGCCGAGGCGGCGGAAGCCACGCGCCGCGGCCTCGGCGGCGACCACCTCGGCGATATGCAGCCAGGGCAGGGGCGAGCGCCGCTCGATATGCGGCAGCGCCTGGTGGATGGTGTTGTCGGGACAGATGAGGAAATCGGCGCCGAGCTTCGCCAGCTTCTCCGCGGAGGCGAGCATGATCTCGCCGACGCCCGGCCAGTCGCCGCGCTCGAGGCAGGACACGTAGTCCGCGAGCGAGGGCGTGTGCAGCGACACCTCGGGATGGGCGTGGGGGCCGAGGAGGGCCGAACCCTCGGCGCAGATGGTGCGGTAGCAGAGGGCAGCACCCTCCGCGGAGCAGCCGACGATTCCGATGTGCCGGGATTTGACGTGCAGAGGCATGATGTTGCCGTCCCTCGCGCGAGGTGGAGCGCTTGCGGCCGTTACTACGCGCCACTGTCGGAGAGTGAGTCAAGCGATCGCACCAGTCCCGTCATCGCGACCCCGAGCCTCGCGAGAGGGAAGCGATCCAGACCTTACCATTCGTCTGGATGGCTTCGTCCCGCGTCGCCTCGCTCCGCTCGGCGTCGCGCTCCTCGCCAGGACAGCGGGAGGAGTGCACCCGCTCGCGCGTGCTCTTCGCCACGACGAAGGGATGTAAATCGCGCGCCGCGCAACCGCCGCCATCACTCGGGCGCGCCGTGGCCGGCGGCTATGCGCAGCACGCCGCGGATGAGATCGCGGAACGCGGCGTCGTAATTGCCGCCCTTACTGCCCCAGGCATAGTCGGTGCCCTGCCAGCGCAGGCGGAACCGCGCGACCCAGCCGGGAAGGTCCTCGTGGAACTCGAGGGTGCCGGCGACGACGGCATCGCCGGGGGCCGCGTCGCCGGGCTTGGGCTCCGGGAAGCCGTTGCGCCCGACGCCCCAGGCGGCGAGATCGGCGGCGCTCGGGAAGCGCACCGCGAGGCCGTAATCCGCGGCCTCGCCGGCGAAGGCCTCCCGCTGGTCGGCGCCCGCGGGCGTCTCGTAGGTGAGGAGGTAACGCTTGCCGTCGAAGCCCGTGATCGCCAGCACCGGCACGATGACGGGCCGCGCGCCGCGCCAGACTTTCATGTCCAGCTTCGCGAGGATGCGGTTGATCTGCTCCGGCACGAAATGGACGATGAGGTTGTAGGAGCGGTCGGAGGTGCCCTGGTCGTCATGGATCGGGACACCGGCCATCTGGTCGACATAGTCGAAGGAATCGACGAAGGCGTCGGCATGCTTGGCGAAGGCGTCGACGCGCGGGTCGCGCTCCAGCCGCGGCTCGCCGGTGAGCTTCACCAGCACGGCGCGCAGGCAGCGCGCGAAGCCGATGGGGCGCATGCGCATGTCGCGGCCGGTGACGATGGTGGTGGCCTGGTAATAGGTGCCCATCCCCGCCGCCGCAGCCACCGGCGCCGGCGCCATCCCGATAGCCCGCGCCGGCCCCGCCGACGCCGCCATCGCGAGGAAAGCGGCGAGCAGCGCCGCCGCGCGCCCCAATTGCCGAAAGCCTAGGCTCGCCATCCCGTTCCTCCTTTAGACCACCATTATTGTTATAGGTGGTTATTCACGGAACGTTAGCGCCGACGGCGGCGCGCGGCAAGAAGGAACTGGCCGGCGCCGGCTCCGGAAGCCCGACAGAGTTTGGTTAGCAGGCTAATCTATATTTGATTTTCCACCTCACTCTCCGCTTGCGCGGGTCCCTCCCTCTCCGCCTCATTGGGGCGGAGAGGGTGCGACCCCGGACTGCGATCCGGGGGAGCGGGTGGGGTGGGGGACTCAGAGAGCAGCGGGTGAGATGAGGATGAGAAAAAGGATGCCGAAGTCGCCCCCTTGCGTCGCCCCCGCGAAAAGCGCCTTCGCATCACGCCCGCCTCGTCGTCCCGGCCGGAGCGGAGCGCCGGGCCGGGACCCAGGAAGGTATTGAAATCACTGGGTTCCCGCTTGCGCGGGAACGACAGGTAAGGGGTATCGGGCAGCCGAACCGGCGCGGCAACTGGATAAGAGAGGGGATGCCAACGTCGCCCCCTTTTGCCAAAGGTTGCATCCACAAGATGTTGTGGTCCGCGTCGCCTCTTGAGGCTGCGCCGGGGCTGGGCCATGCTGCCGGCGGAAAGGGAGTGCCATGCCCGAAGGAAACGCCCCACGCGCCATCGGCCTCGACCACCACGGCGGACCGGTCCACAGCTTCTTCCTCAAGAAGGGCGCAGCACCACGCCCGGCGATCGCCCGCGCCGAGGGCATTTACATGTGGGACAGCACGGGCAAGCGCTATATCGACGCCTCCTCGGGCCCCGTCGTCAGCAATCTCGGCCACGGCAACAAGCGCGTTCTCGCCGCCATGGTGGAGCAGGCGGAGAAGGCGAGCTTCGCCACCATTACCGCCTTCGAGAGCGAGGCCAACCGCCGCCTGGCCGAGCTCGTGACCGGCCTCTCGGGGCCGGGCCTCGAGCGCGCCTTCTTCGTCTCCGGCGGCTCCGAGGCCACCGAGGCCGCCCTCAAGCTCGCCCGCCAATATGCCGTTTCCAAAGGCGAATCCCGGCGCTGGAAGGTGATCGGGCGGGAGCCCGGCTATCACGGCGCCACCCTCGGCGCCCTGGCGGTCACCGGCGATCCCCAGTCGGAGGCTCTCTTCGGCCCGATGATGCGCGTCATGCCCAAGGTGCCGGCGCCCTTCACCTATCGCCTGCCGCCCAATCACGACGCGGAGTCCTATGCCCGGCACTGCGCCGCCGCCCTCGAGGAGACCATCCGGCGCGAGGGGCCGGAGACCGTGCTCGCCTTCATCCTCGAGCCCGTCGGCGGGCTCGCAACCGGCGCCCTGGTGGCGCCCGACGCCTATTACGGGGCCGTGCGCGCCATCTGCGACCGCTATGGCGTGCTCCTCATCTATGACGAGGTGATGAGCGGCGCCGGCCGCACCGGGCGCTTCCTCGCCGCCGAGCATTGGCCCGCGGCGCGGCCGGACCTCGTCACGCTCGCCAAGGGGATCGCTGCCGGCTACACCCCCATGGGGGCCGTGCTGGCGCCGGCGGCGATGGTCGAGACCGTCGCCGAATCAGGGGGGTTCCTCCACGGCCACACCTATTTCACGAACCCGCTCTCCTGCGCCATCGGGGTCGCCGTGGTAAGCGAGATGATCGAGCGGGACCTCATGGGCAACGCGGCGCGGATGGGGGCGCATCTCAGCCGGCGGCTTGCGGCCCTCCAGGCGCAGAGCGCCATCCTCGGCGATGTGCGGGGCAAGGGCCTCCTGATGGCGATCGAGATCGTCGCCGACAAGGGGAGCAAGGCCATGCTGCCCCTCGAGCTCCTGGCCGCCCAGCGCATCAGCGAGCTCGCCGCCGCGCGCGGGCTCCTCCTCTACACGCGCCGCACCGCGGCGGGGAAGTACGGCGAGTGGCTCATGGTCTCGCCGCCGCTCACGGTCACCGCCGGCGAGATCGACATGATCGTCGAGCTCTTGGGCGAGACCCTCGAGGCCTATGAGGGCGAGCTGCGCCGCGCCGGGGTGATTTGACGGCCGATCAACGCCTTGCCGCCGGAAGCTCGAGACTTGGTGGATCGCTAAAGCCTTGTCATTCCCGTGAAGGCGCAGGGCTGTCCGGGGAACGGTGCCGGGATGCAAGGCGCGATAGAGGGACCCGCCCCCATCGTCACGGCCGGCCTCCGTGCCGGTCGTCCACGTCTTACCAAGGGGCGGCGGCCTGGACGTGACACGCACCGCAATGGAGCTTGGATACGGCTCGACGTCAGCTTTCGTGCACGCGTTCCGTACCGAGATGGGATGCAGCCCCCGGGCCTATATGCGCGGGCGTGGGGCCGCTCAAGGCGCCCCCGGCTAGTGTTGTGACTCCAACGGCTCGTTCTATTTGGCCGTCATGCCCGCGAAAGCGGGCATCCAGGCCCTGGATTCCGGCTCTGCGCGGAGCCTGTCCTCGGGCCCGCCTTCGGCGGGACCCGGGGGCTCCGGCCGGAATGACGACCTTTGAATGCGAATCGAATGTCAAAATCACAACACTAGTACCCCCTATCCAAAGAGCCTGAGTCGTGATTCAAGATATGAATGATACTCAAGGCGAGAGAGGTCCGGCTGAGGCCGGAGGATCGTGCGGTGCTTGAGGCTCGGTGCCGCGCGGCGACGACGCCGCAACGTGATGTGCGGCGGGCGCGGATCATACTGCTGGCGGCGGAAGGGGCGAGCACGCGGTCGATTTCGCGGACGGTTGGC
>Ga0209061_1000498_pt1 | contig 98046 bp, 78 predicted proteins | sample Coa_R1_10_FD_187157 | JGI IMG/M metagenome (GOLD analysis project Ga0209061, IMG submission 187157) | Surface soil microbial communities from Centralia Pennsylvania, which are recovering from an underground coalmine fire - Coalmine... | ecosystem: Environmental > Terrestrial > Soil >...
AGAAGAGCTGGGACTACAGATGTACACCCAAGATTACGATGAGGCTTTTCCCACAGCGCGCATCTACACCGATCCGCAGAAGTACTTCTATCACACCACCTGGCGCGCGGTGGTGATGCCCTATACAAAAAACGACCAAATTTTGATCTGCCCCTCGGCGCCTTGGTCGCGTAACGAGTTCGATTGGCCGGGGGATTTTGGGTGCCTGCAAGATGGTACGATGACCCGCCAGGATTGGCTTCATAGGCATTTCCATAGCGAATCCAATTTGGCGTTGAACGGGGACGTGTTCAACAACGAGATCGATCACAAGATACGCCTTGACCATATACCACGTCAATCGTGGATTAGGCGGCCTTCTGAACTGATCTTGATTCTGGAGACACGCGACTTTTGGCCGGACCTGGGCACCTGGACGTTCCCATGGGAGTACGACGCAGGAGGTGGTTCATTACCGTTTTGGCACAATAAAGGGGGCAACTGGGCCTTTGCCGATGGGCATGTCAAGTGGATGCGCCTAGCCTCAACCGTTTCTCCAACCTACATGTGGTATAACTCCGTTCGAGAGGATATTAACGACCGTCGAATTGACTACTGTGGAGCGCCAAACGTGTCGGACAGTCAGTTTGTAGACTGTTTGTTAAGCGTTATTCCACCGGCGTATCGGTAGGAAGAGGAAGATGAATCGCGAACTTCCACAGGTGGTAGTTATAGCGGTATTGGCTGCACTGGGTATTGTGTTGGCGATAATCGCTTATCGCCTGTTGGAGCCACCCAAGCGAAACGTCTCTCCCATGGAACAGGTACAGATGCTTAATCATGCTAAGCCTCTGCCTCCTACTTTCCACTACTAATGGCGGAAAGTAGCACGAATGCAAAGGGATATTATAAAGGCTGCAGAGTCGCGCCGTGCCGCAGGAGGAGTTTGTAGGTTCGCCGGTTGCTTATGCGTGGCCTAAAGGTAGAAGACCACGTTTTTCCCTGTTGGCCCTACACACCAAGGGTTGGAGATATGTGCCCCTAGTTATTGTGTTGCTGGCTATGGGGTTTTATGTGGCTTGGGGAATTCGCTGCAGTGTCACCCGCTACGAACGCTTTGGCGCTATGGCCTACGACCTCGGCATTTTTGTGCAGGGGGTTTGGCTGCTAAGCCGGTTTCAAACGCCCTTTATAACGCTGCGGGGGCTGAACCTGTTTGCCGATCATTTCTCGCCCATTCTCCTCCCCATCGCCCTCATCTATCGTCTTTTTCCCGATCCAAAAACATTGTTAGTGCTTCAAACGCTTGGGCTGGCAAGTGGAGCAATAGCGGTCTATCTGTTAACACTATCTCGGCTGCGCAGCCAACTGCTAGGCATAGCGCTTGCTTTGGCCTATCTCTTCTATCCGGCCTTGCAGTGGATCAATCTATTTGACTTTCACCCGGATGCATTCATCACCCCATTCCTCCTTTTCGCTTTTGTAGCGTTAGAAAAAAGGCGGTGGAAAGCCTTTTGGTCACTGCTTATCGGTGCCTTGGCCTGCAAAGAGAGTTGCGGCTTGGTGGGGATGATGTTGGGGTTTTATGTGGGTGCCAAAGACGGTTGGAGACGTGGGCTTGCGGTGAGCCTGTTTAGTGTGACATGGCTTTTAACGGCTCTCAAAATCATGCAATGGCTCAACGGAGGGCATCCATCGGCCTATCTTTCGCTTTATCATGCCTATGGCAATAGCCTGTTCGGCATCATAGCATATCTGTTGCTGCATCCTCTACGCGTGCTGACCATAGTTATATCCGACCAAAATCTGGCCTATTTGGGCGATCTGCTCTATCCGTTGGCTTTTATGCCTCTGCTTGCACCGGAGATTTTGGCGCTTCTTGTTCCTATCCTCCTCAGCAATCTGCTTGCCGATCGCGTTCAGATGCACTACGTCGGCTTTCACTATTCGGCACCCATCATTCCTTTGCTCATGTTGGGCACGGTTTTAGGAATAGAACGCGTTGGAGAGCTATTTCAAAACTATCCCATTTGGCGGCGGTGCACTTATGGCTTATTGGGTGGAGGCGTTTTGGTCTGCGCCTCTATGGCGACACACCTTATGGGAGCTTGGCTTGGAACCACCTCCCCCTATCCGCCGATGCTAAGTGAAGCGCAAAGCCAAAAGGTGCGCCGATGGCTGCGCCAAATTCCCTCTGATGCCAGCGTTTCCGCCCAATCGGCGCTTACGACCTGGTTGGCCCAACGCGAACGGGTTTACGTTTTCCCCAACCCGTTTCAGGCGGCCGCTTGGGGAAACAGCGCCCAAGCTCTGCGCAACGAGGAGCTGCAGGATTTTCATGCGTTGCCGCCCAAAGAGCTGCAGCGTCGCTTTGCACAAAGCGATGTAGAGTATGTGGTATTGAATATCGCGCCGAATGAGTGGCCTCTTACGGCCAACAACTATGCCTATATGGTGGCGCAGCTGTTAAAAACCCCTGCATATGGAGTTATTCAAGCTTCCGGCGATTTTGTGCTCCTGCGTCGGGGCGCCGATCATCGGCGGGGGCTGCGTCTGCTACAAGGCACCGCTTGGCAAAACCCCATCTTCTCGCTGTTTTCCTCTCCTCCGGCCAACTAAGTCTTCCGAACGCGATGCGCCCTCTCTTATTTGACTTACTCTATGCAGATAGGTGTGAAACTGCCGGCTTGGCCTGTTGAGGGCGCAAAATGCCTCACCTCTTCCCTCTGCAGAAGAGAATGTTAGAATAAAAATAGGTAGACAAAATTATGCTAAAATTGAGCTAAAAATCTTCGTGGGGGAAAGACGCGGTGAGCCGGCGGTTTTTTCTCGATATGAACGCTTTTTTCGCCTCTGTGGAGCAGCAAGAAAACGCGGCGCTGCGGGGAAAGCCCGTTATTGTGGTGCCGCTTAAGGTGCCGACAACTTGCGCGATAGCCGCCTCTTATGAGGCAAAAGCGTTTGGCATTCGCACCGGCACCAGCGTGAGGACGGCGCGTCGTCTCTGTCCAGAACTGGTGGTGGTAGAGGCACGCCCCCTGCTTTATGTGCAGTATCATCGTGCTCTCTGTGAGCTGCTTCAAGCCTATTTCGTTTCGGTTCAGGTGCTTAGCATAGACGAGATGGTTTGTGGGATCGGGCGGACAGTGCAGGGGCGCCCGATGGAGGAGGCCTTAGCCCGTCAGGTACAGCGCGCCATAAAGGCCCAGCTCGGCGACCAGATGCGCTGCTCCATTGGCATCGGCCCGAACACCTTTTTGGCCAAGGTGGCCTGTGAACGTCAAAAGCCCGATGGTCTTACTATCTATGAGAGCACCGATCTGCCGGAAGCCCTCTTTGCGCTCGAACTCACCGATCTGCCCGGAATCGCCAAAAGGATGCTCGCACGTCTAAATCAGCATAACATACGAAGCGTACGCGATCTTTATGAGGCCGATGTGGTGCATCTGCGTCGGGCTTGGGGTAGTGTGGTTGGAGCGCGTTGGTATTGGATGCTTCGTGGCTCGTTGGAGATGGATTATGGTGGGTATTGGGGGCGCCCGCGTAAGTCGGTGAACTGTTCGCACGTTTTACCGCCGGAATTTCGAGATCGTTATGGTGCGCACCGCATTCTTCTAAGGCTTTGCGAGAAGGCGCTTAAGCGATTAAGAGAGGAGGCGTTGGGGGCTTCCAACGTGGAGGTTCGGGTGGATTATCGGCATCGGTACGATTTCACAACGTACTCTTGGCGGCAGCGAAGCACGAAACATCTGCATGCCAACGAGGAGAGCACCTGGTTGCCTATTGTGCGCAAACTGCTGGATAGGGTGCCTTCCACACGGTTTAACTACCAGCCGATACGGGTTTCCATCACCTTTTCGGGCCTGTTGGCGGAGAAAGATCAGAACCTAAGTCTTTTTGAAGAGGAGCCGAACAAACGGGCTTGTGTGGCACGTGTTGTGGACATGCTGGAGGCGAGAGGGCTGCCGATAGCCCGCGCCTCGCTCTATGACCTGAGGGAACAGGCGCCTTACCGCATTCCTTTCGGGGCACCGCATCCTCCTACGATATCTTCACCGGAATGAAAGTGAAGATAACTCTTTTTGCGGTGTGTCGTCTGAATAGATGCAATGTTCAGGCGCGTTCAAAGCGTTTGCTGAAAGCGCTCTGAAACTTGTGGAGGATAAGACGATGAACAAACACCATTTTCGATGGTTGCGCCTTGCCGGTGTGGCTTTCGGGATCGGATGGAGTGTGGCCACGGTAACGTGCAGCGCACAAGGGTTTGGACAAGGCGGGCCGCCGCCCGGCCCAGGAGGTTTTCAAGGAAGGCAAGGGCGTGGCTTTGGAGGGCCGATGGGCTTTCGCTTTGGCCCCGGCGGTTTTATGATGGACCCCCGCCAGTCCAGCGCGATGGCCTTGCTGGGGCGGCCCGATGTGCAACAGGAGTTGGGGCTAAGCCAAGACCAGCGACAGAAGATCGGGCAGATTCAGCGCGATATGGCACAACAGCGGATGCAAAAGATACGCGATTGGATGCAGCAGAATCCGCCGCCGAGTCGCTCCGACTTCGATAATATGACGCCGGAGGAGCGTCAGGAGCTTTTCCAGAAACGCCAAAGCGCCATGGCCGCGCTACAGCAGGAACTGCAGGACGAAGAGCAGAAACAGATCTCCCAGGTGCTTACGGACGATCAGCAGCAGCGTTTGCAACAGCTCGATCTGCAGTGGCGCACCGCTTTGGCGCTTGCCGACGATAAGCTGGCCGCCAAGTTGAATCTCAACGATCAGCAGCGCCAGGAGATTCAACAGATATGGCAGCAGTATCAGCAAACGACGCGGCAAACTATGTCGTCTCTCTTCAACCGTGGTGGGAATAACCCTCCGGGCGGTCCTCCAGGCCCCCCGCCTAACGATCAGGGTGCTCCTCCACCTCCTGGCGGCCCCGGTGGGCCTCCGCCTGGGCCTGCAGGGGGCCCACGCCCCTTCGGGAGGGGTCCCGGCGGTTTTGGGGCCCAATTTGCCCAACTGGAGCAGAAGCTCTATCAACAGCGTGTAGATGCCGGGAAGAAGGTGCTCGCTCTGCTCACCCCCGACCAACTGGCACAATGGCAGCAGATGACGGGCAAGCCCTTTACGTTCCACTTCGAGATGCCCGGCGGGCAACCTCCTCCGCCTCCTGGCGATCAGGGGCCACCGCCCCCTCCGCCACCGGACGATCAGCCCCCTCTTCCAGATAGGCCGTTTTAGAGATTAGCGGCCAGGCGCTATGGTTTCGGCGCTGAACCACTGATGAGAACAGAAACGGGGCATTAAAAGCACACGGCGGGGAGTGAGCAGTGCTCACTCCCCGCCTTTAAATGGCGTTTACTCCGAAATCGAAGAAGATGTGTTCGGAGGTTCGATCTGTACCTTCATGCCGTCCTGCAACTGCATCTGTCCCTGGGTCACCACCGCCTCGCCAGCAGAAACACCGCTGCGAATCTCTATTTTGTCCGGAGTAACGAAGCCGAGCTGTACCTTGCGTTGGTGTGCAACGTTGTTCTCTACAACAAACACCGTACCCACTCCGTCGCTTGGATTAAGAACGGCAAGATAGGGCACGAGCACAGCGTGGGGATGAACGTCGAGCACAATAGTACCTCTTGCAAACATTTGAGGGCGTAGCTGGTGGCTGTCGTTAGGCAACGAGATGCGCACGGTGAAGCTTCTGGCTTGTGCAGAGGCCACCGGGAAGAGTTTGCTGACACGTCCTTGAAACGTTTTCCCAGGCAAAGCATCCACGGTGACGGTTACCGGCTGACCGATATGCACCTTTTCAAATTGGGATTCGGGCAGTTGGGCGTCGAAGTAGATGTTTTCCAAAGAGACGATTTCGAGCACCGATTTTCCGGCTGCAAGCTGTTCTCCTGGCTCTGCCAGGCGCGCGGCTACCACTCCAGAGATGGGCGTGGTGATGGTGGTATCTTCAAGCTGTTGTCGGGCATAGGCTACGGCGGCTTTGGCCTGGTTCACCTGCGCTAGGGCCGTCTGGATGGCGGCTTGGGCATTTTTCACATCCTCTTCGCGCAGCTTAATCTGGTCGCGATTGGCCAGTGCGGTTTGAAGCGCCTGCTCGGCCTGCTCCACATTATACTGTGCGCTTTTGATCTCTTCTGGGCGGTTGCCCGCTTGAATTTCGTCGTAGGCCTGTTGGGCAGCGATATAGTTAGCTTGTGCTTGGTCGGCTGCTGTCTGGGCCTGATCGAGCTGTTGAGCCGAGATGGCGTTTTGGCGGTAGAGGCTCTCGTAGCGTTGCAGATCGGAACGGGCTTGGTCGTAGGCGGCTTTGGCCGCCAACATCTTCTGACGGGCCTGTTCGCGGTCTTCCGAGCGGGCACCCTCTTCCACAATTTTGGCCTGCTCTTTGGCGGCGTTCAAAGCGGCCTGTGCTTGGGCGATGGCATGTTGCGTTTGCGATTTGGTTAGTTGCAGATTGGTGAGAGCGCTGTGGTATTCCACTCTGGCCTGGTCGAGCCGGGCGATGGCCGCTTGGAGATTGGCCTGCTGCTGTTCGAGTTGTGCTTGGAGATCGGTGGTGTCTTGTTGTGCAACCACCTGCCCCGCCTTTACGCTGTCTCCTTCACGATAGTAGACGGCCACGAGCTTGCCGGCTGCCTTGGCACCCACGGTAACATCGTTGAGGGCCGTGAGCACACCGGTTACGACGGTTGTCTGTTCGATGGTGCCGATGCGTGCGGGAGTTACCTGCACGAGCACGGCCGCTTTCGTATCGGACGTGGGGGTGGCCGAAGTGGCTGCCGGTTTTGAAGAATGTGCGCATCCGGTAAGAAGAGGCCCTAAAAGACCGGCAGCTGCAAAAAGGGTAAGAAGCTTTTGTGCTTTATGGAGCTTGTTCATCGGGAACCTCCGGAGGGCAGATTCGGCAGACCAAGCGCATGGGGTGAGGGCTGGCTTTGATACCCGGCACTTTGTAGGGTATAGGAGTAGCGCCCTACGGCGCGATCGAGGGCTGCGCGAGCGTTATTGTAGTCGTAGAGAGCATTCACTTGGTTTTGTTCTGCTTGAGTGAGGGCTGCCTGTGCATTGCTCACTTCCAGGATGGGCGACACGCCGCTGGTGTAGCGCACGGTGGCTAAACGATAGCTCTCGCGCGCTTCGGCAAGCGCCTGATTCGCCACGGCCACCCTGTCGCGGGCCTGGAGCAGGTTGAGATAGGCGCTGCGAACATCGAGTTCCACCTGGTCAATGGCGTTGCGGCGTTGGGTCTCGGCCTGCGCGACGAGCGCGCGAGCCTGTTCGAGTTGGGCACTGGCCTGACCGCCGTCGTAAAGTGGAATGGAGACGGAGAGCACCAAAGCGCCCGATGTGGTTTTAGGGGTAAACCCGGCGGCATCTGGAGAGTAGGTCACTTGAGCGGAGACGGCCACGGAGGGCAGATAGCTTTTCTGCGCAAGCAGAATGCCTTTTCGGGCTGCCGCTAACTGCGCATCGGCGGCAAGCACTTCGGGGCGTGTTTTTAAGGCCTCTTGCACGAGCGCATCGTATTCGCTGCCGAGGTTCAACGAGCTACGGGCGGCTTGGCCGGTGTCCATGTTTTGAGGCACCTCCAGGTTACCCAGCTGCTGAAGGGCGCTGGGAGGGGGCACATCGGGCGGGTTTTCAACGGCGCCGGCGTCGCTGACTTCCAGAGGCGTATCTATAGCGATGCCGAGGGCGCTGTTTAACTGCGCAATGGCGAGACTTACATTGCTTTGTGCGGCAATAAGTTGCTGTTGTGCGTTGGCCACATCGGTTTGCGCGCTTAACACATCAAAAGGGGCTGCCGTGCCCGCTTTTAGCTTTTTTTGGGCGTCGGCAAGGCGATCGAGGTCGTTTTGCAGAGTCTCTTTTGCGACGACGACAAGAGCTTGAGCACGCAACACGTTATAGAAGGCGTTTTTAATGGCCAAAACCGTGTCATTTTGGGTTTGGTTTACGGAGATGCGCGCCGCGATCTCTTCAAATTGCGCTTGATCTTTAGCCGTGCGCAGCAAGCCGGTGATGTCTATGGGGAGGGAAGCGACGGCTTGGAGCTGACGCTGATCTTGGTTCACAATGGTAATGGTCTGTTGGCCGAATTTGAAGGATTGGCCGGCATCGAGATGGGTAAAGGTGAACTGGCCGGTAAGGGTGGGGTTAAAAGCATCTCGCGCCTGCACGGTGCGTCCGTGGGCCTGTTGGAGGGCCTCAACGGCCAAAGCGAGCGCGCGGCTGTTGGCCAGCCCGATCGCGACGGCCTGTTGCAGGGTGATGGGATGGGGAGGAACACGCCCTTCCACCTGTTGTAGGGTAGGAGAGACCAATTGAGGATGGGCCGGCTCGGGCAGAGGATGAATGGGCGCAGGAACGGGCGCCTGCAGATTCGTCGGCGGGGGGGTTGCTGGAAGCGGGGTGACGCCGGTTGGTGCGGAGGGAGGGTTTGCGGGCATCGTTTGCTGGGCTGTTGCCGCGGAACCTCCCATCGAGGCAAGCACAAAGCCGGCAAGGTACCAACAAAGACTCTGTAGGCGATGAAAACGCGCTATGGACAAGTTTCGAGACTCCTTTTTCCTCCGAATAGATAGGCCGTGCGGAAGAGACGTTTCGCAGGCCAGGAAATTATCGCATAAGGAGGGCCTATCATGGTTTGCGCAAAGGCTTTTCCTTCACGAATACGAGAGATGTGCAGGAGAAGTTTCGGAAATACTAAGGATTTTGGATGGGAGGAATCCAAAAGCCGCGCCATCGGTGCTCGCAGCAGGGTGAAAATCGGCTTGCTACGGCTGAGGTAAACTTAGACGGCAGATTGAAATTCAGAGGCGGTACAACGAAAGGAGTTTGTCCTATGCGAGTGATGCTGTGGTGTGACATGGAGGGCGTTGCCGGCATCTCCGTTTGGGAGCAGGTAAACGGGGGAGCGCCCCTCTACGAAGAGGGGCGCCGGCTTTATACGGAAGAGGTGAACGCGGCGGTGCGCGGCTGCAAACGAGCTGGAGCCACGGAGATCGTGGTGGTGGATGGCCACGGGGCCGGCGGGCCGTGGAGCTTTAAGAGCCTCATACCGGAGCGACTTGAGAGCGGTGCCGAGTATGTACTGGGGTATCCATGGGCACGCTACATCGCGCCTTTAGAGGCCGGTTGCGATGCGGCTCTGTTTGTGGGCGCCCATGCGATGGCCGGCACGTCGGATGGAGTGCTCTGCCATACGGTTTCTTCGCAAAGTTGGTATAACGCTCGCATTAACGGGACGTTGGTGGGCGAGTCGGGAATTATCGCGGCCATCTGTGGCGACTTCAACACCCCTTGTGTCTTTGTTTCGGGCGACGCAGCGACCTGTAGAGAGGTTGCCGAGTTGATAGGGCCTCAGGTGGTTCAGGCACCGGTAAAGATAGGGCTAGGGCGCTTTAGCGCCCGTCATCTGCCGGCAAGCGATGCCTGTGCGCTGATCGAGGGGCGCGTCTACAGCGCGCTCACACGGCGCGACTGGCCAAAACCTCTCAAATTCGATCCACCTGTTACCTTTGAGGTTGAGTTGGCCACGCCGGACAGGGCGAACGACTTTTTGGGGAAGAAAGGGGTGGAGCGAGTGGGGTCGCGCCTTATCTGCTCGCGGGCCGATTCCTTCTGGCAGGCCTGGGATCAGTTTTGGCCTATGGGAGGGTAGGCATGCGGCCAGCAGAGCGAATTATCTGTGCGCTCGATGTGCCCAGTGGCGATGCGGCGCTTCGCTATGTGGAGCTTCTTCGAGAGCATGTAGGCGTTTTCAAGGTGGGGCTAGAGCTGCTGATGGCCGAAGGCCCCGGCGTTGTGCCTCGTTTACACGCTGCAGGCGCGCAGAAGATTTTTCTCGATGCAAAGCTGCACGACATCCCTAACACGGTGATGGGCGCCGTTCGCGGGCTTGCCCATCTGGGAGTGTGGGCGGTAACGCTGCACACGTTCGGAGGGCGCAACATGCTGGAAGCTGCCCACCGTGCCGCGCTAGAAGCAGCCCAAGAGGCGCAACGGGAGCCGCCTTTCTTGTTTGGGGTAACCGTGCTTACCAGCATCTCGCCGACGGTTTTGAAGCAGGAGTTGCGGGTAACCGAGCCGATGGAGGAACTGGTTGTCCATCTCGCGCGTCTTGCCTTCCAAAGCGGTTGTGGAGGGGTTGTGGCCTCTCCGCAGGAGCTTATCGCGCTTCGCACCGCTTTTCCTGAACCAGGTCATCTCTTTATTACACCGGGCGTGCGGCCGGCTCAGAATGTAGCCGACGACCAGGCGCGTACGCTTACCCCGGCCGAGGCCATTCGGCGGGGCGCGAGCTATTTGGTGATCGGGCGTCCCATTCTCACGGCCCAAAACCCGGTGGAGGCGGCGCAACGTATTGCTGAAGAGATACAAAGTGCTTTGGAGGAGTGATGCGAACCCTCTCCATTTCCGACCAAAACCAGATGCGACGCTGCGGGCAAGCGCTGGGAAAAAGGGTGCAAGCCGGTGATGTGCTGGCTCTTACCGGGGCCTTAGGAACAGGAAAGACCTTTTTCGTTCGCGCCCTTGGAGAAGGCATGAATCTGCAAGAGCCTGTAACTAGCCCGACATTCGCCCTCATTCAAGAGTATCACGGGCCTATCCCCTTGATCCATATAGACGCCTATCGGCTCGACGATGCCGCCGCCGCGGCAACCTTAGGACTGGAGGAGTATTTTGCGCGCCCTGCTGTGTTCGCGGTGGAGTGGGCCGATCGGATCGCCACGCTATTGCCCGAAGAACGGCTCGAAATCTATTTTGAAGCTCCTCTTCCCGAACAAGAGTTGCGCTTGCTGCATCTGCAGGCGAAAGGCGAGCGAGCCGTCGCCTTGCTAGAGATGTTGGAAAGGACTGTACAGCATGGCCAGAGTTGAAGAACCTGGCACTGTTCAAACGCCGGAGACGCTTCTGGCCATGGAGACTTCGGGCGATGTATGCAGCCTTGCCGTGCTGCGTAAGGGACGCCTGCAGGCCGAACGCACGTTTCGTCATGAGATGCATCTTTCGGAGAACCTACCGGCAACGCTAGAGGGCCTCTGTAACGACGCCTATGTAACTTTAGAGCAAATAGGTGCATTTGCCGTTGGCATAGGCCCAGGCTCCTTCACCGGTACACGCATCGGGGTGATGACCGCCAAGGTCTTTGCCGAAGTCTACGGTCGCCCTCTCTTTGGGGTTAATGCGCTTGAGGCGTTGGCCGCCGAATATCTGGGGTTGGGCGAGGCCGTCGTTTTGGTGGTGCTGCCGTGTCGTGCGGATATTGTGTACGGAGCGGTGTACGATGTCTCTGACATTTTGCCGAAAGCCCTTGTGGAGCCGGCAGCGTTCTCTGTGGCCGAGTTGGAACAACGAATGGAAGGGTTTAAAGAGAAGCCCCTGATACTTTGCGGCCCTGCCGCGTCCGATATCTTCCGCCGATGGCAGAGATCGTTTCCAGAGCATCTATCGTTGGCCGCATTCTGTCCTGAAGCTCCTCGCGCCTCCACAGTAGGGCGGCTTGCTTGGCTACGCAAAGAGCGAGGGGAGGCGGGTGAAAGCCCGGTGGCGCTCGCCCCCGCCTACATCGCCCCCCCGCCCATCTCTAAGCCAAAACGGCGCTGAAGCCGCCTCTTCTCTAGGCGTTCTCATAATGGTTGCCGGCCAAGTCTACACCGCGTGCCAACCATATTTTATGACCCTGATTGCGCTCAGGGTAGACTTTGCTGGAAGTAGGGAAATAGCGCATCGTATAGCCGGCGCGGCGCTTCGGCGAGGTGTTGGCACGCGCTCCATGAATGAGCCGCGCCTCGTGTAGGCTGCACTCCCCCGGTTTCAAGGCAAAGTAGACCGCTTTGCTCTCATCTATCAATTCGGGACGAATCTGCGACCCAAAGATGTTTTGGGCGGTATCTACCGGCTCATATTCCGAGAAACCGTTGTTGTGAGTGCCGGGAATCACGCGCATGCAGCCGTTTTCCGGAGTGGCTTCATCTATGGCGAGCCAAACAGTGCAGATGCCGGCCATGGTGGAGACACGGCCGTTCCAGTAGGCCGAATCCTCATGCCACGGGGTGGCTTTGCCCGTGTAGGGCGGTTTGCAGATAAAGTGGCTGCTCCAAAGTCCAATGTTCGGCCCCACAACCGGCTCGACGAGGTTTAGCACCTCCTCGGATAGGAGAAACTCAAGCAGTCTCGGATCGCGAAAGTGAATTACATCGAGGTTATCCGGCCCGTAGCGCTCGAGGTTCTCCTCGAAAATGGCTTTAAGGCGGGCAAACTTCTCTTCAGAGAAAAGCGGCTGGTGGAACAGCACATATCCATCGCGCTCGTACTGTGCCACCTGTTCGGGGGTAAGGCGCCAGTAAGAGCGCCATTCTCGTGGTGTTGTGTTGGCAGTCATAGCAAACCTCCTCGGTGATTAGGGTGCGTTCGTCTGTTTTTGCAGTGTAACTTTCAGCAGCTGTGGCCAATAGCGTTCGCTGTCTACATAGGTAACATAGATAATGCGGCCGTTTTGCTCGGCAAGTTCCGGGTGCTCTTTGCATGCGTAGCAGAAAGCGTTCTCGAAAGCTCTGTGGGGCGTGCTGATCTCGCCGATGGGGCGATAGGGGCCCCAGGGATTTGAGGCTTCGCACAAAAGCGCCCGTTGAGAAAAAACCCCCTCCGAATAGACGGCCAGATAGGCTCCAAGATAGGCGTTGTAAGCGATGGAAAGTTCGTTGGGGAAGTCCTTAAGTCCTTCCACATCGGCCGCATCTTGCACACGCTTGCTCCAATGCGGTTTCTGTGGGTTTTCTCCGTAGCCGGCGAAGTACTCGTAGGCTTGAAAATCTTCGATGTGCGATTTTAACACGCGGGCTAACTTCCCATAGTGGTGTCCTTGCCGGTCTTCCATGCCCACGATGTAGAGATAGGGATCGGTGGGGTCATCAATAACAGTGCAGCCGAAAGTCGCTCCGGAATTGAGGGGAAGGGCGTCGGCCTTGAGAGGCCACCAGAGGAAACCTTGTGATTTTATATGAGGGGAAGGCCCTGCCCCAGAAAATCTTTCGATTTTCTGGGGACCCCTGCTTTGGCCTTGAAGACGCTTAAATTGCAAGGGCTGACTGGTAACAGAGGCGTAGGCAAGCCCATAGCCCTCGACTTTAAACCCGAAGGCACCCGAACCGACCACTTTGTTGATGGAGTAGTAGACGTAGAGCCGATGCTTTTGGGCATCGTACCACCCGCCGGAGGGCCAAAGGCGCGTCTCGTTGCCCTCTCCGTTTTCCAGCGGTATGAGCTGGCGGGCAAGCTGGGTTGCGGCATCACAAATGAACTGGTAGTGGTGAAGCGCAGTCGCTCCTGGCGCTAGAGGTACCCAAAGTCCGCAATTGCTCACATTGCCAACATAGTTCTGGATGGGGGCTTCCACAGGGCCAAGAAGAAACACATCGCCAAAAAGCCACAGTACGCGATGACCCACCGGAATCGAGCTGGCCACATCCACGCCGCTGACGCCGGAGTTGTTGTCGGTGAAGAGCAGCCCCTCGTTCCTTACGGAGAGGATTTTTACATTCGTTTGGCCGGCAAGCTGCGCCGGGTTTTGTGCGCGAACATTTGCCGATAGCAACGCCATCGCAATGGCAAGACCGAAAAGCAACCCTCTGCTCAAGGCCGACGGTGCTGCGCACGGCACTCTCTCCCTCAAGGCCGACGCCCTTCCCCTCAAGGCCGACGCCCTCCCCCTCAAGGCCGCCGCCCTCCCCCTCAAGGCCGACGCCCTCCCCCTCAAGGCCGGTCGCACGAGCAAGAACATTCTCCCCCGTGTTTTTCCAACGTATTCGACGTGCCACAGCGAATCACCTGCTGCCAAAAGGGCAGGGGGTGGTACTTACTCTTGTAACCGTTGCCGGGGAAGTACGAGGGGCAGGAGCGCCGATCCGAATACAAGGGGGCCGAGGATGGCCTCAAGACCATCCACCGATATATCTATTGGCAGCCCTATAAGTAGGGTAGCTAGCAGCGATTCCACCGGCAGTTCCAACGCCATCAGCAGGGCAGTTATCAGAGCGCCTAGTCCGAGGGCGAGCAGCTTATAGCGCCAGGGAATATATTTCGCCCGCATCATCTGCAGCCCTTGCGGTACATTCAACCATCTTCGTAGGGGGCGAGAGAGCATGCGCATTCCCAGGGCACCCACATTCCATCGGCTCATCGTAATTCTTTATTCCTTTAAGCTATCGGCAATCCACCAAGACTACGGAGCTGGGGGCGGTGCGGTTTCAAGGCGAAAGTAAAAACCCTGCAGCGATTGCTGCAGGGTTTTCGAAATTTGGATGACGGGGCATTTAATTGCTCGAGGGGACCGACTTTCCCGTGCGCGTTGCCGTCGCGTAGCACGTTTCGCCGTAAGATTTGGTTCTCTTAGGAACCTTTATCGGCGACATTCAGGACGGGTCGGGCCTCAGCACCGTGCCCCAAGAAAACTGTCCGGTGGAGTTAAGCCCTCTTCGTCCAGACGAGTACAGCTCCGCATTCGACGACTTTTTGAAGCGCGCATCGTCGCTCCCTCCTTTCGGAGTATTGTGTGAACAGAGTTTTCAAAGCTTGGAGCTTTGTGCCCTGTTCGGGCATCCTCTCTTGTTCACACTTACATTATAACATACTGCCCCTACGTTGTCAAGAGTTTCCGCCCTCTACCCCAAAAAAATTTCAGTTTTTGCGGTTTGAGATGCCAACAGAGAACATATCGGAGGCGATGGTCGCACACACTGTACATGTTGGGCTTGCAAATTGCCTGACGGGCGGCAGATAGAAAGCATCTCCTTCAGGTATACCCCCTTAAGAGGGTGGGATAGAAGTTTGTATGCTAGAATCGTAGTAGGATTTCAGGTGTTTTTGCCGGAGAAAGGAGTTGACGGTTGGTCAAAGAGATCATCGTGAATGTGGGAGAAAGAGAAACACGCATTGCTGTTTTGGAAGATGGCAAGCTGATGGAACTGCAGATAGAGCGCTCCGAACGTTTGGTAGGCAGCCTCTATAAGTGCCGTGTGATGAACGTTCTGCCCGGCATGGATGCCGCCTTCGTAGATATAGGGCTAGAACGCAACGCCTTTCTTTACGTGGGCGATGTGCTGCCGAATCGCGTAATGGAGCAAGAGCCTCTGGCACTTGCCAAGGAACAGACCCAGGAGACTGCCGAGTTTTCCTCTGGGGCTCAAGAGGCCATTCTTCCCATTGGGATTGCCGAAGTTGCAAACGGCGCGGCGGACGTGATAGATGCGGATATGGATGCGGAGGCCTTAGAGGAGGATGAGGATGCGGAGAGAGCGCAGAGCACGACAGAGGAGATCATCCAGGAGGCGCTAGAGACCGCCGAGGCCGAAGAGGAAGCTACCGAGGAGGAGCCGGAGGCGACCTCACGCCTGCGATGGCGCCCGCGTCGCATCTTTCGGCGCTCGGCGTTAAGGCGACAAAGCATCAGCGATGTGCTTAAGGTGGGGCAGGAGCTTCTAGTGCAGGTTATTAAGGGGCCGCGTAGCACAAAAGGCGCCCGTGTTTCCACACGCATTACCCTGCCGGGGCGCTATGTGGTGCTGATGCCCGGCGCCGAGTTGCTGGGTGTGTCCCGTAAGATCGAAGACGCTAAAGAGCGAGAACGGCTGAAACGCATTGGGGAGAAGCTGCGCCGCCCCGGCTTTGGTCTGATCGTGCGTACCGAGGCAGAGGATAAAACGGAAGCCGAACTCGCAGCCGACCTGCAGTTTTTGCTGCAAAGTTGGCAGCAGATACAACAGCGCGCCCAGGAGGTAGAGGCACCTGCCTTGGTGATGCAAGACCTAACCCTGCTCTATAAAACCATTCGCGACATTTTTAGCTCGGATGTGCAACGCCTGGTGATAGATGACCCGGCGGAGTACGAGAAGGCCAATGCGCTGTTGGAGCGCATCTCGCCTAAGCTCATCGGGCGTGTGCAGCTTTACGATGGGACTCAGCCCATCTTCGACTACTACAAAATCGAGGAGCAGATCGAAAGAAACCTGAGGCGTAAGGTCTACCTTAAGTCCGGCGGCTCCTTGGTGATTGACGAAACGGAAGCGCTGACCGTTATAGATGTGAACACGAGTAAAAACGTGGGTGGAAGCAGCCTTGCCGAAACGATATTTAAAACGAACTTAGAGGCGGCCGAGGAGATAGCACGCCAGCTGCGCCTGCGTGACATCGGCGGGATCATCGTCATAGATTTCATTGATATGAGCAATCCGCGCGATAGGATAGCGGTGGTGAAGGCTTTAGAGGCTGCCCTGAAGAGAGATCGCTCGCGCACCAAGGTCTCCCCTATGAGCCGTTTAGGGCTTGTGGAGATGACCCGTAAGCGCACGGCGGACAACCTCCTGAACTTTCTGAGCGAAGAGTGCCCTCTTTGTAAAGGGCGCGGCCATCTCCCCTCTGCAGAAAGCGTCTCGCTGGAGGTGGAGCGAGACCTAAGACGCATGGTGGCCGACCCGAAGTATGCAAAGAAGGAGGCTTTTCGCATTACTTGCCATCCCGATGTGGCCGAGTTTTTGATCGGGCCGGACGGAGCGACGGTAGAGGAGATGGAGCGTGAGCTAGAGAAAGCGCTTTATATTCGGGCATCGGAGGAGGCGGTCATCGAAAAGTATCTCATCGAGGCCGGAGAGATCGCCTCTTTTGAGAAGAGCCGTGCCGGAATCAAGCGAGCTCAGGTTGTGGAATGTCGCATCCGTCGCTCTTTGCTAAAGGAGGGCAACCATTGCATTGGGTGGGCCGATGGGCAGATGCTCGATCTCGACGATGGATATCGGTTCATTGGGCAGCGAGCGAAAGCGCGCATTCTGCTGGTGCGGCGCTCGTATGCGATGGCGCAGCTCATCCCAGGCACAAATCGCCCCATAGAAGAGAAGTAGACAAGCCATGACAACCGTTGCCATTGTCGGGGCCGGCATTGCGGGGTTAAGTACAGCGCAGGCCTTACTGCATCGTTCTGAAGGGATTCGGGTGCAGATTTACGAAAAAAGTCGGGGGATAGGTGGGCGTGTGGCCACCAGGCGCATTGAAGGATGCATTGTTGACCACGGTGCCCAGAACATTAAGACAACGGAGCCTGCCTTCATGAACATGCTGTTGGCGGAGCTAGATACAACCGACCTCGTGCCGATCACGGCGCCCGTGCGGCTTTGGCGTGCCGATGGCGAACTCCTGCCGCCCGACCCCATCCATGAGACGATCGGCAAATACGCCTATCGTTACGGCCTAACGACCTTGGCGAAACTGCTTTGGGCGCGTCTGCCCAAAGATCGAGCTGCACTGCATCTGGAGACACCGGTGGCACAACTGGCAGAAGAGGGAGAAGAGGTGGTTTTAAAAGATAACGAGGGACATGAGCTTACACGGGCCCATTTCGCCGTGCTGACTGCACCGCTGCCGCAATCGGCAAGCCTTTTAGCGGAGAGCGCACTCTGGCTGCGAGCGACCCAGCAGACGCTCGACAGGGTGCGTGCGCTGCGGGAGGTAGAGTATGTGCCCTGCCTGTCCGTGCTTTTGGGCTACGAGCCGGGGTTACCGGAACCTCCTGCCTATGCGCTTTTAGCGGAAGACCGTTCTGAAACGCTTCTGTGGCTGGCATTTGAACATCTCAAAGCCCCGGAGCGCGCGCCGAACGGAGAGAGCCTATTGATTGCCCAATGGGGCCCGGCGATGAGCAGGGTCTGCTTCGAAGAGGCGGAAGAGATGGTGGTGGGAAGAACGCTGAACGAGCTGAAACGGCTGTTTGGGGAAACCTATGAACGCCCGCTGTGGGTGCAGGTGAAGCGTTGGCGCTACTCTCAACCGCGGGGCATGATGCCTTTTGAGATGATCAATCCGCCTGCAGTCGATTCTTTGATCTATGTGGCCGGGGATGGAACCCGTCCGGAGGGGGGGCGCATCCATCAGGCCTATCTATCCGGAGTGGAAACGGCGGAGGCCATCCTCACCAGAATAGGAGAGCACAACGTTGCGTAAGAAAGAGGATAGCCGTTTTATTAGCCCGATGGAGCTGCCTGAAGATACGGCGGAGCTTTCGCTGCGCCCTCGCTTTTTGCGCGAGATGATCGGCCAGCAGAAGATCAAACAGAACTTAGCCATTGCTATTGAGGCCGCGCGCGAACGCGGTGAGGCGCTCGATCATGTGCTGCTGTACGGGCCGCCCGGTTTAGGAAAGACGACACTGAGCCATATTATCGCCAATGAGATGGGGGTTCCCATTCACACCACCTCCGGCCCTGCCCTAGAAAAGCCGGGCGACTTGGCGGCGATATTGACATCGCTGGAGGATCAGAGCGTCTTCTTTATTGACGAAATCCATCGGTTGAGCCGGGTGGTGGAAGAGGTGCTGTATTCGGCGATGGAGGATTTTCGGCTCGATGTGGTGATAGGGCAGGGGCCTTCGGCACGCACCATTGCGCTCAACATTCCGCCGTTTACGCTTGTAGGCGCCACGACACGAGCGGGGCTGATCTCCTCCCCCATGCGAAGCCGCTTCGGCATTCACTGCAGTTTCGAGTTTTACACGCAGGAGGAGCTGACGACCATCGTTTTACGCTCCGCAGAAATCCTCAACGTGGCGATTGAGGAGGAGGGCGCCGAGGAGATCGCGCGACGTGCACGAGGAACGCCGAGAATCGCCAATAGGCTTTTGCGGCGGGTGCGCGACTACGCGCAGGTGCGAGCGGACGGGGTGGTGACACGGGAGGTTGCCATCCGTGCCCTGCAGCTGCTTGAGATTGACGCTCTCGGCCTGGATCAGTTCGATAGGAGGCTATTAACGGCGATTGTCGAAAAGTTTGATGGGGGGCCGGTAGGGCTTGAAACGCTGGCAGCGATGTTGGGAGAGGAGCGCGATACCATTGAAGACCTCTACGAGCCTTATCTCATGCAACTTGGCTTCTTGAACCGCACAAGCCGTGGGCGCGCCGTGACAAGGGCCGCATGCGAACATCTGGGGCTGCCCTATCCCTCAAAGCGGGAGGGAGAACACGAAGAGGGACAGGGTCAGCTTTTCTAAACCGCACAGCGAATCCACGCGCTCTTGCGCTCTTTTTCGCAACAGGGCGACAGAACATATAACAAATTCTCAGATAGATATGAGAAGAGATTAGGGGCGTCAATCTATTAGCAACGGATGGATTGTGAGGGTTACTTCCTATGATAGACATGGCATTGCTGAGGAATCTCTCCCTTTTTAAGGAGGTGGCTGAAGACCTCCTCCAGCGGGTAGCTTACGAGGCACACATACGAAGCTTTACGGCCGGTCACTACGTGTTGTTTCAAGGGGATACCGGCGACGCGCTCTACCTTATCCTACATGGAACGGTGAAGGTTTTTCTCAACTTGTCGGATGGCAACGAGGTTTTTCTTGCGTTGTTAGGCGCCGGCGACGTGTTTGGTGAGATGAGCCTGATAGATGCCTCCGGGCGCTCGGCCAACGTGCTGACACGTGAGAAGACCCAGCTGCTCATTATGCAACAATCGCTTTTTAACCATCTGCTCGATAGAAGCCCCAACTTCGGGAAGAACATGCTTCGGCTACTCGCGCGGAGATTGCGCATGACCAATGCTCGCATTCGCGCCCACTGCAGCCTTGATACCTACGGAATGGTGGCCTATCAGTTACTTGAGTTCGCCGATCTCTACGGCGAAAAATATTCCGATGGAACCGTCTATATTCCTGTTCGTTTAACACAGACCGACCTCGCGCAGCTGGTGGGGGCTTCGCGTGAACGGGTTAATCAGGTGATGGGGGCCTACCGAAAAACGAAGATTCTTAAGGTAGATACCGACCATCGTATCACGATCTATAAGCCCGACGAACTTCGTAAGCGCATCCTTGAAAATTAGTGGGTTATACATCATGCAATAACAGGGTGTCCGGTGGCTGCATATTTCAACAAGGTACTGGAATGCGAGCAACGCTCACCCACTGCATTATGCGTAGAGGTAGGTCTCATGCCTACTCTATATAGCCTACCCCCTGTGCCTAAAACCGGCCTCAAGGAGAGGAAGAGAGTGGGCTTTGAAAGCAAGAATCAAACCTGTCCTATTGGGGGGTGGTCTGAACAACGGCGTCCATCGGTAGATCGAGCCAAAAGCGGGCTCCTTTTCCTAACTCGCTCTCCACACCCACGCGCCCACCATGGATATCGGCCACGTTTTTTACGAAACGGGTGCCAATGCCGGTGCCTCCAGGAGTGGTGGAGATGGTGGCTGAGGTGAAAAGGGACCTCCTTACCTGTTCCGTCATGCCGGGGCCGTCGTCTTCCACCTCGATGCGACAATAGGTTTTATTTGGTGTCTTTTCATCGGAAACAACGCGCGTGCGTACCACGATTTGGAACGGACGCATCTCCATCTGTTTTTTGCGGACGGCCGCATCTATGGCGCCTAGGGCGTTGTTCACAAGGTTGTAGAGCGCACGCCCCACCAGGCGTCTATCGAAGCGAAACGGTGGTACGTCCTCCAGCCCCTCATAAGAGAGGGTCACCTGGCGATTTCTGGCAATGACCTGCAGGCGTTTCAGGCGCTCTTTGATGATCTCACCAATGGAAAGCTCCTCAAAATAGGCCGATTGGGTTCCCTTCACATAGTCCGCAATTTCAGAGACCATCTCTCGGATGTCGGTGCAACTGTCATGAACGGAGCTTTCCGCCTCCGGTATCCACTCCTTCAACGGCTCCACAGCATTTTGTAGGCGCTGCGCGAGTGCCGGTGCCTGTTCCTGTAGCGCCTGATGAATTTGGTCAAGTTCATCAAACATGGGGTTAAGGAAGGCCTCGACGGTGGTTTGAACGATGCCTTGAATGGGCGTGAGGGCGTTCTTGATGTCGTGTCCTAAGTCGCCGATAGCGCGTGTAACGGCAGCCAGCTCCGCCTCTTTCGCAAGGCGGGCGTTGGCGATGACCGTGGCGGCCAAGCTGGCCACAATTTCTAGCAGGGCGACATCCTCTTGCATAAACTCGCCCTCGCGTTTATTGAGCACCTGCAGCACACCAATGGGGGTGCTGCCTAGCGTTTTCATCGGAACCGTTAGAATCGTGTGCGTGTGGTAGCCGGTTACGATATCGAAAGCCGGGTTGTAGTGTTCTTGGTTGGTGTTAGTGAGTTGGGCCTGGCCGGTGCGAAAGACAAGGGCAGCTCTTCCCTCCAGATCGGTTTCCGGATCGATCTCTTGGCCTATAAGCTCCTCTTTTCCGATCACATGGCGAAAAACGAGGCGGCGGCGCTCCGGTTCGTAAAGCAAAAGGGAACCGGCATCGGCCTCAACGGTATCGAGTGCTACGCGCAGCGTTTCGCGCAGTAACTCCTCTACATCGTTCTTCGCGGCGAGCGCGGCGCAGATTTCTTGCACCGCCTCAAGCTGCTTCTGATAGATGCGTGCTGCATCGGGCTGTATCGGCACGCCTGAATCGTGCATAACTCTCTCCTATCCGCATTCTTCGACGCAAATTCAACAACAAGTGTAAATTTAGATACGTTCCAGCTTTCCTCCTGCCTGCAAACGAAAGCGCTCTCCACGCCATTGCACGCGGTTTCCACACCAGCTGGCCACATAGATGGCAAAGCTAATAAGGTCACTTACCGGCAACAGGTACCATTTTTTTCGTGGGGCCGGATCGTCGGTTAAGCTAGACACAATGAAGACGGTGAGCAAGCGCACCATCAATATGCCACAAACGATAACCACAATTTTACTTAAAGGCGCCTGCGTTAGTGCCCATAGCAGTGAAAGAGCGAATCCGTGCGTGATGAGAGAGCCAGCATAGCCTGCCGGGCGATAGGCGCGCACCGTGCGTGCCCAGCGGAGCCGACGCGACCACATCTCTTTAAAAGGGATGGGGCCTAAAACATCGTCCACCATATAGTTGGCGATCACCACTTCATAGCCGGCTTGGCGCACTTTTTGGCCGAGCAGAAAGTCGTCGGCTATCTCGTCAAGCAGCGGCTTCAGGCCCCCGATACGTTCAAGCACGGCTTTGGGGATGGCAATGGTCGAGCCAAAGGCGAAACCAACGCCCTCCAACATTCGGCTAACGAGGGCACTGGGTATGAAGTCGGCACCGATGCCTAGCGCCTCTAGCTGTGCGGCGAAGGAGTGCGTGAAGGCGCCCCGATAGGGACAGGTTACCAACCCGACGCTGCGTTGGGAATTTTCGGTTAGGAAGGGGGCGGAGATGGCGCGCAGGTAGTCGGGACCAACGCGCATATCGCTGTCGGCAATGACAAGCAGCTCGTGTTCGACAAAAGGCAGCAAAGCAAGGAGGTTGGCGACTTTACGGTTGTTGCCCTGCAGCTTGTTAGGGCTGTTGAGAACAACCTGTATGTTGTGTTGTGGATAGCGTTGCTTGAGATCGGCTGCGACGGCTAGGGCCGGATCATCGGAATCGTAAGCGGTAAAAAGAATTTGGAAACGATGCAGGGGATAGTCTTGTTCGATGAAGCTGCGGAAGTTCTCTTCGGCATAGGGGTCTATGCCACACACCGGTTTGAGGATGGAGATGCCGATATCAGGCGTCTGTGTTGGAGGAATAGCGGCACGGCGCCACTGCCATGCGGCCACAACGGTAAGATAAGCATAAATAAGGTAGCCTAGGAGGCAGGCATCGAGAAGGAGCCTTGCAACCAGGATCGCTTCTCTCATTTCCCGTTTGCCTCGCCCAGACCTACCAGGATCACACCGATAACGATCGCCGCATAGCCTAACCATTTCAGCGGCCCGACATGCTCTCTAAGAAAGGTCGTCGCCAAAAACCCCCCTAAGGGGTAAGAGAGAGCGGTTATCGGGAGGACAAAGCTGAAGGGAGCCATCTTAAGGGCCCACATATAGAGAAAGAAGTAGGCTGCCATGAAGGTGGTGCCGACGATGACCCAGTGATTATGGAGGATGGTGCCGATCTGATGCCATAGGGTGCCATCGCCGATCTGCTTCATTCCGCGTGAGAGCATGGCCTCGCCGAAACTGATCGCGAACACGGCAATAAATGTAATGAACGCAGCTTTCCACTTTAGCGGACTCATGGATTTAAGCCTTCTCTACGCAACCGGGCAAAGCCCTCCTCTATGGCCTCTACAAGGCGGGCGTGGAGCGTGGGGTTTGATGCGGCGATCAGCGATCCGAAGTTGGCCTCGGAGGTATCTAAAAGCTTCCAGTCGGCAAGGTCACGTCCCCAGGCATCTGAAAGCGCGCAGCCGGCCTCTTGCGCTATGAGCGCGGCGGCAGCCACATCGTAGCCGTAGAGCGATAGGGGGCGCCCTCCTCCATAGCGGGCAAACGCCTCGCGGGTTTGCGGGAAGTCCTTCAGAAGCCGATTGCGAACATCCACCACGCCGGCCAGTTGGCCTGTAAGGAGACGTGTTAGCTCGTAGGCGCTACTGTTGAGAATAAAGAAGCCACCCTTTAAGGTGGTCTGGCTGGCCATATCCGAGACGGCGCGGAAGACGAGATCGAGAGGGGCACCAACCACCTCCAACGTCCAAGCCATGTTGGCGATTTCGGTAGTAGGTGAAAGCGTGGGAAGCACCTCTTGTCCGGCTCCATTAAGAATGCACGCGCCTCCGCTGCGCTCGGCAGAAAAGAGATAGCTTCCCTTTATTTCAGCAATAGCGGCGTAGCGCACATCGGCGAGGGTGGGGGCTTCACAATAGTCGGCCCAAGCCACGGAGACCACACAGGCCTCTAAACCGGCGATGGCGCTGCGTGTGCCATCAATGGGGTCAATGATGAGAATGCCTTCTGGGGTGCGATCGGGAAACGGATGCACAAGGCCTCTATCTTCGGAATAGTAGGCCACATTGACGTTGTGCTCCTGCAGAAACCGCTCAACGGCGGCTTCCGCAATGTCATCTATATCGAAGGTGGCGTCGCCGCTAGATGCGGTGCCCGTTACCTTACGAGCGCGCCAAGTGCCGAGGTTGGGGTAGACGGCTGCTTTTACATGAGCTGCTAAAGCTCGAATCGTCTCTTGTGGGGTCATCTTTCCTCAATCACGGTATTTAGAATGCCTATTCAGGATACCCGCTTCGTTGGGGGAAAAGGGAATCGGTATAATATCTGAAAAGGATTAAGGCAGTAGCATGGCAGAGACGGCAGATGTAGTGATCATCGGGGCCGGCGTCATCGGTGCTAGCATAGCGCACCATTTGATGGCGCAGAAGGCGGGAAAGGTGGTTTTGCTGGAGGCCCAAGAACGTCCTGGGCTAGGTTCTACGCGCTATGCAACGGGTGGTTACCGTGCGCAGTTCAGCACGGCCATCAATGTAAAGCTTTCGCTGTTGTCGCGAGAAAAGCTGCGCTCCTTCCAGGAGGAGACCGGCGTCCCTTCGGGCTATAGCCCGTGTGGGTATCTTTTTTTAGCGCGGCGGCCGGAACAGATGGAGACGCTTCGCCGGGCGATGGCTGTGCAGCGGGCGGCAGGTCTGTCTGAGGTGCGCGAGGTGAGTGTAGAGGAGATACACTCGATCAATCCCTGGGTGAACACGGAGGATATTGTTGGAGGCACCTTTTGTCCAACCGATGGTTTCACGCGGCCCCTTCAGATTCACGAAGGCTATCTGCGCTCAGCGGTGAGAAACGGCGCGTCTCTGCTGTGCGGTCGGCAGGTTGTTGAGATACAGATCGAGGGCGGGAGCAGGGTGCGCACCGTTCGTACCCAGCGGGAGACCATCGAGACGCGCGTTGTGGTAAATGCGGCGGGCGCTTGGGCGGGTGAGGTGGCGGCGATGGCAGGCGTCGCCCTGCCGGTTTGGCCTGCAAGGCGTCAGGTGGCTGTGAGTGTAGAGCAGTCCGTTTTACCCGACACGATGCCGATGACGATTGACGTGGAGGAGGGGTTTCACTTGCGGGTGCGGGATGGCCGCGTCCTTCTGCTGTGGCCGGTAGAGACTCCGGGGCGTTATCCCTACGATGTCTCGTTTCGTGAGGGATGGCTAGAGGGCGTGAGGGCGAGGGTGAATCATCGGGTGCCGGTGTTGAGGCCTATTGCCTTCGATAGGGAGGCCTGTTATTGTGGCCTATACGAGATGTCTCCAGACAAGCATGTGGTGTTGGGCGAGGCTCCCCATTTAAAGGGGTTTTATCTCGTAAACGGTTCGTCCGGCCATGGAGTGATGCATGCTCCCATTTTGGGCCAGCTTGTGGCGGAGATGATCCTTTTTGGTCAGGCACGCACATTGGAGGTTCACGCTTTGCGCCCCGCACGTTTTATGGAAAGCGATCTCAACCCGGAGACGGGCATCTTATAGGGTCTATTTGGAGGTTAGATCTCAATAGGCGGGTGAAAATCTATGGCAGAGGCAGGGGCAAGGAGAAGCTTTTGGCGTGGGGTGAGGTTTTCCCAAAAGTGCGGCGGGAAGGGCACCTGTTCGGGTGCGGTGTAGGTTTGTTGGCTCCAAGCGAGCATGCAGGGCGCATATTTATAGAAGAGAGTGCGCCGCGTTCCCGGCCCCTTCCAAGGCAACGTTCCATGCAGAAGCGCTTCTGTGAAGATGACGCAGTCTCCGGCTTTGCAAGGGATCTGTTCGACGATAGGCGAGGAACGTTCTAAGGCTTTGATATCCGGTGGACAGGGAAAGTTGCTTTTATGGCTGCCTGCAACGACGGCGAAACCGCCGGCTCCGGGAGGCACATCGGTAAGAGACCACGCAACAACCGTGAGGCCACACCGAATCTGACCGTTATCGCAGCGATAGTAGTGACAAGGATCGAAGGGAACCGTGTGCGGGCCGTGAAGTTTTAGGCCTTTATGGCCTGGTTCCAGAAAGATGGCATAGTCGTGGTCGAGGCGAAATCGGTCTCCTAGAATTTCCCGCAGGATGGGCAGCACGCGCGGATGATCCATTAGGTTTTGAAACAGCGGGTGCCAGGTAATGGGGTTTTCGACATGCTTATTGGCCGTTTGACCTCGCCAGTGCGGGTCGCGTTCGGCTTGGGCATCTATCCAGGCGTTCATTTGGCGCACGGTTTCGGCATCTAGCACTTGTGGCAGAACTAGATAGCCTCTTAAGTCAAAAAGAAAGCGTTCTTCCTCGTTCATGGCTTCTCTCCTAAGGTGCGCCGTTTTGGCAAGAAATGCAAATGCCCCTCACGCAGCGCATGAGGGGCAAGAGCGGGAGACGAGTTTCGAACTCGCGACCTCTTCCTTGGCAAGGAAGCGCTCTACCACTGAGCTACTCCCGCACACAAATCGCTAAGCGTAGAGCCAATGGGCAAGAGGGGAGTTGAACCCCTACGCCTTTCGGCACCGGAACCTAAATCCGGCGTGTCTACCATTCCACCACTCGCCCATGGGATTTCGGTTTACGGAGCACCACCGTTCACCTCAAGGGCATTTTTATTATAGCAAGATGCGGGGTTATCTGTCAAGTGGGTAGTTGAACGGCTATGAGCTTAGGCATGAAAAAAAGCCTCCCGCTACCCGAAGGTAGCGAGAGGGAACGCATTGTATTTAGGCTCTCGGAGTGAGATGATGAAGCAAGAGGATTGATTTAATAGTCGATTCCTCCTCCCGCGCCCCCTTTGCTTGTTAAGGGAGGTGGCTTTGAATGCGGGTACATATGTTGGACTGTAGGGGGTTTCACGGCCTTAGGGCCGGGCGGTGGCGCTGCCGTGATGGTTGGGTTGTGCGAACAACCGCCAACAAGCAACAGGAGCAATGGAAAAAGGCCAAAACGCCCCTTCTGCACGACTCTTTTTATGGCTCTTCTCTCTGAGTTCATGTTTATTCTCCGCCGCGGGAAGCCCATCACATATCGCTTCCTTCTTTATTAAGCGACCACAGATACTGGCTGAGATCGGTAATTTGAACATTGCCGTCGGGGATGCCACGGTACCAGTTGGTTCCTGCGGCGAGGGCACCCGGAGTAAGCCATTTGGTGTGCCCATCGCAGAAGGCCACGTTACCGCCCTGACTATGCCGAGGGTCGAACATATTGGTATCTGTGATCGGCGCTCCATTGGGGCCGCCAAGGCCGCAAGCCTCACCATCGCCGAAGTCGCAAGCTCCCCATGCATCAAGCCCACAGGCGAGAGAATTCGCCCCATAGTCGGCCGGAGAGTCGACGAGATCGCTAGGATAGAAAGCGCCTGTTGCCCCGCCCGAAAGGATGACATCCGGTTTGGCGTCGGTTATTAGCACCGTGCTGGCCGGCTCTTCTATGCGCGCAATGTTAACCGGAAACCCCCAAACCTGACTGGCCGTCGGCAACACTTGATGGGGATCGCAGCCGGGGTCTGGCTGAAGATAGTCGAGGTTCATGGCATAGGTAACGAAGTAGGATGACCACTGATCGCTCGAATTTGTGGGGTTGGCCGACCATTGGTGGTAGAAGTCGGCTTCGAGATCGGGGCAATGAAAGATGGAGTTGCCTCGACAGAGCGGTGATTTTACATAAGGCTCGATGGTTTGCGGCCAATCGAGGCGGGCGGCAATGCTTCCTCCACAGAAGAAGGAGACACGGTTGGTGAGGCTTAGGTCGCAGTTGTGGGCAGGAACCATCGTCTCATCGTAATCTTCCTCATACTGGAGGATACCAAGCGTGATCTGCTTCATGTTGGAGAGGCAGGTAATCTGGCGGGCCTTCTCTCGGGCTTGGGCGAAAACCGGGAAGAGGATAGCCGCTAGTATTGCTATTATAGCAATAACTACAAGAAGTTCAATGAGAGTGAAACCCGTCTCTAATCGTTTTGTTTTCATGCTATTCGCTCCTTTCCTTATCGCTAGGAATGTTAAAACGTCGTTTTGTGGGCACAGTGGAGGTAGATTGGTAGATGGCAAGTGGGGCTTCAAGAAGCACATGTTGCCAAGTTCTATCCGAGCCGACCTTCATTCGACGCAGAAGCACCTCAACGGCGCGTGTGCCCATGCTCTCAAAGGGCTGATTGGCCGTGGTGAGGGTGCAACCATGGGGGCTCCAACGTTCCGTTCCATCGAATCCGGCCAAAGCGACGTCGTCGGGGACACAGACGCCAAGTTTTCGCAGGGCGGAGTGGGTTCTCTGGGCAACAAGATCGTTGACAGCAAAGAAGGCCGTTGGTGGGTCGGGGCGTTGAAGAAGTGAGCGGATGAGAGGAAGAAGGCCTTCTGAGGGATTATCTTCCGGCGAGCCGGGGTCTCTACAGACCAGCTCTGGTCGGTAGGGGATACCGGCAAGTTCAAGGGCACGGCGATAACCTTGATGGCGTTCTTCCACCGTGGAGGCCGTGTCGAGGTTGGAGATGTGGGCGATAACCCGGTGGCCTCGTGAGAGGAGATGGCGCACGATGTTCTCGGCGGCATGGATGTTATCTACGCCCACATAGTCGGCATCGAAGCCTTCGGGAGGGCGACGGTCAATAAACACCATAGGGATGCCGGCCTCCCGAACCTGTTGGAGGGCGGCGATGTTTTCGGTGCCACCGAGGTACCAGAGGATGATACCGGCGATGTCCCGATCTTCAAGCATGCGCTGAAGAAAGAGCCGTTCTGCGCGGCGGATGGAGGGCCAATCCGGCTCGACGGGGGTTTCCGTAATCAGCCGAAAGTGGGCTTCGTCGAGCGACTTGCGGATGCCGCGCACGATCATGGCATAGGCGGGGTCGCCGGGAGTGGGCCAAAGCCAAAGGCCGATGTTGAAACGTCGTGTAGCGGTGCTGGACGGAGAAGGGGTTGTAGAAGCGGGAGTTTGAACGATAGGCCGACACTTCGCCGAACGCACGAGCAGCCGGCGCTTTTCGAGTTCATGAATGGCGGCGCGCACGACGATGCGGCTGACGCCGAACTCCTGGGCGATTTCGCGTTCTGCCGGCAGCCACTGGCCGGAAAGGTAAACACCGGCACGTATACGATTTTCCAGAGTGTCCGCAATATGTAGTGCAGACGGCGAGAGCGTGCTTTTACGCGCCATATCGAGCGATTTCCTATCGTTTCGTCTCTTTTCTTTATTATACCAAACATTCCAGAAAATGTCAAGATGTCTCTAGTCTCAAAAGCGGAAGCCTCCTATTTTGTATTTTGTGGTATTTTTGGTTTGAATAGAACGGACGGTAACCATGGTGGCCGCCGGTGAAGGTATACTGTTGGCAGAGAGAAACGATGGAGTGCTCTTCCTGCGTAATGAAAAGCTGCTTGTGATGTCAAAGAAACCATTGCGGAAAGGAACCTGGCACGTGCGTGGTTGGACGCTGTGGAGTAGAGTGGGGTGTTTGCTGCTTAGCTGCTTTTTGGGAATAGGTCAGGCTCTTGGTGTTCCCCTCGGCCAACCGCCCTCGACCGGTTCAAGGCCGACACCACCACCGCTCTCACCGCAGATGAAGCACCTTGCCGATCTCTATAATCAGGCTGGAAGGCTGCACCAGGAGGGGAAACTCGATGAAGCGCTGGCCACCTATCGCCAGTTTCTTCAACTGGCGCGCGCTCTGCACCAACCTCCGCAAGCGCAGTTCCTCGCTTTGGCCCAAATCTACAACATCTATGCCGAGCGGAAAGACCTCAAGGGAATCGAAGAGACGCTTCTGCAGATCGTGAAGTTGATTCCCACCGATAGCGAGGCGTGGGCGCGTCTTGCCCGAATTGCCGCTGCCGAACGTGATTGGGCCAAAGCACAACAGCTTGCCCTCCATGCCCTTCGTTTGAAACCACCTGCGCCCATCGCTGCCCTCGCCCATGAGGCCCTTGGTATGGCCGCATTGGGGCGCAAAGATTATAAAGCCGCCCGCCAGCAACTGCATACCGCCCTGCAGTTGGCGCCAAACGACGTGGATGCGCGCTATAACTACGCCTTCGCTCTCTACGCCTCCGGCAACTTGCGTGAGGCGGAAACACAGGCAAAACTTGTTTGTGAAAAGCAGCCGAAAAACCTGTCGGCCCTGTTTCTTTTGGCCTCCATTCGCCAAACCGGACGTGATTTGAAAGACGCTATCGCAACATATGAGCAAATTCTCGCCATAGACCCTCGCAACCATGACGCGCTCTTCAACCGCGCACTGCTCGCACAGCAGATCGGCATGGTGCAGGAGGCCGAAAAGGCCTATACCGCGCTGCTGAAGCTCTATCCTGATGATGCTCCTGCCCGCTTCAACTTCGGTCTGCTCTATGCAGGCCTGAAAAACTACCCGGCAGCCCGTAACCAGTTTCTTCTCGCCGCTCCTGTGTTAGAAAAAGAGAAGCCCAAGAGCGACCCACTGCTAACCAAACTGCTGGCTAACCTTGCCCAGGTGGAGGCCCAGATGGTTTTTGATACGGCCAATGCGGCCCAGCGGCAGGAGCTTATCGCGCAGGCCGAACGGCACTATAAAGAGGCGATTGCTCTCGACCCCAACAATCTGCGCCTGCAGTATCAGCTGGCCGTGCTCTATCGTAATGTGGGGCGCTATCAGGATGCCTTGGCGATCTATAAAAAGCGCTATGCACAAAACCCTGCCGACAGCAGCGCCGCTTTTGGCATTGCCGACGTGGCCTTTATGCAGGGTAAACCCGACGATGCCCTCGCGATTTGGCGCGATTTCGTGCAACATAACCCCAAAGACCCCGTGGGGCATATCCAGTATGCACAGGTTCTGGAGTTGCGGGGACGATGGCAAGAGGCGGCAGAACAGCGGGCGCAGTTGGTGGCGTTGAACCCTGAGGATGGTTCCGACCTGCTTGCGCAGGCGCACGATCTGCTGCAGGCCAACCAACTGCCGGCAGCTCAGGCCATCTACAACAAGGTGCTCACGCTAAAGCCGCAGTCTCAAAGCGCCTCCAATATGCCGGTCGTGGCGACTGCGGCCAATGTCGCCTCCTGGAGGCTTTCCGCCCTACAGGGGCTGGCCGATATCGCGCAAAAGCAGAACAAGCTGGACGATGCCCTTCGCTATCTTCAACAGGCAGCCGAGGAGGATCGTGCCAATGCAGAGCACAACCACACGACTCCTCACGCAGAGCCTTATCTCGAAATGGCCTCGATTTATGAAAAAGAGAACCAGCCGGATAAAGCCATCCAAACGCTGAACCAACTTGCCGCGCTGCTGCCCCTCGACGAAAAGCCCTATGTGGAACTAGGGCACCTCTATGAGCGGGAGGGCAAAGTGGAACAGGCGGTGGACGCACTGATCAAAGCATCGCAACGCGCCAAAGACCCTCTTCCCGACTCGCTAGAGGCAGCCGATGTCTATCGAAGCCATAAGATGTATGATAAAGCGGTTGCCTTGTACCGATCTCTACAAAAGCGTTTCCCCAACAGCGTGGAACTGTTGAGCAATTTGGCGCAGACGCTAGAGCAGAGCGGGCAGGACGAACAAGCTTTGGCCGTCTATCAGCAGCTTTATAAAGCCAATCCTACCCTCGTTTGGGTGCTGGATAAAGAGGCAACGGTGCTGACGCGTTTGAAGCGCTATCCTGAAGCCGTGGCGCTGCGTGAGCAGCAGATCGCCGCGGCGCCGAATAACCCTCAGGCCTATGCCGATCTAATCCACCTCTATGCGCTTGAAGGGAAGCCCGAAGCGTGCCTCGCTTGGCTTCAAACCAAAGCCCAACAGCAGCCCGATAATGCCTCCCTCCTGTCGGCTCTTCTCGACCAGTATGATGCCCTGAAGCGACACCAAGAGGGGATCGCCTATCTGCAGGAGTTAGTGGGCACGCACCCCAAAAACGCGGTCGCCCTCGCATGCATTCAGGCGCTGCAGAGCCATGGGCTGAAGAAGGAGGCGCTGGATATGATGGGGCAGGTCGCTCAAAAGGCGCCCACCGATGTCTCTTTGCAGGAATCGTATGCGGCCATGCTCAGCGATAGTGGAGATAAAAAGGCGGCTATTGCTGTTTATCAGAAGTTACTGCAACAACCCAGTCTTCCTACGTCCGATCGGCTGCAGGTGAGACAGCTGTTAGCCCAGCAGTTGCAAAGCATGGGCGATTTGGCAGGGGCGCAGGAACAGTACGAGCAGATATTGAAAGAATCGCCTAACGATACGCAGTCTCTGTTGAATCTCATTACGCTCTGGAAAGGACAAGGGAAGTTGGATCAGATCATCGCTTTCTGCACGAACTTTGTGACGCAGCCGGGGCTTTCCCAAATGCAACGCGCGTGGACTTATACCTATCTCGGGCAGGCTTTCCAACAGCAGAAGAACATTGCGGAGGCGCGGGCGCAGTATCAGGCGGCGTTAAGATGTATGCCGCAGTTCCCACCGGCAGAGACCGCTTTGGCCAATTTGCCGCCAAAATAAAAACAGAATAAGCAGGAGAAAGGACTTTTGGCATGAGTGATGCACATCCTCAGGAATCGTCTCAGGCGGCTGTGTTAGAGAGCCGTCCGCCTCTTTTAGAGATGCGCCATATCAGTAAGCAGTACCCGGGCGTGAAAGCGCTCGATGATGTGAGCTTTTCTTTAGAGCATGGAGAGGTTCACGCGCTGCTAGGAGAGAACGGGGCAGGGAAATCCACGCTCATCAAGATTCTCTCTGGGGTTACTATGGCAGACCAAGGGGAAATCTATATCGAGGGCAGGCCGGTGGTAATTGATAGCCCGCAGAAAGCCATGGACCTCGGCATCTCCACGATCTATCAGGAGTTCAACCTTGTGCCCTATCTCAGTGCCGCGGAGAACATCTTTTTGGGGCGCGAGCCACAGGGGGCGGTGCCGGGATTCGTGGATTTCAAAACCCTTTACCGTGAGGCCCAACAGCTTATGAACCGCATTCGTGCGCGTTTCGACGTGCGCACGCCGGTAAACCAGCTGAGCGTAGCTCAGCAGCAGATGGTGGAGATAGCGAAGGCGTTGGGGCGCAAAACGAAGATTCTGGTGATGGACGAGCCTACAGCTACCCTTACCGAACATGAGATTGATGCCCTTTTCGACCTCATCCGGCAGTTACGCTCAGAGGGAATCAGCGTGATCTACGTCTCGCACCGACTAGAAGAGATATTCGAGATTTGCGATAGGGCTACGGTGTTGCGAGATGGGCGCTATGTGGCGACCAAAAAGGTGGCCGAACTCACACGCGAGGAGATCATCCGCCTCATGGTGGGGCGCGAGCTGAAAGAGGCCATTCCTAAAGTTGTGGTGCCCATCGGGCCGCCGGTATTACGGGTGAGCCATCTTAATCGCAAGGGCGTGCTCCATGACATCTCTTTTGAGGTGCATCGAGGCGAAATCGTCGGTTTGGCCGGTTTGGTTGGCGCGGGGCGCACCGAAACGGCACGCGCCATCTTTGGCGCCGACCCCATTGATAGCGGCACCATTGAAATAGATGGGAAACCGGTGCGCATCCGTTCGCCGCGCGATGCCATCCGGGCCGGCATCGGGCTGGTAACGGAGGATAGAAAACAGCAGGGGCTGGTGTTGGGAATGGCTGTGCGTTCCAACAATACGCTCTCCAATTTGCAAGCGCTCTCGGCTGCCGGTTTTATTCGTTTGGCAAAAGAGCGCAGCGTCGCCGAGAAGTACCGCCAAGAGCTTAGCATTAAGACCCCCACTATCGAACAGACGGTGAAAAACCTATCCGGCGGCAATCAGCAGAAGGTGGTATTGGCCAAGTGGCTCTTTGCCGGAGCGAAAGTGCTGATTTTAGATGAGCCGACTCGCGGGATAGATGTACGTGCGAAGAGTGAAATCTATGAGCTGATGAACGAACTGGCCGCGCAGGGAGTAGGCATCTTGATGATCTCTTCGGAGCTGCCGGAGATTTTGGGGATGAGCGATCGCATTCTCGTGATGCATGAAGGACGTATCGTTGGGGAGCTGAGTCGCGAGGAGGCCACGCAAGAGAAGATCATGCATCTGGCTACGGGTGGAGAGTAGTCGGCAATGGAAAGCCCGCCTCCTCTTTCAAACCCCAACGTTCCGCCGTCTTACCCCTACCCTCCAAGTGTAGGGCCACCACGTCGTTCTACAGGTACAAGCTGTCTGCTGTGGGCGTTAGGCGGTTGCGGTGTGCTCGTCTTGATAATGATTTTTGGGGGAATTTTCACCGCTAAAAAGGTTGGGCATCAGTTTCAAGGCGTGTTTCAATCTATCGGGGCGGCTCCGGTTTGCGAGCAAAAGCTTCGAGAGATACGTACGGGCCTGCAGCTTTATGAAAAAGATCATGGTGGGCAGTTTCCGCCGAATCTGCAAGTGCTGGTCCCCAACTATCTTCCGGATACCACCAGCTTTACCTATCGTCCTAGCGACAACGACCCACCGCGTAAGGTCATCTATAGACCGCCTGCTCCAAATGCGCCCGGCGATACCGTTGTGGCACGGTTCTGGTTGGGCACTTTCTCCATTTCCAATTTTCAAAAACAGACTATCTACCTCGATCTCTTAAAAGATGGCAGCATTGTGGAAGATCAGTTCGCCCGTCAGTATCTACCCGAGCGTCAAGTTCCAGGAGAGGCTCCGTCGAGACCGCAACGCTAAGGCGAATCGTCGAGGAAGCGAACGAAAATTGTGCCGCTAGCCTCTTCAATCTCCACGGGGTAGGTTGGAATCCCATATCCTCCCAGAGTGAGGCACTCACCGGTTTGAAGGCTAAAACGAAAACCGTGTCGGCGGCAGATCAGCACATCGTCCCCTTCCAAGACGCCGTTGCAAAGGGGGGCGTTTTGATGGGGACAGAGACTACCAACCGCATAGCATCGCCCTTTATGCACAAAGAGGGTGCACTCACGTGTCTCGCTTAAGGGCACGGTAAGCCCTTGATCGGGCGGGATGTCCGTTATTTTGGCCACAGCCACCCGGCGCCATTGCATTATGCGCTTCCGGTAGGTTTCGTCACATGCCGCCGCCTACGCCTAACATGCCGCCCGGCGGGTTGTTGCCTGCCGGCGAAGGCGCAGTAGGTAGAGGCATCGTGGTCAAGTCTACTTTCCACATGCCGTGATCGTAGCGCATAGGGAGATTCTGTTGGCTATCGGTGCTAAGTGGGCCGAGCGTAATGTGTAGGGTAACAGGAACCGTGGCCGTATCTCCGTTGATGGTGGCATGCCCCACCTTAGCCCCTTTAAACCACTTAAAGAACATGTCAATCACCTGGCCGGTTCCGTTGCTATTCATGGCGGCACGTTCGCGCTTGAAATTATCTGCAAAGCTCTTGGCATCGGGATATTTTGATTTCACATTATCGGGCAGGATGGAGAGGTTGTAGACGGTCTCCATGTCTTCATTGCTGATGGCCTCTACAAAGCGCTTGGCCGTATCTTCCGGGTTGGAATGGGTGTGCATCCACCATATATAGCCTCCAGCGCCGAGCACCGCAATGAGGACGAGAAGGCAAAAGGCGATGACGTAACGCGCCACTTTGCTCTCCTTTTCTTGCTCGTTTTGGAGACGATGGGCCGTTGGCGTCATGATGGGGCGGGTCGGTGGCAGGTTGGGCGCAGGTTGTGTTAGAATGGGGCCGGGCAAGTTGGTTGGAGCCGGCCCCGGTGTTGAGGGCGATGGGGTTGGCGTTGTGGGCGGCGTTAGCAGTTCGCCGCTTAAGGAGCGCAACGGTTTACGACAGCTGGGACAGTAAAAGTTCGTCTGTTCATCTACCGGTTGGTTGCAATGAGGACAGTTGATCATAGAAGCCTCCTATTGGGCTAGAAATTGCTTCCGGGCGGGTTTGGCGTAATTTGCAGAAGGTTGGTTAGGTTGGATTTCTGTAGCCAAACTTTCCATTGTCCATTTTGATCGTGAATAAGGCGAAATATCACATGCACCGTATGGGTTGTACCGGCCTGGTAAAGGGCCTCGTGCGCCATATTGCTGGTGACGTGCAAAGTAGCATCAATCTGAACCGCACCTGGATTCTGGTCGGGTTTAGGGGGGGCGAGGTCGAAACTCGGCAATCGCTCGGTGTAGCCATGTGCTAGCGGGCAGCTGTTTTCATACTGTTTCTCGGTGGGGTAGTACATTTTGTCGTAGTCGCTTAACATGTTGTACTGTTCGTCAGAGCGGCCGGCCTCTATCGCTCCAAGGAAGACTTTGAGCGCGTAGGTGGGCGACTTACGATAGACGTTGAAGTAGTAGTTTACTCCCCAGGCGATAGCGCCGATAAGGCAGATGAGAATAACGAATTCGGAAAGCCCCATCCGGCTGGAATAGGCCTCTCCATCCCTTCGCACCCCGCCGGTAACAATACGTGCCATAAAACCTCCTCGAAAAAGTAGGTTATGAAACTATTATACGCTCGTTTGTGATCTTCCTTCTTTTTACAGAAACAGGTGGGAGGGCAATGGAGTTCCTCAGTGCAGCACTTTACTAACGGCGCAAATAGCCTGAGAGGCATGAACAATGTCGTCATCGTCCACATCGAGGTGGGTTACCAGGCGGATGCGATGGGTGCCGGTGGCGTGGCAAAGCACATGGTAGTCTGTTTTAAGTCGTTCCACAAACGAGTCGGCGGGGGCTTGCGTTTGGAAATAGACCATATTCGTGGGCGGGTTCGGGTTTTCTACAGAAATGCCCGGAACGCTGGCGATGTTTTGGGCGAGCAGGCGGGCGCGGCGATGGTCTTCGGCAAGTCGCTCGATATGGTGTTGCAGGGCGTAGATGCCGGCTGCAGCGAGAATGCCTACCTGGCGCATTCCACCACCGAGCATTTTGCGCACGCGTTTGGCCTGTTGGATGAACTCGTAAGAGCCGCAGAGCACGGAGCCGATAGGGCATCCCAGGCCTTTGGAGAGGCAGAAGGTAAGGCTGTCGGCACACGCTGCAAATTGGGCTACAGGGGTGTTTGTTGCAATAGAGGCATTAAAGATGCGTGCGCCATCTATGTGGACACGCACATGATGTGCTTGGCAGAGCGCATAGAGGCGTTGATGCACTTCTAGGGGAATGGGATATCCACCTGCCCGATTATGGGTATTTTCTAGCACCAGCAGCGCGGTACGCGGGCTATGGAGCGAGGCGACATGCAGGGAGCGTTCGATCTCTTCAAGACAAGGAACGCCCTCCTTGCTAGAGAAAGTACGGGTGAGCACGTGGGCTAGTCGGGCGGGGGCGCCTACTTCATAGAGCATGGAGTGAGCCTCTGTATCGAGCAGAATCTCATCGCCGGGCTGTGTGTGCACGCAGATAGCGACGGTGTTGCTCATGGTACCGGAGGGCATAAACAGGGCTGCCTCTTTTCCGGTAATTTGGGCGGCAAGCTGTTGCAGCCGATGCACGGTGGGGTCGTCGTCAAACACATCATCCCCAACCTCTGCCTGCGCCATAGCCTCTCGCATGGCGGGGGTAGGGCGCGTCACCGTATCGCTGCGAAGGTCTACTATTTCATGCATGGCTTGTCTCACAAAGTTACGCGATTCTTAGAAGAAGCGTAGCCCGATAATAAATCCACTTGTGTTATAGCCGTGGATGGAGCTGCCGATGCGAAAACCGGCGGCGAAAGTAAAGTAGCGCGCGAAGCGATAATCGGCCTCAATGGCGCCTCCAGGGGCGATGGTGGTGGTATCTACGCCAACGCTACCGGCGTTCAGGGTGGTGGCGTAGACGCCGAGGGTGAGAAGGAAGCGCAGGTGGTTGTTGCGCGCGGGGGTGGAGAAGCGTACACAGGGGCCGACAAAGCCCACGCTATTCCCTCCACTGAAGGGGAAGAAATGGTCGTTCGCGCTGAGAAACTCCACGCCGCCGGCCACCTCATAGCTACCAAGCCGTGCCGGTGTGCTGAAGAAGTTACCTTCGGAGTAGAACTTGGGGCTTCCGATAGCGTTCACGAGCTTATGATCGAGGAAGAAATAGCCTCCGATGTCGAAGAAGGAAGCAAGGGCGCGCTCCGTTTGGTTTTGGGCGCATGCGGGGCGAGTACCGCCCAACAGACCGCCGATGATAAGCATGGCGAGGCAAAGAACTATCGCAAGTTTCGATCGGTACAAGAGGCTCCTCCTAAGAAGTGGACAAAAGTAGCTTAAAAAGAATTCGTGATATCCTTTCAAGATTCCTGCTTTGGTTGAACGCTTCCTTGGTCCCCAAGTAGAGGTGCTGAGAAGTCGCTTGTGCCGTTTGCATGCTAGCGACAAATACTTTAGCACTTCCCATGTCGGGTCTCAACGCCCTACTGAGCATTCGTCCCATGCCCCAAGGATGGTTCCTGAAGCGTCGAAATCTTTCAGGAACCGGTTATAATAGAGTTGAGCATTTTGTATGGGAGGCTCTCTATGACGATTGGCAGCGTGACGGAGCGAATCGAGGTCCCAAAGCCACTCGATGAAGCACAGGTTCGGCAGTTTGTAGAGGAAGGCTTTCTCGTCGTTGAAGGGCTGGTGTCGGAGGCAGAGGTTGAGGAACTTCGGGCGGACATTGTGGCGATTGCCCGCGGGGCCTACCCCTGTGAGGGAATAGAGCCGGCCCCTTCCGATTGGAGCGACCAAGAGGTTTTAGAGGGCATACTGTGCATCCATCAGCCGCACTACATTAGCCCGGTGATGCTGAAGTATGTGAAGCATCCTGCCATCTGCGGCGTTTTGTCGCAGATCACCGCTGCGCACCTGCCGTGGTGGGATGGAAGCGTGAAATGCATGCAGTCTATGCTCTTTGTGAAGCCACCTGAATTTCAAGGACAGGCATGGCATCAGGACGAAATCTATATCCCTACCCGTGATCGCTCGCTCATCGGAGCCTGGATCGCCTTAGACGATGCGACCGTGGAGAACGGCTGTTTGTGGGTTATTCCCGGTTCGCACAAAACCGGCTATCTCTATCCGCAGCGTGCGCACAACAACCCGGATGAGTTCGATTTTGCGCCGGAGAGCTATGGGTTCGATGAGAGCGGGCAGATCCCTGTGGAGGTGAAGACGGGGACGGTGGTGTTCTTCAACGGCTATCTATTGCATCGTTCGCTGAAGAACCGAAGCCACATCTACCGTCGCGTCTTGGTAAATCACTACTGCAACGCTTGGTCGTTCTTGCCGTGGTCTTTACGCGAAGGCGAGTCGGTGGCTACTGCCGATAGGCGCTGCATTGTGCCGGTAGCCGGCATAGACCCCTATGCTTGGAAGGGCTATGAGGAGCCGCCACAGCGGGTTTGGCTGCGCACTTGTAAAGCGGCGGAGGAGCGGCGAGCTGCGCGAACAAGTTAGGTTGTGCAACAAAAAGCCCCTTTCTACATCGCGGTAGGAAGGGGTGTATGGTTTTTGGATTTTGAGGTTAAGGCTTATGCAGGCTTCGCCTGCATAGGCGGTAATGAGGACGTTTTTTGCGATTTAGACGCCTCCGGGGAGGCTTCTAAATATTTGCGCAGGAGCGTGCGCCCTCTGTGGATGCGCGAACGTACCGTGCCGATGGAGGAGTTCATGATGCGTGCTATCTCCTCATAGGAGTATCCCTCCACATCGCAGAGCCAGACGGCCTGGCGGAACGATTCGGGCAGCTTAGCGAGGGCTTCCTGCAACCGTTCATCCATCACCTCACGCATCACGATATCTTCCGGCCCGCCTTTCGGGTCGGGTATCTGCAGCAAGAGGTTCTCCTCGCCGTCCTCATCGCTTGTAGGTTGATCGAGCGACAGCGTTTTCTGTTTAGGCTGACGGCGCAGCACATCAATGAAGAGGTTAGAAAGGATGCGATAGAACCAGCGTTCAAAAGGCATCTGCCGATTGTAGGTATCGAAGGAACGGTAGGCGCGCAGATAGGCCTCCTGAGTTAGGTCCTCGGCATCGTCTCGATTCCCCGTCATGCGGTAGGCCATGTTGTAAGCCCTCTTCTGAGTGCGGGCCATCAGCCGTTCAAACTCGCGGTGAGTCTGTTCAAGCTCTTCCTTCGACTTGGTGACCTGGCCATGAGTAGTGTGGCCCTGTCCCTCACTTTGAGTTTGTTCTAGGCTTTCAGGCGTTGGCACGTTGGGCTTTTCATCGGTAACCATAACCCTGGCGCCTCCTTTCTTTTTTGTTCTCTCTTTTCGATAGTTGGATGGTAAGAGACACTCTTATCCAACTATCCAATATTATGGACGATCAAACAGGGGTTTCGGTGTCATAATTTTTACGGGAAAGTGCCATCTCCTATAAAATCATCGGTATCTTTAGGCCTATGCCTTCGTAGGCAGGAGAAAAGGCCACATCCGTTGAAATTTCCTTCGTCTGTGAGGAAAGATGCCCGGAGCGCGCGTTCATGATCTTATTACCGTCTCCACCTTAGCCGCCTTCGACATACTCTACATGGCCAAGGTGCACCCGGCGTCGCTGGCGCCGCTCTGCTGTTTCAGTGGGGCCTATCTTTTCGCCGGACTGGCCTGTGCCGGAGATTTAGACACCAATTCGAGAGAGTACCGTCGCTGGGGGCCGTTGCGGTTTATCTGGTGGCCTTATCGGGTGCTGGTGCCGCATCGTTCCTGGGTTTCGCACGGGCTTATTGCGGGGGGCATTATCCGAGCGCTCTACTTAGGCGCTATGTTCTTTTTGCTCTCCTGGGTAGGTGTGTGGCTGTGGAATCGGTGCGGGATGCATGTAGACCCCGCCTCTGTCACACAACTGGAGGCGCACTCGTTAGGGCAGATCATGCGCGCCCATACGCAGGAAAGCTTGGCTTTTCTTGCGGGTTTTGTACTCGCCGGCACAACGCATTCTCTGGCCGACATCGTGTCAACCGGACTAAAAAGATGGTTATAACCGGCAGGTCGGAAATGGGCTAGTACATGCCATCGGCCTTGATACGTCTGCCAAGCTCTAAGTCGCGACTCTGCCGACCCTAAATGGTTGTAACTTGCAAGGATGATCGTCTGTCTAAATCGAATAAACACCGTTCGCAAAAACTCATGGTGACTTAAGGAGGAAGTGAATGATTCGTACCTTACGCTGGCTACCAGCGCTTTGTGTAGGGCTGACGCTGTTGGGACTAGGCTCTCAGGCTCATGCGACTCCGGCCTTCGCAAAGAAGGAGAACAAACCCTGTGTCTACTGCCACATAGTACCTGGAGGACCGCGCAACTTTCGGGGGCTTTACTATGCCACACATAACCACTCTTTCGCCGACTTCGACAACGAGTATGAGGCGAAACTGGCCGGCGTTTCGCCGGATGCGATGGGACCCGATGCCAAACCTACGGTGCCCGATTACCCCAACGTCCATGTGGACGTTCCTCCGGTACTTCGGTTCGTGATGAAAGACATTGATGGCAACAATGTAAACCTTGCCCGCTACGTAGGAAAGGTCATCCTGATCGTAAACACCGCCTCACTCTGCGGCAACACGCCACAATATGCCGCTCTCGAACAGCTTTATGAGAAATACAAGGACAAGGGCTTCGTGATCCTCGGCTTCCCCTCCAACGACTTCGGGCATCAAGAGCCGGGCGATAACCAGCAGATCAAACAGTTCTGCACCAGCAAATATCATGTTACCTTCCCCATGTTCTCTAAAATTGATGTGAAGGGCGATAACCAGGCGCCGCTCTACAAATTCCTAACCGACAAAGAGACCGATCCGAAGTTCGGCGGGCCTATCGAATGGAATTTCGCGAAGTTTCTCATCGGGCGTAACGGTGAGATCGTGGCGCGGTTCCCTGCGGGCATGAGCCCCGCCAAACCGGAGGTTGTTGCGGCCATCGAGCATCAGCTCGAACAGCCCGCTCCGTCCGAAAACACCAACTAGCTCTGCTGTCCACAGTCAGTTAGCCTTCCCTGCCGTGAGGTAGGGAAGGCTTCTTTTTATCGGCAGAGGCTGTTAAAGACCGCCACGCTGATAGTTCTAAAGGTGGTTTTGTAGAGCTAGCCTAGTCTACTCGCCCCCTATCCCGTCCATTCGTCCTCGCGGACAGCAACGCAGCGGCCAGAGACATAGGCTTTGAAAGAAATGGTTCTGGCCGCTGAGGCGTTTATTGTGTCTTACTGATTGAAGAAAGGGGGCGGTTGTGTTGCGTTTCCGAAGGAAAGGTTGTCATAGAAAACTGCCGATAAACTTACTGGTCTCCCCTCTCCCTGATAGGGGGAGGGGAGTGGGGGTGGGGGCTTGAAGAGCCGGTGATATGACCGTCCTTTCGAGCCGAAGGCGAGAAATCTTGCGTTTCACTTCCCACCCGTTCTGAGGGGTGAGGCTGTCAGTCTCGCGGCTCTAGAGGCAATTCGCGAAGCAAGCCTATCTTGCTCGCCCCCTATCCCGGCCTTTCCCCCGATTCGGGAGAAAGGGGGCGGTTGTGTTGAGTTTTCAAGGGAAAAGATTATCGTAGCAAACTGCCGATGAACTTATTGGTCTCCCCTCTCCCTGATAGGGGGAGGGGAGTGGGGGTGGGGGCTTGAAGAGCCGATGATACGCCTGTCATTTCGAGCCGAAGGCGAGAAATCTTGCGTTTCACTTCCCACCCGTTCTGAGGGGTGAGGCTGCCAATCTCGCGGCTCTAGAGGCAATTCACGGAGCAAGCCTATCTTGCTCGCCCCCTATCCCGGCCTTTCCCCCGATTCGGGAGAAAGGGGGCGGTTGTGTTGAGTTTTCAAGGGAAGGTTATCGTAGCAAACTGCCGATGACCTTACTGGTCTCCCCTCTCCCGAATCGGGGGAGGGGCGGGGGGGTGGGGGCTGTAGGAGCACGCGGCGACACAGCGGCCAGAGAGATAGCCGATAAGGGAATGATTCAGGCCGCTGAGGTGGTCAGTTCCTCTCCCTGTAGGGGGAGGGATAGGGGGGCTGCAGGGGGTACCCTTGCGATACCCCTTTAGGTTCCTCTATTTTTGATGGTTCCCCATTGTGATGGACGGGTTTTTATTGGGAAGGCACAAGGCCTGCCCCTACAAATGATGGGGTGATGATTGTAGGGGTAACCCATAAGGCGCTCCCTCCCAAGTTAGGAAGAGGAGGCCTCTCGCCTTTGTAAAAGCCGCTAAAATTGGGATAGCAGTGCCCAAAAGAGGCAGGTAAGGGGCAACACAAAGAGGAGGCTGTCAAAACGATCGAGGAAGCCACCATGGCCGGGCAGAAGGCGGCCAAAATCCTTTAGTCCTAACTCGCGCTTCAGGGCCGACTCCCACAGATCGCCCCAAGGGCCTACGATCCCCGCCGTAGTTCCTAAAATAAGTCCAACCCAAAGTGGAAGACCTAAGCAACGGGCAACAAGCGCCCCGACCATGAGAGCGCCGAGCAGACCGCCTAGCACTCCCTCCCACGTTTTGCCCGGGGAGAGGGTGGGAGCGAGCTTATGTCGCCCAAAACGTCGCCCCACGAAAAACGCCAGGCTATCGGCCGCCCACACACAAGCCGTGGTAAACAAAACGAGCCAGGCCCCTAACGGGGTATGGGCGAGGGGTGGTTTGGCAGAGGGAATGGTGAAAAAGCTCCGAAGAATGACCAAGCTGCATATAGGAAGGCCGATATAAACCGCGCCAACTAGCCCATAAAAGCACCTCAGTGAACCGAGCGCTATGCCGGTACGTGCTGCGCGGAGCGTAAGTAAGGCGAACACCGGAATGGGCAGGGCCACGAGGATAGATGGATAGAGCGGAGGGATGTCGCCTCGCGAGAGCCGCAGATAAAGCCCCATCGGATAGAGGGCACCGAGAAAGGGCAAGCCGGCCTGTAGCGCATTGGCTGTGGGAGATAGCAGTTCCGGCACGAGTCTGTTGCTGTAGGCCGTCGTCCATTCGTAAGCGCAAAGCAGGGCGACGAGCACAACCCCACAGAGCATGAGAATGGGGTTGCTGAAACAGAAAAACAGGAAAAGGGCAATGCCTACGATGGCACTTAAAACTCGTTGCCGCATCGGTGTGCCTTATAACCTCAGCTCGACTAGGGCGCGATGCTGCTCGATCTCCTGTTTTGCAGCCGAGGGGCTTAGAAGAGCAATGCTCAGCAAAGCCGCGAGAATGCAAAGCGCGCAGACCAGAAAAATTACCCGATAACTGCCGTGGTTCACAAGAGCACCTGTGACAATGATAGTGAGCGGCTGAGCCAAAGAGGCTGCGGTGGACTGTAGCCCCACGTAGAAACCCACCTCCTCCGGAGGCACGATGTCGGCCAATAGAGGGTAGCTTGAGGCGCTGAGAGCCGCGTTGCCGATGCCGGCCAACCCCATGACCCAGGCGATTTGCGTGAGGGTGGTGACCCGCAGCCCGCAAAGGCAGGCGATAAAGATAAGCAGGAAGCCGACAATGAGAGTCTTTTTGGGAGTAAGAACTCGGTCAGCTATTTGGCCTGCCGGAATAACGGCGAGGGCGGTAGAGGCCATAAGAATGAGAAACATTTGAGCGGCCTGATTGGCCGTGCAGTGTGTGATATGAATGACGAACTCGGTGAGCAGAGGCAGCACGGCGCCGATGCCAAGACCGGCAAGGAAGAAGCCAAGTAGTCCTAGCCGAGCCTGGCGTAAAACACGAAGCCCTTGAAGAGCGCGGACAAGCTGCTGTTTAAAGGAGGGGGGTTCAATGTCTCCTTCCGATGCCTCAAGAGGAGGAGGTTCCGGTGTGGTTAGACAGGTGATGAGTGCTAGAATGAGCATGAGAGCCGCAGAAAGCAGAAATTTGGTGGTGTAGTTGCCCGGCATGAGGAGGATCATCGCTTGTCCGAACAGTCCAAACAGGCTCCAGATGGCGGTAACGCGCCCCCGTTGTGGTTCCGGGGTGATGTCGGGTAGGAGCGCCTGATAGGGATCGTAGGCGATATTGAAAAGGACGGTGGATAGGAAGATGAGAAGCACAAGAAGACCAAGACGGATAGAAGAGGGGAGGTGGGTTGCCGCTGGAACCAGGGCGAGGAAGAGAGCGGCCAATGGAGTAAACAGCAGTATAAAGGGCCGTCGTTTACCGAGAGGGTGGCGCAAACGGTCGCTTGCGGTGCCCACAAGAGGTTGAATGATCGCCCCTTCAAAGGAATGGGTGCTGCCCATAAGCCCCATCAGAATGGCGTTTTTTGTGAAACTGCTGAGAAATGGGGCGATGAGGGCATTATTCAAAGAGAAGAAGGTGCCATAGCCGAAATTGGCCAAACTGTACCAAAAGATTTGGCTTGGGGTTAGAAAGCCTTGGGGGGCGCCGGAATCGTCCTTATTGGGGTTCACGCGATGTCGCTCCGCCTGGAAGATAGTTGAAGGCCTTTTCGTAGTCTGAAAGGTTATCTATGTCGTAGGCGACCTCGGGAGGAGCTTTGGCGTGCGCGAAGGCTCTGCACTGAAGTATCCTTTCGGCCCGTTGCACAATTTCGGGAACCGTGAGTTGATGGGTAAAAAAACGCCAGGCGACAACAGGCCCCACGCGAAGAGCCGTTTTCCACTGGCTCTTGCGTGAATGAAAGAGAGACTCTAATAAGGGCAGCAGATGCAGGTAGAGCGAGGTAGAGACGCGAAAAACGCAGCCTGTTGTCCAGTATCCGTCCTTTAACCGTACGAAGACCGCCGGCGAGCTAGGAAAACGGGCCTCAAACACCTCGCGACGCACGACGGGCACCACGAGGTCGGCATCGGCAGGGCATTCGTTAAGAAAGTTGGTTAGCACCTCGGAGGAGATAAAGGGCAGATCGGTGGTAAGCAGAAGCAGTTTCTCTGTGGGGCCGTCGGTTTGTTCGCACAGCCACTGAATGCCCAGCGCGATATTTTCCGGTGCCGAGTGTGCTGGGGGGACGACGGCATCGGCACCGCAGCGTCGGGCTTCGCAGGCGACTTCCTCGTTCCCGATAACTACAACACGCCTCACCTGGCGGGTGGAACGTAAGGCAGAAAGAGCACTACCTAGGAGCGTTTGCCCTTGCCAAGGGATGAGCGCTTTTATGGTTGTGCCAACTTTTGCCGCAAAAGCCCCACCAATGCGCCCGTCGGCGGGCAGGATGGCATCATAAAATTCCACCGAGCATGTCCTCTGCGCTCTTTATGTATCCTTATCACTCCGCCCTGCCGCCTAGGTAGCCGCAGGGCGGAGCGGTTTACTTACGATGTCTAGTCGGTTATGACACCGAGTTTTTTGAGCTGAGCCATATAAAACTCCGGTGGGTGGGCGCCGATGGCGTAGGTGCGCACGATTCCGTCTTTGTCTATGAAGAGGGTTGTCGGAATGCCTTGAACGCCGTAGAGCTTTGTGGCCACAGAATCTTCGGATTTTCCTGCCGGGTCTAACAACACGTTCATCTTGTATTCGGGATGTTTCTTTAAGAAGGCGGCGCAGGCATCGGGAGTGTCCCATGTGTTAACGGCCAGCACCACAACGCCCTTATCGGAGTACTTCTCGTAGATTTTCTCGATAGTAGGCATTACCATTTGGCATGGCCCACACCAACTCGCCCAAAAATCCACAATAACCACCTTTCCTTTGAGATCGGCGAGGTCCCATGTTTTCCCGTTGGTGTCTTTAAGGCTAAAGTCAATGGCCGGTTTCCCAACGTACTTTTGTTGCATCGCCAGCTCTTCGGGGTCATCGAGATCGGCTACCAGTTTCGCATCGCCGGGAGGGGCGAAGGTGAAAAGGTCGTTCGGGACGGCGGAATTCGTATGGACGTCGCTTAGCTCTTCGGTAACCGATTCGGCATCGTGTTTCCAGTAGGCGCCGGCCAGGAGGTGGGTCTGTTTGTTAAAGTAGATGTGAATGGTGGTGGCTCCCGCTTTGACGACCATATCGTTGCAAAGTTGCCCATGGTAGCTCGTGGGTGGGGCTAGTGTGGCCAAAGAGAGAAAGCCGGAGGCTTTATCAAGACTGTGTTGCACGATGAGCACCACAAGCACGCTCACGAAGCGGTTGCGGGGTATGGCGCCGAGGAGATCGTCGGACTTGGCCAAAGAGGTGGGGGCAGCGTCTTTGGTGTACTCCTGAACGGCTTTCCTGTAGGTGTAGAGGTTTTGTCCGTCCGAGATGAGGAGGTCATCGTCCGAAGAGGCTTGGACGTAGAAGCGATTGGGGCGTTTAAAGGCGAGTTTGGTAACAAAAGAGGTCGTTTTCTGATCAGCGGAGTGGAGAGTCCAGGTTTCAGTATGTTCGTAGGCGGTGAGCTTATCGTAGGCCGATGAGGCCGCTTTCAATACGGCTGCCACATCCGGCTTAACATTTTGCAGGCTGTTATCAGCCTTGGCAGCGCGTATGGGAGCGAGGCTGCAGAGAGCGCCGATGAGGCCTACAAAGAGGCGATGGTAGGTGTTCATAGATGTCTCCTTTCAAAACGAGCGCAGGATTTTCTGGCGCAGAGCGCTCTTCTCCTGCTCGCGGAGGGCCACGAGGAGATGCGACTGGCGTGTAGGCCCTAGCGTGATCCAGTGGGCGCCCGCGGGGACGGCAAATTGGAACAGGTCGTCGGGCACGGGCTGATCGATTTTCACGTTCTCGATGATCTCGGCGAGTTCGCTTTTATCTACCCCTTTTTGAACCGATGTATGGAGAAGGTGCGTTGTGGGGTCAAAATAGAGCGAAACGGGCATATCTTGGTCGGATAGATTGATCGAGAGAACCTGATAGGTCTTCCCGTTATCGGTTACGGTGGTTGGGGCTGGGGCCGCCTGGAAGCCAGCACGTAACTCTGGGTCAACTAGGGGATTCCCCTGAAGCATGAGGCTGACGAGGTAGGAGGCCACTCCATCGAAGTTCACATCATTTACGAAGTCGAACTGGGTGAGCGAGGCGGGCGCCCTAAGGCGCGTATAAGTTTTATCATTACCATCGTAGTTCACGATGTACTGCCCATCGGAGACGACGGTATTCGTGGAGTTGCTTTCCGAGCGATAGCAGTATTTGTTGGGGCGAACCATGGCCAGCGTATAGGCGCGGTCTACAATGATTTGGCCTTGGGCATCCCGTTGAATCAGCTCTGCGGTATGGCGATAGGAGTTCATATGTTGGTAGGCGGCAGTGGCCTGCTGCAGTAGGGTGGCAACTTCGGGACGTAGTCCACTGTAGGGGTTAGCCGTTGTGTTGTTCGGTTCCTGCGCCGCTGCCGAGACGCCCAAACAGGCTAACACTACCCCAAACCATCCAAAGAACCGAGCGACTTTCATACGAAGGCACCTCACTTAGGTTGTTTAATTTGAAAGGGAGCGCGGGCCAGGCGACGGGGCACCTAAGGCTCGCTTTGATCTATTATGGCCGCAATACGTTTTTCGAACTTATCAAGTATGGCGCATTTTTGACCTTGATTTACTCTCAAAACGCCGTCTTAGGCCTTCCCAAAAACCGCCAAAAGTATGTGTATTGTATTACGACTTCCTGCTTAGATTAGTTCCCAAAAGGCTTGTTGGGGGTTGAAAAGGGCTACACAGAAGGACTTCCTAGAAGCTTCTAACAAGGGGGATAAAGACACGCAAGGCTTTTGCGCGTGACGGCTAGAAACGGCTTCTAGCGGCAGCAGTAGGCCTTTTTGAAGAGGGACTCGCAAAGAGATGGGCTTAGGCCTAAGGCAAGTTTCGGCACACCTCAAGAGTTGGGGAAAAATAAGAAACACTTCACAATGGCCATTTTGTTTCACCCTTCGGCTTCGGCTTCTCCTCCTCCAAATTCGGAAGCGTCTTCGGCTTGCAGCTCTGCTTCGAGTTCATCGAGTTCGGAAAAGCCTACCTCACCCGTATCCCCTCGTAACCGGTTCCTTAAGCTCACCTCTATCCGCTTGGCTAATTTATCCAGGAACTGACGGTAAGCGGCATCGTCTCTACAATACTGCTGCATGCCCTCATAGCCTATCGCCAACAGCAACCGAACTAAGTCAAAGACCGTACCCTTGACGATCTCGCCTACGGCTTTGGCGTCCAAATAAGCCCTATCGTAGAGTTCCCGCTCTTTCCTCGTCTTGGCCGCTATCTCTTGGTAGTATCCGGCGCGCATGAGGGATTCATAAACCCGTGCTGCCGTCAGATTCCCCTCTTGGGCCGCTTCTAACAGCTTCTCAAGCGAAGCTTCCTCGCCCTCCACCCATACCCATACACGACCGTCTTCGTGCTTAGAACGTAACTCTCCTCGCTTTATCTTCTTGTAGATCGCTTCTCTGGTCACCCCTTTTTCGGCAGCATAGACGGAAGCTAAAATCCAGCGCCCTTTTTGACCTTCCATCTTCCCTCCTTGTTTGCGTTTGGTTCGTCTCCTCGACCTTACGGTTCGTCTCTCTCTATTAATATAAAGGCCTTGTGCTTTCAAGCCTTCTCGATTTCACACTCCATCCGAATGTACCACCACCGTTTGAAAGGAACCCTTTTTCCGCCTTCAGCGCACAGGGGGGTGGTGTGTGCGATTCACCAGGAACCCATCAGGGCAGACGCTGAGGGCGAAGCCGTGCCGCTCTAGGAGGGTTCGTAGCTCCTCGAAGTGTTCGGCTACGGCACGAAGCGGTACCATGAACTCTTCCAGCTGGTGAATGCGTACCAGGGCCTTGTTGTTGTCTTGGAGGTAGAAGTCAAAGGCAAGGCCTAACAAGACGGCAAGGCCTTCGATGTCTTGGGGCAAGGCAGGACGCTTGTCTTTAACGTAGGCAAGGGGCATAGCGGTGGGAACGTCGAAGTCGTAGCCGATCTCTCCATGCTCGTAGAGGGCATCGAGGGCTTCGATAGCGGCATCGTAATCGCATTCGGCTTGGGTACGAAGCTTTGGGAACAGCTGAGAGAGGGGCATCGTACCACCGGCTTCCAGCAGAATGCAGAGGGCGATAGCCGAAGCTTTGGTGAGGTTAGCCATGTTGTTTCTCCTTTCGCTTCAGGTCTTCAATGGCAGCAACAACAGCAAAAACATCACTCTTGAGAACTTGGGCTAAGACTTGCGGTGAATCCCACAAGGCTTTGCTTTTGGTGAGGAACTCTTTGTCTTCGTCACTAAGGGCAGGTCGTGCTATGATAACGTCGTTTTCCGCCTTTACGAGGGTGAAGGCAGGAAGGATTCTTTTTCGCAATTCCTCCATGTAAAATGCGACTTGCCCATAACCCGCTTGGTTTGGTGTCATACAAATTTCCCCTACCTGCTCAAGCCGTTTTCTGAGATAACATGCTAAATAATCTAACTTGGCGTTTACGTCAGCGGTGGGAGGTGGAGGTGAAGGGGAAGAGGGAATCTCCTCTACGGTGTGGTTCTCTTCAGCTGGAGGGGGAGCGGGTTCTGCTGCTTCGTCTTCGGCGAACGGGTCTCCCTCTTCGTCATCATCGAACGGATCTATATCGGCTTCTTCCTCCTCTTCGTCTTGATCAAAAGGATATTCATCGTCTTCTGTTAGCGTGTCTGTTTCCGACTCTTCAGAGAAGGGATTTTCGTCTTCATCGAAGGCATCGTCAATCACCCATTCGGGTTCTGCGTCGTCACCCCCCACCGGTGAGAGTTCATCCGCTTCCTCGTCGTCATGAAGTGTGTTTTCTTTATCCTCCTTAACCACCGCCCATTCTGGCGTTTCGTCCCCTTCAGTTGGGGGGATTTTTGAATCGGAGTCCGTAGAATCGTGTGACAAAATAGACAAAATTCGGCTTACCCCCCCTTTGGAACTAATTTTGTCAATTTTGTCACAGGTTTTGGGGGGATCGGAATCGAAAACGAGGGGGTTAACGAAGCATTTGGTGCTAGGCCTACCGGCCCCTTGGGGGTATATCTGATCGGTGCGAATCCATCCGTTTTTGGCCAAAAAGTTTAATGCGACCGAAACATCGTCTGCGGTAGCATGATACCATCGTTCGACATCCCGCATAGTAAACTCTCTTAGGCCTTCTTCCTTGATTCTTTTTGCGAGGGTGAGGGCGAGGTTCCGTGTGGTGTCCGAATTCGCTTGTGCGAAGGCATAGAGGGCATGCTGAACGCACCATCCTGCGATCTCTATTGCCCTCTCTAGGTTCTCCAGAGTGATTTTGGTGCTTTCCACATCCTCCACCAATTGGAGAATTCCAGCTATCCGCAACACCACTCCAGGTAATCGTGAACCCCATTCTTTTCTTTCGCAGAGTATCCCTCCTTCCCTCAAAAGGGGTTCCGCTTCGTTGTCATGATATCGGCAAAAACGCTCAAACGCTTCGGGAGACAAAATGAGTCGCGAAGGGTTTGGGAAACGCTCTATTCGTGCAGACAAGAGGGTTCGCATTAAAGTGCGCCATCTCTCTTTCAAGGACGGCTTAATCTCATCTCGACAGAAAGTGCGTTCGCCGGCTACAGGAGGACACCAACAATAGAGGAGACGTGCAAGGAAACCCGAAGCCACCAACTCCCCATCACGAAGCAGCTCTCTTGCGACATGAGGTTGAAGGCATGTGGTTATGGACGCTACGGCACGTGCGAGATCGACGCTCCGATCTCTTCGATCAACCACAAGGCGCGCTCCTCCATGGGCCTTCAGCAAGGCACCGGTAGTGCGCGCCAAGCGAGAAGCGTTTTCCGCATATCTTCCCCCTACCACAACCCGTAAAAGCTCAGGTTCGTCATCTAGGACGATGACCAGACCTTTGTTTTCTTCTAGGCGCTGCTCGAAGGCTTCAATGGTAGCACTCTGCACAAGTAGGCGAACGGGTTTCCGAACCTCTGGTTTTGTGAGTTCTTGCAGCTCCTGCTCGAGTGCAGCTCGTTCTGGCGCCGAACGCTCTAACTTTGAGAGTTTCGAGATTATCTCTTTTTTTCGCCCTTGATAGGCTTCCATGAGGGCTTCGGTGCGTTCTATCTCCTCCTCTGCTTCCTTGCGTTTTTTCGCTTCCCACTCGAGGAAGGGGGCAGTCACGAATTCAAAAACAGCACTCTTACGCTCCCCACTAGGCGCGATAGCCAGGACGTACAAACCTAACTCTTCCTTGTAGTCTTCTTTCGGCTCTACTCTCCATCCGCCGGCCACGCAAGCGCTAAGCGTGCCCAAAAGAACGCTGGTAGCGAGTTCGACAGAAACTTGTATTTTCGTGCTGATCTCTTCGGCCATCTCCCGAAGGAGAGAGGGGAAGCTTCCCAACGGAACAGGGGGAAGAATGACCTCTTCGTCGAGAGGAAGCGGGTAGTGCCATTCGATTTTGGCGACCGAAGCTTGTTCGAGTGCTTTTGTTAGCATTTCCAGAATCTCCTGTGGTATGGTTTTTCGATCTTTCAAAGTCTCAGGGGGCGTCAACGCATTGTAGAAACAATCGCTTTGGGCATGATATGAAGGGGCTACGACGCACAATTCGGTGTGCTGCGTTCGAACTTCAAACCCGCAAAGCCTTAGTGTAGCTTGCTTTTCTAAGAGTGGCGAAGGCAGCTCGCTAAAGGCGAAATAAACATGGTAGCCTTTTCCCGTCTTTTCAACGTGCGCGCTTTCTGCTTGGCACAATTCGAGGAACTCTTCGATCGTTAGACTGTTTGGTTCGAGAATTTTTTCTCGAAAGACATTGAGATCGTCAATGTCCAGCACCACCAAATTCCATCGTTGCCCACATACGACCGCTAAGTTCGAGGGCGATTGTGCCCTCTTTTCAAATTCTTTCGCATCGAAGGGGGTTTCCTGAAACTCCTTCCATGTCTCTATTGGGGCTTTTTCCCCGAACGGTATGGGAATAGGATTCAGACCAGCTTCTCGATATATTTGGGCAAAACGAAGCATCTGCTGCCGATCATAAAGTGCGAGGGCTTTCGTTTTCTCTAGTCTCATTGGAGCAGATTTTACGACGGCAGCGGCAGGGCGTTGGTCATTCAGCGGAACCAAAATACCCATTCGCTCAAACTCTCGCACGATGTCGCCGAAGGGGCATTCTCGAAAACAGTGGAGGAGAAGCTTCGTGCCTTCGATGGTGATCGAAAGCGAAGGGTGCTCATCACCGTTCGCATGATTGCTTCCGCAAGGGCAGCTGCAGATGTAGCCGCTTCCTGTTGGCGAAGCATTTTGTAATTTGTTTTCGTAGAAGATATAGGAACGATTCCCTAGTAAAATCGTTCTGGACATCTTATTCCTCCTTGTTTTTAGCCGGCTTCGTGCCGGCAGTGTCTTTTTTTTGCTTTGGCAAGGGGGGGGCGTTCCTTGCCTTGAAGGAGAGGTTTGCCGGCCTTCCTCCAGCTTTTAGTTTGCATGCCCCTCCTTGCCATTGTCTCGCTCTGCGAGTAACAGAGCGATTTCGTCAAGCTTGTAGATGGCGGCCATTTTTTGAAGGAGAAGCCCACCAGGTAGGTGGTGCCCATTCTCGATAGCGGCAAGATACCGCTCGCTAATCCGAAGTCTCTTAGCTACCTCTTCTCGTGTAAGTCCCGCTGCTTCTCTAGCTTCCTTGAATCTTCGTCTCATTCTCTATCTCCTCCAGCTTTGCGGCAAGCGTAGCGGCAACTTCGGCGCGCCCCTCACGAATGGCTTTTTTGAGTTCCATCTCAATAAATTCACGAGGTGCGACCCATATCTGCCATTGGCGATAGTGGCGTCGAACTGGTGCCTTAATCAAACCTTTCTTGATTCGGTTGTAAGCTCCAAAGTATTCAAGACCATTCAGTTCGGCGTACTCTTTGAGCGATACCCACATCTTTTTGGTTCTCCTTTGGTTCGGGTTCTAACAAGTTATGCCACGTCGCTTTACCAGGGCCCGCTAATAGGCGGAGGTGAATTTTTTTTGGGGCCAAACAAAAAGCCCTTCCGCCATAGAAAAGCGAAAGGGCTAGAGGGTTTTAGGGGTGTGTGTGGGGTTTAGCCTACTTCTTCTTCCCCAAGTTGGCCAAGGGGCTTGCTACCTCATGTTCCCTTGCCATATCGGCACCGGCGAGCTGCACATAACGGTTCGTCATGGCCAAGCTGGTGTGTCCTAGTATCTTCATCAAGGGCAGTTGGCGCCCACCGTTCCTCAGGAACATAATCGCGAAGGTGTGTCGCATCGTGTGGGGGGAACACCGCTTACCCGTGATCTTAGCCTTCTTGCCCAACACTTCAAAGAGTCGGTCTGCAGACGCACGGACGAATCGGGTTCCTCGTTCCGTGACGAAGAGGGGGTCGTCATCTTTTATCCCTTCTCGTGTCTTGATGTAGCTTACCAGCGCCTTGTAGCATCGAGGGGAAATCGGCACGACACGCCCTTTGTTGCCTTTGCCGTGACGAATGAACACCTCTCGTGTCCTGATGTTGATGTCATCAACGTTGAGGTTTAGGGCTTCGCTGATGCGCATACCCGTGTCCAAGAGAAGGCACAACAAGGCGTAGTTGCGTTCGGCATGTCTTGTTTGCTTTGCGGCTTCGAGTAGGCGCATGACCTCGTCTTCTGTGAAGGGGGCGATTTCGTCTTGCCGAATGATAGGACGTGGCACGCCCTCTAGAATGTCTACGTCGAGTTCCCCTTCTTCGAGAAGATAGCTTACGAAGCTACGAAGGGCGGTGTAGCGGGAGTTGACGGTCCAGGGTTTAAGCCCTTTGCGCTGGAGATAGGCAAAGAAGGCCTTGAGGGTTTCGGTGTTGAGACGGTCTCGTTCGTGTTCTTTAGCGAAGCGTAAGAAGGTTTTGAAGCTTCGCTTATAGCAGTCAAGGGTGTTATCGCTTACGCCACTGATCTGTTTGGTGTACAGGAAGCTTTGGAAGTAGGCTTCTGCAGCTTCGATAGAGAGCGACTCTTTCAGGGTAACGTCCACTCGTTTGGCCAAAGCGGCCAAAGTATTTCGATTGTTGTGAAGCATGTATCCCTCCATAGCGGAGGAAGGCCGGCATAATGAGAGTATATCACGTTGTTTTAAGTCTCGTCAAGCTTTTTATGCCTGAGTTCGAACTTATCAAGTTCCTTGCAAAGGAGGGCATAAAGCTCTGTATCGGTTGCCTTCGCCTCTTGCAGGCATGCGAAGAGATAGTCGTATCCTTCCAGGGGGCAGCCCTCCAGGAGGAACTTATGCGCGCGTGCCCCTATTTTGAAGGCGATGAGTTGCTTGTTGGAGAGTTTAGGGTTCACGCGCGTTATCCTCCTTAGGAGGATGGTTGTTATTCGTGTTGTTACGTTCTATAGAACCGTTCTGCTGTTTTCCTCGGCCGCGCCCTCCGCGCCGTCTGCGGCGTCGCCTGCCGGCAGAGAGCGGCTCCCCGGTATCGGCGGGTTCCTCTTCGCTGCCGTTTGCCGCAGGCGCCTCTGGCTCCAGCCCTAGCTCCTCGCGCGTGGGGGCGAGCACCGCTTGCAGGGTCTCTAGGGCCTCCGCCACCACGCTTGGGTCGAGATCGGTTTTTGGCAGCGCCTCAGGCAGCAGGGGAGACGCGGCGTCTTGCACCGGCTCATCCAGATGAGGAAGGCCAATGCGCTCCATCTGATGGTAAGAGGCGGCAAGGAGGAGATAGGTTGTGCCTTGGCGCAGAGGCAGCGTATATTCGGCGGTTTCCTGGGAGAGCAGGCGGCATTGAGCGAGGTCATAGAGAGCAGCGGGAGCTGGCAGGCGCAGGACACACCGGCCATCTTGTGTGGCATGAAGGACGATCCACCCCGATCCGGCCTCTACGATGTGTTCGCCCTCAGAAACCCACAGGTGGGCGCCGGCGAAACGGCAAAGCCCGCGCAACAGTTCCAGCGGTAGAACCGTCTCGCCGATAAAAACGGACTTCCAATCGCCAAGCTGTTTCACCGCCATGGAGGGCAGGCCGGTTTCGATATATTCGGCCAGCACGATGGCATCGGGATCATCCACATAAAAAGAGGGGTTTAGACGCTCCCGATAGCCAAATTCGAGGTCGGTAAGGCGTTCCGTTATGGGGTGGGCGGTTTGCACAACTCGCGAGCCCATTTCAGCGCTCCAAGGTTGCATGCGCAAGCGAATGCCCACCACATCGAAGGCGGTCTCCTCCATGCCGCTTGAAGCGCGTGGTTTCGCCTCGCACGTGCCCGGCGCGTAGAGCCAAACGAGTGTTTTTTTGCCGGAGTGCAACTTCTCGCGAATGGCCGTTCGCTGCTCCGACGTAAGGCGGAAGGGATTGAGAAAAATGTAGAGCTTGCCTTCGGTTGGAAAGTTCGGCGAGGTGATGTCGCTTTGCAAGTAGAGGCCATATTCAACGCCGCAGCGCTGCACTACATCGCGCATCTCGGTGGTGAAACGACGGAAGAACCCCTCACCACGCTGGATATGAAGCAGGCTCTTTTCATCTATCAGAACGACCACTTCCGGGTCTTTTCGAGGGATGCCGGGGGCAGAGACGATATTGGCGAAGAGGTTCAGGCGTTTCCAGATGGCCTCGTCATCGAGCCAGCCTTCCCCCCAGAGGTCCATCCAGCCTACGGCGGTGCGATGAACAAGGGCGCGGCCTATGGTGCGCAGTTGAGCCTGTTCGGTTTGACGTGCGTCTGCAAGGCGCGGGTTAAAATCGTCGGGTGTTTTGTTGGGAACGGCTAGATGGGTTTTGGTATCGTCTTCCGAGAGCCACAGTTTGCCGTGAAGCCACATGGAGTCGACCGGAGCCGGAAAGGAGGCGGCCCCGCCGGGCTTTCTATCTCGATAGGAAGGAGGGCCGCAGATTAGGTCTATGCAACGCTCGGCCAGCAGCCTATCGAGGGCAAGATGACCGCTGTATCCGTGGGTGAACTCGAACGTGTACCCGTAGCATACCGAAACCAGGGCGCGGTAGGCTGTAGCGCGTTTCACGGTGCGCGCCAGGGAAACGATACGTCGTGCGGTGGTTTCGGAGGTGAACTCCATAAAGTCAATGAGGTGGCGTTCGCGGCGTGTCTCAAAGAAGGCGCGCGTTGGGTCGGGTTTGGTGGGAAGAGCGGGTATTTCCGCCGTATGAAACTGCACGTCGCCATCGAACCACGCTGCGCGGAGGGCTATAAGGCTACCTTGGTAGCGCTCGCGAAGCCAGTCTCGAAAAGCGTCACGATTGGCCATCGAGCGGTCGAAGCCGAGATCGGCGGGTTGAAACCACTCCCCTCGTTCGAGGTGATAGCCGAAGATGCGTTCGCCCCAAGGTTGCAGGCGCAGGTGCTCGATGAGGGTTTGCAGGGAGCGTTCGCACTCTTGCCAAAACCGCTGGCTTGTGATGGAGGGATCGCCGATGGTGCCGTCGGCGTAAGTGCTCATCTCAAGGGGATACTCGCGTCGCCAGCCGGGAGCCGGGTAGAACACGAGCCGTGGCATGACGAACCCTTCAGGGTCGGCCTCAAGAATGGCGCGTAGGCGTGAGTCGATGATCTCCAGTGTCTCACTCGCTTCGGAGAGGGGGCAGGGGAGTTCGATCAGAGTGGAGTGGAGATGAATGCCCGCTTGGGCTGCCTGACGAATCTCACGAAGCACCTGGGCCGTGCATTTTTCGTCGCTCAGGTTACCAAAGAAGAGAGTGGGCGGATAGGCCCAACCGTTGATCAGAATCACCGGCATGCCGTCGCGCTCCACAATGTGGGCACCGACGGCGATATCTATGGGCGGTTCTTCTGCGGAGGGCAGCGTCTCCGGCAGAGCCGGCGCGCGTTCGGTACGTCTGCGGGTAGTACGTGCCCGCTCTCTTGGGTAGGCCGTAGCCGATGCGGGTGCGGCATCAAGGCCGACGCCCTTCCCCTCAAGGCCGACGCCCTTCCCCTCAAGGCCGACGCCCTTCCCCTCGTCGAGCGACTTTTTTGCGCCTCGCCGCGTGGGTTTAGTCTCTGCTGTCTTTTGGGCATCGGAGCGCTTTTGCGGGCGTTCTATGGGGGCGGTAGGCGCTTCTATGTCGGCTGCCGATTCGGGTGTCGGCAGCGCTTCCTGAGTAGGTAAAGCTTGTGAGGTGACCTCTAAGGGAGGCGTTTCTGAGGGCGGTTCCGCTAGGGGGCTAACGCTCTCCTGAGAATCTGGCGCTGCGGGGAGGGGTGTCAGCGTTGAAGCCTCCTCCCCTTTTTTGCGTCTAGACGTGCGACGCGGTTTAGACACCGGCTGCTCGGCGGAGGAAGGCTCCTCTGTTTGCACTTCGGCGAGGCTAGCGCCTTCGGCTGTCGTGCCGTCGTTCCCTGTTCCTTTGGTTTCTGGGGGCGCCTTAGCCAATGAGGTTCCCTCCGCCGCAACATCGGCGGCATTTGGAGGCGATGGTTCGACCGCGCTCTTTTTGCGTCGGCGTGTTGTGCGTTTCGCAGAGGAGGCTTTGGGGACAGGCTCCTCGGCTGTCTCTAACGTCTCTGAGCTTTGGGTTGCACTCCCCTCTACGTCTTCCGAGTTTTCATTGTTTGTTGCCGTTAAACTTGTCCCAGATGCCGGTTCCGATGTGGATGCTGCGGCAGACCCCGTGCGCCTACGGGTTCGGCGGCGCGTTGCGGGCGGCGCATCCGCATCAGACGGCCCCTGCGTAGGAAGCGTCTCCTCTGAAGCGTTCGGAGTGTCGGCTTCCTGCCGGAGTTCGTCGTGGGTCATTCAGTTGTCTCCTAATCTCTGTTCCGCCGCATAGTGTGCGGAGGGAACGGCCTTCAACCAACATGGGCGTCGAATAGGCGCTTATTCCCTCTTGAAGAAGTCAGGTTTTGTCAAATTTCAGCTTTGCCGCTGAGCCTAGGTGCAGCGAGCGCCTTTTTAAGGCCGCGTTATAACGGTTGTCTCGCTCTTTGCATGGAGGGCCTCACGAAGCGAGATTTGAGCCTAGATTGCAAATCGAGTATCAGCGGCACCGAGTTCCCTGTGCTTAGACGCGAAGCCCTTGCGGAACAACTACAATTATACTATGCAGTATGCTTTTTGACAAAAATCCTCTCGTAGCCTCTACGAGAGGAAGTGAACCAAAAGAAACTCTCTGTCTAGGTCTAAACATCCGAGGTCAGGACTTATATCCTCCAAACATGCAATGTAAGGCCATCCACTACCGACACACCAAAACCGATGAGGCGATGCCCGCGGCATAACCTGTAGCTTTCCTTTAGACCCGGTGTGAGTTCAGGAGTTCAGGTTTAAGCGGTATCGTTTGGCTGCGTTCCGGCCCTACGGAAAGCATGGCGATGGGGAGTTGAGTCAGTTCCTCCACTCTTTGGATATAGCGCAGGGCGGTGGAAGGCAGGTCTTTAACATCGCGCACGCAGGCGAGGTCTTCATGCCAACCTGGAAGGGTTTCGTAGAGGGGGGTCACGGTGTTCTCCATGAAAATCTCGACGGAGGGTACGTCGAGGGTGCGGCCTTGCCTATCGGCGTAAGCATAACAGATTTTCACCTCATCTAGGCCGGAGAGAACATCGAGATGGCCCAGAGCAAGGCATGTAAGCCCATTGATCTGGGCGGAGTAGCGGAGGACGGGAATATCGAGCCACCCACATCTTCTTGGGCGGCCGGTGGTGGTGCCGTATTCGTGGCCTTTTTCTCGAATATATTGGCCGGTGGCGTCGTGCAGTTCGGTGGGGAACAGGCCGGCCCCAACACGGGTGGTATACGCTTTGGCAACGCCGACTACACCGTTAATGAGGGTAGGCCCCACGCCGGTGCCCAGACAGGCCCCGCCCGCAATAGGGTGCGACGAGGTGACATAGGGATAGGTGCCCAAGTCTATATCGAGCAAGCTCCCTTGTGCGCCCTCAAAAAGCACGCCGCCCTGCACGGCCGCAGCGTGGATGAGGGGAGTTGTATCGCAGACATAGGGTGTTATCTGTTCGGCGTAGACTGCATACTCCTCGAAAAGCGCGTCGGCGTTTAGTGGGGGCTGTTGATAGACATGGGTTAATATAGCGTTTTTAAGCGCGAGCACCTCCGTGAGGCGTTCTCTAAAACGCGTTGGATGAATGAAATCGCCGAGGCGAATGCCGATGCGGGCGGCCTTATCGGCGTAGGCCGGGCCGATGCCACGACCGGTTGTCCCGATTTTCGCTTCGCCCCGTCGGTTCTCTTCGAGTTCATCGAGGAGACGATGATAAGGGAGAATGACATGGGCGGCTGCGGAAAGGTGAAGGTTGTGTAGTTCCACGCCACGCCGTTTGAGATCGGCGATCTCTTCGGAAAGGATGGCCGGGTCTATAACGGTGCCCGCCGCGATAACGCATTGAAGGTGCGGATGAAGGATGCCGGCAGGAATGAGATGGAAACGAAACTCCTCGTTACCTACTTTCACCGAGTGGCCGGCGTTGTTGCCACCGCCGTAGCGAACCACCATGCGCGCCTCTTGGGCCAAATAGTCTATCAGCTTCCCTTTGGCTTCGTCGCCCCACTGCGCGCCCACAATAACTAAGTTGTTCATACGTTTCTCGACCTCCAGCCCCACGGGAGTCGAAGCCGCGCGGGGCGGTTTCGTTCCTCCCTTTTCCCTCCACCTGAGGGGATCCGGAGGCGATAGAATAGCGGCATAGGGCTGCCAAACTTCTCGTATTTTTTAAAATGCAACCCCAAATGCCGAACTATTATAGCACAAAGCTTTCCATACGGGGAATGAGAGCCGTACCGACCCTCTTTGCCTAAAGAGGGTCGGTGTGTTGTTAGGTTAAAGCGGGAAGCGGAGTTGAAGCGTGAAGAGCGCAGGGCCAAATCCGGCAAAATGGACGGCGCCCTCAAGCCCTAGCTCCCGTGTGAAGTTGGCTCCGAAGACGATTTTGCCACCAAATCGCGTTCGCTCACCAAAGTAGGGGCCGATGCCAAACCCAAGATAGGGGTTATGGATGCCGACGAAGGCCGGATGGTAGATCAGATCAAAGGTGAGCGGGAAGAGGGTGGAAACTCCACCGAAGTTCGCCGAGACGATGGCATCAAAATCGATTCGAGCGCTAGAACCCCTTCCGAAATGAACTCCGGGCACGTCGAGGTCTACCCCACCGTCGAATTTGGTGCGAGGGGAAAGCTCCGCTCCTAATCGCAGGTTGAGAGGAACGAAATGACCTCCAATGATAGGCCCAACCTGACAGGGAGCGGATTTAGAAAAGAGATCGGGGGTTGGACGCTGGAGGACAGGCGAAGACGATGTGGCAGGGAGCGAGGGCGTATCCGCTTTGGCGAACAGAGGAACGCTTACGAGCGTGGCGAAGGCGATGGCTTTGCTCAGCTGAAAGCGGGAAATCATGGGCGAAAAACCTCCTCATCGAGAAAGATATTGATTTGAGAAAGGAAAAAGGCAACCTCTTTAGTCTAGCATATTGGAAGCGATTCAGAGAAATTTTGTTCCCTGTCTTCAAGAAAGCTGCCTCGTCCTCTTGGCGAGCTAGGCTGATGGCCACAAAATGCGAAGCAACATGCCGTCGAGCAATAGCCCCAAACAGGCCATTACAACGGCCCAAAGCTTCCACTTGCGGAAATGGAGCGATTGCAGAAGCAGCATAACACCGAGGAGAAAAGCTGGAATGGCGCTCTGCTGCACTCCGTAGACCAGCGCTCTATGGACAGAAGGCGTTAGCGCATGCTCTCGCCAGAGCGAGGCGGTTCCTCCCATAAAGAAGAGCATGACAAAGATAAAGACGAGGCAAGCAATCCGCTCGTTCGTTCCGAGGTCGGCGGCGCATGCCGTGATGAAGAGACTGAGGGCAAGTAGGCCGGAGATGCAAAGACTGGGAAGTAGGGAGGTAAAAGCGGTAGGCTCTTGGTAGAGATGTACTGCCATCATGGCAAGCGGCGAGAGGCAGAGTAGCCAAAGCGGTAAAAACCAGAAGGCCACTTGCCGAAAGGTGGGCCGTGCGGGCAGTACGCGAAGGAACACCGGAATCTGCACTTGGCCAGCGCTGCCTTCTACCGTGATGTGATCTTCAAAGGCGCCCGTTTCCCAGACTCTTCTGCTATCGGCCACAATCTGGAGCGTTTGTCGAGGATGTTGAAAGTTGATGGGACTTACCTCAACCCACTCTGGAGCATGAACAACACATCCCTGCACAGGCCCCTGCACCCCTTTAGAGAGTACCCGTGCGCGCACGGTGCGCTTTTCTCCTTTTCGCAGTTCGCCAAAATCTATCTCCTGCGGGTCGGCAACCATAAGGATGGGGCGTGGACGCCTTCGGAAGAAGGTTTTGGGGGCTGCAGGCTCCGGCAGCACCTCGGCAACGACGGTACCTGGCATCTCTTGTGCCCTCTGCACCGGTGGAGGGTTTTCTAGGCGGGTTGCTGTGCGATTGGACGGGATGGGAGAAGCGGAATAGGCGGGTGGGGGTTGTAGACGCACCTCTGCGGTTTCGGGCGACAGGCTGGTGCGCAGCGCTACAAGCTCGTCACGGAACGCGCGAGCCGTGGCATAGCGATCTTGCTTGTTGCGAGCCAGCGCGCGCTCAAGTATACGTTCCAGCTCAAGACCAACACTCTTCCCCTCAAGGCCAGTACTGGGGTCCCCAGAAAATCGCAAGATTTTCTGGGGCAGGGCGCCCTCCCCCTCAAGGCCGACGCCCTCCCCCTCAAGGCCGACGCCCTTCCCCTCAAGGCCGACGCCCTTCCCCTCAAGGCCGACGCCCTCCCCCTCAACAAGCGCCTGCGGTAAGTATTCTGTGATCGGGGTTGGGCTTTCTGTTTCCAGTACCCGTTTCCATGCAAAGGGGTCTCGCGTTTGGCGTACTTTAAAAGGGCGTTCTCCGGTCAGCATTTCGTAGAGCGTAACCCCCACAGCCCAGAGGTCGGAGCGATAGTCAGACCGGTCTTCAGAGGAAAAGTCTTCCGGGGCCATGTAGGCGTAGGTGCCGGCGCCACCGGCATAGGCATTGGTGGCCAGGATTTCGGCAAGCCCAAAATCCACCAGTTTCACCACCCCGTCGCGACCCACCAGGATGTTGGCCGGTTTGATGTCGCGATGGACGGTCTGGAGGTTATGGGCATAATCGAGGGCATCGAGCACTTGAATGGCGATGTCGAGGGCCTGACCAAGCGGGAGGGAACCCTCCTCGCGTAGGATTTGGGCCAGGTTTTTCCCGCGCACATACTCCATGTCAATGACCAGATGTCCCTCAATGCGATCGATACTATGCACGCGCACGATGTTCGGGTGATGAAGGCGGTCTAGCAGGCGTGCCTCTTCAAGAAAGCGTCTTACATCTCCCGCTTCCGCATCTATCTCCTTGAGGGCCACCTGGCGATTTAAGAGTGTGTCGCGGGCAAGATAGACGATTCCAGAGGCCCCATGGCCTAGAATGTCAAGGCGTTCATATTTACCGAGCATTCCTAAGGGCATCGTTTTATCTCGCTTGAGAGGGGGATGGTTCAGAGTTTTGCGGGCGCGCCGGGTAGGCCTGAATAGATTTCAGTCGCCCGTTGTCAATGACGTAGATCGTCCCCGAAGGTGCCACAGCTAAGCAGGTAGGGGCTACCAGGGATCCCTTCCCGATGTCGGCCGCGACGCGCGTGCCTTCCGGTGTAAATTTCTCGATACAGCGTAGGTCAGGTCGAATTTGATAGCGATTTCCTGCCCTATCTAAAGTAAGGAAAAAATGGGCGGTAGGTTTCGTTTTCTTTGTGGATGTTTCTGGCGCAGGAGGGAGTTGTGCATTTACCGGGATAGGGCGCAGAAGGTGGGTTTGGGGGTTGAAGTCCATCAGCTTGCCTTGAAGGTTGACCAGCAGGAGGTCGCCGTTGGGCATGATCTGGAGAACATCGTTGCGCAGCGGCATATCGAGCAGTTTTGTGGCGGTGGTGGCATAGCTTAAAGGCCCGAACACGGCGGGTTTGGGCGGTGGCTGGGAGCGTACGATAGGCTGAGGAGGCGCTACATGGTGAAACTTGGAGCGCAGATAGTATATCCCGGCGGCTTCGGTAAGAGCCACCAAGAGCAACACAAGCGTGGCAACGACCCAACCTACGGTAACTTTGGAAACAGATTTGGGGGCAGCAACCGCTTCCGGTGCGAGAGCGTGGCGCCAAGTGGCGGCATTGTCGGTAGGGGTTTCCTCGTCGGATGGCAGAAGGGCGCTTACGGGGCCATAACGCGCCACAATCGCCGTTACATTGTCGGAGCCGCCGTGGTGCAGCGCCGATTCAACCAGCCGATTGCAGGCCTCTTGAGGATCGGCGGAGGAGACGAGAATTTGGGCGATCTCCCGCTCGTTCACTTCGGTGGTGAGGCCATCGGAACAGAGGAGCAGGATGTCGCCTACTTCAAGGGAGTGCAACGAGGTATCCACCTCTACATCGGGTGCGATGCCGATGGCGCGGGTAATGACGTGGCGATACCGATTCGCTTCGGCCTCCTCGCGGGTCATGCGCCCGGCCTGTATCTCCTCCCATACCGCCGAGTGGTCGGCCGTAAGGAGGCTTAAGCGTCCATGACGGAGGAGGTAGGCGCGGCTGTCGCCGACGTGAGCGATGGCCAACATGCCGTTGCGAATGAGGGCACAGACACAGGTGGTGCCCATGCTGCGTTGCTCGATGCGATCGGCGCGACGGGTGAAAACCTCTTGGTTGGCAACCCGAAAGGCCTGAAGTAGGAGGCTTGGTAGCTCTTCATAGGGGCTTGTCTGCAAAAGCTGATGGATGGTCTCCGGCACCGTATGGGCGGTGATTCGGGAAGCCACATCGCCTCCACCCATTCCGCCCATCCCGTCGGCAACGAGCAGAACGCAGTCGAGCAGCCCGTTAAGAGCCGCCCCGTCAACAACGGCAAAGCTATCTTCGTTGTGCTCACGTTTGAGGCCGACGTCGGTACGACACCCAACGCGAATCGGAATCGGTTCAGCAACGATCTGCACGTTTTATCTCTCCCCTAATCGCGGCTTCGGCGGAGCAAGCGAACGACCAGAAGTCCAAAAAAGAGAAAAATAATCAGTAATGCGAAACGTAGTAGTCCTAAAACAATCATGGTTAACTTCCGATCTCAAAGCTGAGCAGCACGTCCCCCAGCTGAATACGGTCTCCGCTATGCAAAACGGCGATCTCGTCCGGCTCAAGCAGCATATCGTTCAGTTTTACGGGGGCACCCTCCAGCGGCTCGACGCGATAGCGACCCTCCTGAAGGAACATACGGGCGTGCCGAATGGCCACATTTCGATAGGGCAGAACGATATCATTGGTGATGCCGCGGCCTATGTAAGCCTCTGAACCGAGCACGAAACTATCGCGTACCTTGTCGCCCTCTAGAAGCAGCAGTTCCGCCTTCGTTGCGGGGGAGGGGTGAACGGCATCTCCCTCAGCGGCAGCGCCGCCGAATTGAGCGATGACCGCTTTAGGTTCAGGAGCTGTTGGTTTTGCTGAACCGTTCGGCACCGGCTTGGCCTCTTGTTCAAAGACCAGGTGGGTGCTTCCGATAAGGATATCATCACCGGGCTGCAGCACATAGCTTTCTACGCGATGCCCATTAACCCAGGTTCCGTTGGTACTGTCGAGATCATAGAGTGTGAAACGTCCGTCTTTCTCGCGTTCGATGCGTAGGTGGCGTTTGGAAACCATGGGGTCTTCTTCCAGCACGAGGTCGTTGCCGACGCGCGACGAACGCCCGATATAGATGGTGCTGCGCAGCAGGGGATAGCGAAAGACCGATTTTCCAGGCGTTTGAATTTGAAGGTAGGCCGTTGCCATGCCGGCAACGGTTTGGCTCTCCTCCCCGGCGCGACCCACTGCGGCAACGGTGCGATCTTCTTCTAGGGGCATCTGCGGGGATGCGGGGGTGGCTACGCGAGCGGTGTAGCGGCTACGAATGGATATTTTGGGGGGATGTCGCTCCTCCACTTCTTCGGGCGTTAGCACTTTCAGCACGAATTCCAGCTCCCCTCGAATATGGTACCGGTTCTGACGACAGTAGCGCCGAACGGCCTCCTCAAGCTCCGCTTTATCGAGGAACGAGAGGAGGTACTCTTTCTCCTCCTCATCTTCTGGGCAGAGTTCGAGGATGTACTGGTTAGGCACATAGGTGCGCGTGTCGAAACCCTCTTTTCGATTCTCCTCCAGTTCGGTGAGGATCATGCGCAGAATATCGCGGGGGCGTACATCGTCGTTGCCACCAAAAAGTCCCTCATACCATTGGGCAAAAGAGCGATTGATCTTTTCAAAGATATCCATCTTGCCAGCCTCCTAGCAGTAACGATTGCATTATAGCTTCAATCAAGCAATGCCGTCAACGTTGGCCGTTTAGAACGGGTGGCCGCGAAGAAAAGCTTCAAAAAACTGAAACGCCGTGAATAGTATTCCGTCTTTCTATTTGGAATTGCCGCTGCTCAAGAGTGTGCAAGCGGTTTTGTTCGATGAAGAAAGGAAAAAAGCAAGGTGTCGGTGATTTGGAGATCACGTTGCGTGCTCACGATGGCATGCCTTTTCTTTGCGACCAGTTTCCCCAGTTGGGCCACCCGCACAGCTCCCACACAAGTTATCTCTCGTGCACCGGTTGGGGCCGATATGGTAGCGCAGATACGCGCGCTGTCGGAGAGCGGGGAACTCTGTTTCTTGAGCGCTTTTTGCCAGACGAACCTGCCCAGTGAAGTGGCTTTCTGTCAGGCGGAAAGAACATTGAAGTTGCATGCCGATCTGTTGTATCAGGCGGAGCGACTTGCCGGAGGGAGGAGCGCCTCCGTTCCGTGTACGGAGCACTATCCGTTTGATCTCACCTCTCCCGCCGCAACGATATTTCGAGGAAGCGCCATTTTGTTGGTCGCTGCAAGCCGCGTTTCCATGAGGAAAGGAGAAAAGGACGTGGCGCTGCGCTACGAGAAACTTCTCTTTCAGTTGGCCAAGCGCCTGGGAGCTAACCCCTGCCTAAGTGCCTGCCTAACGCAGGCTGCTATCGAACGGCTCGCCCTTGAAAACCTGCGTTTTTTCTTGGCCGTGGAGGGCAAGAATAGCGCGTTTGTGAAAGAGGCTTTGGCTTGTTATCGGCAGGGCTATATTCTGCCGAATTTCGTGAGCGCGTTAAAGGGCGAACGGCGGCTTTTGCTTTGTGAATGCGCGACGAGGGAGGGGCAGGCGAAAGACGATACCACCGAGGTACTTACCCGCCTCAATAAGGCGCTTCCTCTGGTGACAAAGCCCTACTGGCAGGTTGTGGATAAGCTTAAAGCGCTTGATCGGAAGGGAATGAACGGTTCCGCTGAAACCGGCTTGAAGCGAGGTGCTCCTCATGCCTTCTATGCCGACATCGCCAAAGTGCGCGCCGATGTGATGGCCCAGTCGTTGCTGACCCGTTCGGCCCTCGAACTGCTCGCATGGCGCAGTGCCTCCGGCCGGCTACCGGAAAGGCCGAATCTGTCGCACTGGCCACGTGATCCTTACACCGGCCATGCGCTAGGCTATAGCAAGATAAGGAACGGATTCCATCTCTATTGTGAAGACAGCGAAACACCCTCATGGAATCATGAGTTCTTTTGGCGGTCGCAGGATGAACTTTTTCACAGACCGCCTGCTCCTAAGGGGCTTCGCCCAGGCCTTATGGTGGCTCAACAGTCCTAGAGATGCCAGAACTTTCCGCCGTAGGTAGGCTGCCTTTGGAAGGATTTTCTCTTGGGCTGCCCTGTTCCTAATAAAAAGCGTGGGTGCGGAGGGCGGCTCGAGTAGAATATTCAAGGCGCATCTGCATATCGCACATGGCTCGGTATGGGCAGGAGGTCAATATGGAACAGCATCGCGGGATCGTTGTGGCCAAACGGGGGCTGGTGGCCGCCTCACAGCCGTTGGCAGCGGCGGCGGGATTGAAGATGTTAATGGACGGCGGCTCTTTTGCCGATGCCGCCGTCGCGACATCGGCTGTGCTCTGTGTAACAGAGCCTCATGCAAGCCACCTCGGCGGGGACGCTTTCCTTATCGTTTATGAGGCTGCCACCGGTAAAACCTATGCCTTTAACGGAAGCGGCAAGGCTCCGCAGGCCGCTACGGCCGAGCGCTTTGGTGCTGCCATTCCCACGCGCGGCGTGCTTTCTGTGGCGGTGCCCGGCCTGGTGGACGTGTGGCACGAGTTTCATAAACGATGGGGACGTTTGCCGCTTTCCAAAGTTTTGGAGCCGGCCATTGCCTATGCCGAGCAGGGTTACCCAATAGGTTTTCGCACAGCCCGTGTTTTTCGCGACTCGCAGGCGTTGTGGCAGGAGTTTCCCGATACGTTACGGGCGCTCACCGGTCAGGATCGTCCCCCTGCAGTAGGCCAAACCATACGGCAGCCCGCTTTGGCAAAAACTCTCGCTCTTATTGCCGACTCTGGGCGAGAGGCCTTCTATGAGGGCAAGTTGGCCGAAGAGATAGCGCGTTTTTGCCGGCAACGAAGTGGTCTGTTGAGCTATGAGGATTTGGCGAACCACCGCACCTGGGTGGGGGAGCCGATAGAAACGAGCTACCGTGGCCATACCGTTCATGGCCAGCCGCCTGTATCTCAAGGACTGCTTTTGCTTGAGGAGCTGAACCTGGTAGAGGGTTTTGAACTTGCGCAGATAGGGCCCCTGAGCGCCGATGCCATCCATGTGATGGTAGAGGCGAAAAAGTTGGCCTTTGCCGATAGGGCGCGATGCTTGGGCGACCCCGATTTTGTGTCGGTTTCTGTGGAGAAACTTCTGGATAAGAGCTATGCCGCCCGCCGACGCAATGAAATTCGGATGGAACGGGCCTCTTCTCTGCAAAGCTATTCAGAACCGACGCACGATACAACCTATTTTTGTGTGATGGATGGCGACGGCAACGCGGTAAGCTTTATACAAAGCGTGTTTTGGGGATATGGCTCCGGCGTTGTGGTGGAGAACACCGGCATTTTGCTGAACAACCGGCTTAGCGGTTTTTCTCTAGACCCCAAAAGCCCGAACTTCCTGCAGCCGGGCAAAAAGCCGTTGCACACCCTCAATGCCTGGCTTATTACCCGGCAGACGGCGGGTGGGGAAGACGTGGCCTACGTGGGCGGAACCCCAGGGGCCGACTGGCAGGTTCAAACGAGTTTACAGGTGATCTGTAACCTACTCGATTTTGGCATGAATCCGCAACAGGCATTGGAGGCTCCTCGTTGGGCGCACGGCCCTTCCGTTGCGGGAAACGGGCCGGCAAATCTTCTGCAGATCGAAAGCAGGGTGGATACGGCGGTAATAGAGACGCTTCGGCGTCGGGGGCATGAGGTAGCGCCTATCGGCCCGTGGGCTCACGGAAGCGCTTGCCAGCTCATTGCACGTGATGCGCAAACGGAGGCTTTGCTTGGCGCTTCCGACCCCCGTTGCGATGGGGAGGCGGTGGGATTTTAGCGTGTATGAATGGGTTTAAGGCGGAGCGGTTGCGCCTGGCCCGCTCGGCACAGTATAATGTATCTGAAGTGTGCCAATAGATGGATTGCAGGGATGGTTTTGGGGGAGAGTTGGTAGGATGGAAGAGAACAAAGAGGCTTTGGGGCGTCTTGATGATAGTCTTAAGCCGCCGCCGGAGTTAGAGGAGTTTTGGCAACAGCACCCGGAGATTGTGAAGTTGGGGGACCCTGTGTTGCGGGCGGTCGCCAAGCCGGTTATACGTTTTACCAAAGAGACGCAGGAGTTGATTAGGCGGATGGAGACCATCATGCGCGATGCAGATGGGCTTGGGTTGGCGGCGCCCCAGGTTGGAGTGTCGCAACGCATCCTCGTCTACGATGTTGGGGAGGGATTGCAGGTTCTAATCAACCCTAAAATCGTCCATATGTCCGGTGAACAGGTCGAGCCACCGGAGGGTTGCCTCTCCATTCCGGGGCTGCGTGGCATTGTCGCACGGGCGAACGAGGTGAAAGTGAAGGGCTTCGATGAACGCGGGCGACCGGTGGTGAAAAAAGTGTCGGAACTAGAGGCACGTGTTATCCAACATGAGGTAGACCATCTTGATGGCATCCTGTTTATAGACCGTGCCGACCCGGAGACGTTGGTTTGGGTAATTGAGGAGGAGCCTGAATTAGAGGTGGCCGGAGCCGCCGATTCGCGCCCTTAGCGCCTGATGGATGAGGCTTTGTTCGTAGGTAGTAAGTAGGGAGAGAGGCCTTAAGTTTGTCGGAGAAACTTCGAGTGGTCTTCTTTGGAACGGCGGAGTTCGCCGTCCCTTCGCTTGAAGCGCTTGTATCGGCAGGGCACGAGGTGTTGGCCGTTGTCACCCAACCGGATAAGCCAAAAGGGCGGGGTTTGCATCCGGTGCCTTCACCCGTGAAACAGGCGGCTCTTCGGCTGGGACTGCCGATCATGCAGCCGCGCCGGGTACGCTCCGAATCGTTCATTGAGACGATGCGCCAACTTGCCCCCGATGTCCTCGCGCTCGCCGCCTTTGGGCAGATCATCCCCGAAGCGCTTTTGCAGCTGCCGCCTCTCGGGCCGATCAACGTTCATGGCTCGTTATTGCCCAAATATCGCGGGGCAGCCCCCATTCAGCGCGCGATTATGGCCGGGGAGAGCGTGACGGGCGTCACGACGATGTGGATGGAACCTACGCTAGACACAGGCGATATTCTGTTGGCGGAAGCCTGCCCTATTGATCCAGAGGACACCACAGGCACCCTCACGAAGAAGTTGGCCGACATAGGGGCGCGCCTGTTAGTGGCGACACTGGAGGGGTTGAAGCGTGGGACTATCGTGCGTCAAAAACAGAATGAGGCCGAGGCGAGCTATGCGCCCCCCATCAAACCGGAAGACGCCCTTATTCGATGGAATGAGAGCGCGCAGGCCATTGTCAATCGCATTCGTGCCATGAACCCCGCGCCGGGCGCCCTTGCCGCGATACAGGGTAGGCGAGTAAAACTTTGGCGTGCGGTGCCTTCGGCTCAACGGTTTGAGGCGCCGGAGGGCACGGTCGTGGCATTTCAGAAGTCGCCTCCCGGTGTGGTGGTGGCAGCCGGTGGCGGCACCTCTCTTGCCCTCTTGGAGGTGCAGCCGGAGAGCGGGCGACGCATGGATGCTGCGGCCTGGGCGCGGGGGGTACGCCTAAAGCCTGGGGACTGTTTTGAGCCGCTACAGCCGATAACCGGCTAGGAACTGAAGGCTAGAGCGCAAACAGTCGAACGGATCGCGCCGACAAACATCCTGCTCTACGGCATAGACCTCAACGCCGGCCTGTGCTGCGGCCGGTAGAATCGCATCCCAATCCAGATTCCCTTCGCCCACCGCGGCCATCACCGGGCCTTCAGGAACCACCTCTTTATCTTTTACGTGGATCACCGGCACCCGACCGGGGCACTGTTCAAAAATTCGCACGGGGTTTACGCCGGCATGCACAGCCCAATAGACATCAATCTCTAGGGTGAAATCGGGGCTGCCTTCTTGGATGAAGATGTCGAAGAGAGTGCGCCGACCGGGGCCAATTCGCTGGAACTCGTGGGCGTGGTTGTGGTAGCCGAACCGAATGCCGGCCTCTTTTAGTTTGGCGATGATGGGCGCAGAGTCTTTAAGAAACTGGCGATATCCTTCTGCCTTGCGCTCGGCGTAACGCTCCGGCAACCCGCCGATGGCTACATAGTCGCAGCCCAGAGTTTTGTGGAAGGCGATCTCTTCCTCGGTCCGTTCCGCCAGACGCGGCCATGGCCGGTGTGTTGCCACGCATCGCAGTTGAAAACGATCTAAAAGTTCACGCGCCTCTTGCGCGGTAACCTCTGGAGCCTCACCGTCCATGGCGCCCACAGCAGAGAGTTGTACCGCCTGGTAGCCGATGTCATGGAGTTTTTTTAGGCTCTCTTCCAGGCCATGGCGCGTGCGGGTGAACTCGCGAAGTGTGTACATTTGGGCGGCAATGATGGCTGCCATTTTCTTCCCCCTGTTAGAAACTCTATCTATTTTCCCACACATCGTTACGATTTGGGATGGCCGGTTCCGCAAACCGTGTCTATTGATTTTTAGGACATGGCAGGGTAGTATAGTAGCGCCTGAAAAACTTGAGACACCGATGCCACTGGCGTTTACAGAGAGCTTACTCTGAGGGAGCATCGGTGGGGGAGAATGCCGTACGCCTGGGCGCTCAACACAGAGAGCCTGGGCGTTTTGGTTTTTATATGCGGTTTAAGCGAAATACGGTTCATGCAAATACGAAAGGAGAACAAGAGGGATGGCTCATTCACAACCGTTACGTAGAGCCTTGCTTAGTGTATCTGATAAAAGCGGGCTGGTGCCTTTTGCAAAAGGGCTTCATGAGCTAGGCTATGAACTGATCTCTACCGGCGGCACCGCTGCGGCCCTGAGGGAAGCCGGCCTGCCGGTAACTAACATCAGCGAGATTACCCACTTTCCCGAAATGTTGGAAGGGCGGGTGAAAACGCTCCATCCGGCAGTGCACGGTGGGCTGCTGGCCGATCGCACAAAACCGGAGCATATGAAGGCTATCGCCGAACAGGGCATCAAGCCGATAGACCTGGTGTGCGTGAATCTCTATCCCTTCGTTGCGGTGGTTTCTAAGCCGGAGGTTTCGCTGGAAGAGGCCATCGAGAACATTGACATCGGTGGACCGGCTATGATCCGCTCTGCGGCGAAGAATCACGCTGCCGTAACCGTGGTGACCGATCCGCGCGACTACGGTTGGGTGCTAGAGGAGATGAAAGCCAACGGAGGAGAGACCACACCGGCGACGCGAAGGAAGTTGGCTGCACGCGCCTTCACCCATACGGCACGCTACGATTCCTTTATTAGCGCATGGCTAAGCGCTCGCTTCCAGGTGGAGGAGGAGTTGCCGGACACCTTTGCCATCGCCTATCGGCAGGCACAAAAATGTCGCTACGGAGAAAACCCTCATCAGAAGGCCGCTTTCTATGTAGCTGATGGCATCACAGAGCCTTGCGTTGCCAATGCAAGGCAGTTGCATGGCAAAGAGCTTTCGTTCAACAACATCTACGATCTGAATGCCGCTTTAGAGACGGCGAAGGAGTTCAGTGAGGAGCCGGAGGCGGCCGCGGTGATCATCAAACATGCCAATCCCTGCGGAGTGGCCTTAGGTAGAACAACCGCCGAGGCCTTTCGACGAGCGCGTGAGGGCGACCCGGTTTCGGCTTTCGGGGGCATTTTGGCCCTGACTCGTCCGGTGGATGAGGAGGCCGCCGAGGCGATCACGGGCAAGAACACCTTCTTCGAGGCGATCATCGCCCCGGGATATACGGCCGAGGCCATTCCCATTCTCACAGAACGAAAGGGATGGGGAGCCGATCTGCGCCTTTTGGAAGTGGGCGATCTGAGGGGCTGGCGTGAGAAGGCCATAGGTACCGGTCTTGACTTCAAACGAGTAACGGGCGGCATTTTAGCCCAAACGCCCGATCATATCGTGGTTACCGCGGCCGATCTGAAGGTGGTGACCGAACGGGCACCCACAGAGGAAGAGATACAAGAGTTGCTTTTTGCCTGGCGGGTGGTGCGCCATGTGAAGAGCAATGCCATTGTTTTCACGAAAGACCGTCAGGTTATTGGAGTTGGCGCCGGTCAGATGAATCGAGTTCAATCCGTGCGTTTGGCCGTGGCACAGGCCGGAGAGAAAGCGAAGGGCGCCGTTATGGCCTCCGATGCGTTCTTTCCCTTCCCCGACGGGCCGGAAGCGGCTGCAGAGGCGGGCATCACGGCCATTATTCAACCAGGGGGCAGCAAAAAAGACCAGGATACCATAGATGTGTGTAACCGTTATGGCATCGCCATGGTCTTCACCGGCGTTCGCCACTTTCTGCACTAACACACACGATGCGAGGTAGCCTCCGCGCACAAGGAAGTATGTGGGGGAGGCTACCCCTCACGAGACGGATAGGCAAGTTGCTTTGTAGGGAACTTAGAGGAGAAAGATGGGTTTGTCGGTCTGAATGGATTCAAGGGCGGCCAGAGCGATGCGTACGGCCTCTTTCCCATCCTCGGCGGTGATGGAGGGGGGAATCCCCTTTTCTAGACAGTCGAGGAAATGCGCCAGTTCGGCTTGATAGGGGTTTACGGCGACGGGGCTTTCGGGCACAGCGACGCCTGCCCGAGGGCCGTCGCCGCCCTCCAAAGCGATGCGAAGCGGCACGCCGGCGGGCTGGTTATGGTTATACTCTAGCAGGCCGGCGTCGCCGGCTATTTCAAAGGCTACCTTGAAGCCGCCTGGGTCGGCCCAGGTTCCTTCCACGTGGCCGATACATCCGTTTTTGAAGCGAAGGGTTACCAGCGCGTAGTCCCTGTCGGGCAGTTGGGCGCCTCCAAAGCCGCGAGCATAAACTCGTTCTACCTCGCCGAATGTCCAACGTAGCCAATCAAAATCGTGGATAATCAGGTCGAGCACACACCCGCCGCTAAGAGCAAAATTACCATACCAATCGTTCCAGGCGCGCGGCATGGGGCCTCCGCGACGTGTGCGCACGCACGCCGGGGTTCCCACCGCGCCGGCGGCGATCTGGCGTTTGGCCAGAGAGAACTCTGGAAAGAAGCGAACGACCTGCGCCACAAAAAGCGGGATGCCGGCCGCTTTCGAGGCGGCAATCATCCTATCGCACTCTTCTAGGGTACGCCCCATGGGCTTTTCGGTGGAGATGCCCCGAATGCCCAATGCTTGCGCTTGTTGGCAAGCAGCCTCTACGTAGTCACAATGCCAGGGAGTGGGGCAGCAAACATCCACCACATCGGGTTTAAGCTCCTTTAGCATCGCGTCGAAATCGGTAAAGGCTTTGGCTCCATGCTTGGCGGCGAGTGCCTGTGCGGCCTCTGCCCGAATATCCATCACGCCCACGAGCGTGGCGTTTGGGATATTGGCATAACAGTTTGCGTGCATGCTGGCCATGCCACCGGCACCGACAAGTGCTACTCGAAACATGCCCTCACTCTGATCCTTTCGTGTTAGACTATCGCTAATTTAGAGAAGCCGATGCCGATTTCCTGCTTCCCGACAATCGCGCTAGGCGCAAAGGGTGGCACGGAGAAAAGAGGAAACCGCGTGAGACGCGCCACCTCCCCATTGGCATCAGGGGCATGGCGGCCAGCTCCTCATCGTCCTGCTCCGGCTGGGAAGGCAGGAACGGGGGACGGAAGCCCAACCGGCGAAGGGAACCACTGCCCGTTTCGTACGGATAAATTAAGGTAAAATAGGCGAAAATGGCGTTTCTGTCGCTCGAAATAGAAAGGATGCTCTCCGGCCAACGATGCCGCTTTATGCCGAACTTCATCGTCATTTAGGAGGTGCCGTCGTACCGCGCATCTTTTGGCGCTTTCTTCATCGGCACAACCATCCTCTCGCTGCGCACTACCCTGACTACGAAAGCTTTGAGCGTTTCGTAACGCGCCCGCGCGCCACGCTAACCGAGTTTCTTGAACTTCATACCATGGTCGAGCAGGTGCAGACGTTGGAGAATCTGCCCTATTTTATTTCCAAGCTTGTGCGAGGGGCCTACGTTTTTGAGGGCATTCTCTACATGGAGCTGCGCTACACGCCGTTTTATCGAACCGACCCCACGCTTTCAGAAGCCGAACGCCTTTTGCAGATGCGTGAAGTCGTCCGCACGGTGCATCAGGCGGCAGAATCGTCCGAATATCCGCTGATCTTGCGGCAGATTTTGTGTATGCACAGCCGTTTACCCTACTCCATCAATCGAGCGATTGTGGATTTGGCGGCATCGGAACCGGAGTGCGTATGTGGGGTAGACCTGGCCGGGCCGGATACGCTCTACGCGGGGCGCCTGCAGGAGTGGATGGACCTTTTCGCCTACGCACGTTCTTTCGGCCTGAAAACCACTTGCCACCTTTTCGAGACGCCCAACGGCCTCTACCCGGAGTTGTTGCCCTATGTAGACCGCATCGGACACGGCATTCAGATTCCTTTGCGGCAACCAGAACTTTTAGAGGCCATTGCCGCGCGAGGGCAGTGTTTAGAGGTTTGTCCAACCTCCTATCTCCGCACAGGCACCATGCAATCGCTGGAGGCGCTGCGTGAGGTGTTCGAGCGTTGCGAGAGGGCCGGGGTGGATGTCGTTATCTGTACCGACAATCCCGGCCTGCACAATGTGCGACTGCCGTTCGAGTACGAAAACCTTTTGACCCTTGACATCATCAATTTCGATCAGCTTCGACGGTGTCAGCAAGCGGCCTATCGTCATGCTTTCGCCTGGCCCCATGCCGATTCGCCGGATAGCCTCATCGCCAACATCACAGGCTCCGCTCGCCTTGCGCGAGGAGCGTGATATAACGAGGCGCCTAGCTAGGAGAACACAATGGAAAGTGAAAACGGGGTGACACGAAAACTGATCCTCATAGACGGCTATAGCCTCTTGTTTCGGGCTTTTTTTGCCGGTCAAGCGCTTACCACAAGCGATAAGCGACCGACCGGCGCGCTGTACGGCCTGGCTAATATGCTGCTGTCGGTGCTGCAAACGGATAAGCCCGACGCCATCATGGTGTGCTGGGACGCTCATGCTCCCACTTTTCGCGAACAGGAGTTTGTAGATTATAAAGCCCATCGTCCTTCTGCCGCACCGGAGTTGAAAGAGCAGATGCCGATTGCAAGGGAGTTGGTGAGCGCTTTCGGTATCCCCTGCGTAGAACTTGCCGGCTATGAGGCCGACGACATCATCGGCACCTTGGCGCACAAGGGCAAAGCGGAAGGCTATAGAGTGATCGTGATTACCGGCGACTCGGATCAGCTGCAGCTTGTAGAGGACGAACGTGTGATCGTGGAGATCACCCAAAGAGGGGTTTCTGAAAGAAAAGCCTATAACCGTCAGGCAGTCTATGATCGGTATGGGGTATGGCCCGAACAGATACCCGATTTTAAAGCCCTCACCGGCGATGCCTCCGACAATATACCGGGGGTGCCCGGCATCGGCGAGAAAACCGCCGCGAAACTGCTGCAACAGTTCGGAACGCTTGAAAACCTCTTGGAGCATCTCGATGAGGTTACACCGCCCCGCATCCAGCAGGCGTTGAAGGAGGGCAAAGAGCAGGCGCTCTTTTCCAAACGCCTGGCGACCATCGTCTGCGATGTTCCGCTGGATGTTGAAATTGTGCCCTATTCACCTAGCGAGGCGGATTGGCAACGGGTGCGCGCCATTTTTCGCGATCTGGAGTTTCGTTCGTTGTTAGCGCGAATCCCACAGCCGAGTTCGCCGCTGGCAGCACGCGAAGAGGAGGCACCGGAAGCGCGGTTCGAGGTGGCCTATCGCCCCATAAGAGACGCGGCTACGCTCCAACAGGCTTTAGAGAGGGTCAAAACCAAAGGGCGTGTTGCCATCCGACTTGAGCTGGAGGGGGAATCCCCGCTCGACGCCAAGCTGCGTGGAGTGGCTTTTGCTGTTGAGGAGGCGGAGGGGAGTAGCGGCAGTCCTGAGCCGAGCAGCTACTATGTGGCCGTTCAAGAGCCGAAAGCGATAGGGGGGCTTTGGTCTTTTACCGAAGGGGACGGGGAAGAGACGAGCGTTCGAAAGACCGGCTATGTGGCCTCTGTACAGGAGCTAGAGCCTCTGTTTAACGCATCGGGGATACGGCGACTGACCTATCAGGCGAAGCAGGCGCTCATTGTATTGCAGCGTCATGGCTTTCGCCCCTTGCCGTTCGACTTCGATGTGCAGATCGCCGCCTATCTCCTAGATGCGGGGCGCAGCGCCTACCCGCTGATGGACATCGCGGAAGCCCATCTGCGCCGTCGTCTCGAGGTGGAGGACGCCTTCGAACCGGCAGAACGTCTCATGGTCGAGTCTGGGGCGATTTTAGCTTTGGAAGAGCCGCTCGAGAGGCAGTTGGAGGCCAACGGCATGACGCGCGTTTTCTATGAAATCGAGATGCCCCTCGTGCCGGTTCTGGCCGCCATCGAGCAGCATGGCCTGTTGGTGGATGTTGACTATCTTTCCGTTCTAAGCCAAAAGATGGCGGAACAGATCGCAAAAATTGCATCTGAAATCTATGAGTTGGCCGGTATGGAGTTTAACATCGGCTCGCCAAAGCAGCTGCAGGAGGTGCTTTTCGATAAGCTACAGTTGCCGCGTGGTAAGAAAACAAAGACGGGCTATTCTACCGGAGCCGATCTGCTCGAGCAGCTCGCCCCGCGCTATGAGATCGCCCGAAAGATATTGGAGTATCGAGAGATGGCCAAACTGAAGGCCACCTACGCCGATGCCTTGGTGCGGCTTGTGCGGCCGGACACTCACCGAGTCCATACCAGCCTTAACCAGACGGTAGCAAGTACAGGCCGGCTTAGCTCTTCCGACCCGAACCTGCAAAACATCCCGATTCGTTCGGAGGTAGGGCGACAAATTCGTCGCGCTTTCATCGCCCCCAAAGGCTATAAGCTGCTTTCTTGCGACTATTCTCAGATCGAGCTACGGGTGTTGGCCCACGTTTCCGATGATCCCACGTTGATACAGGCTTTTTTGAACGATGAAGACATTCATGCGGCTACGGCCGCCACCGTTTTCGGAGTAGATGTGTCCCAAGTGACGCCGGAGCAGAGGCGGCTTGCCAAGACCATCAACTTCGCCGTGATCTACGGCCAGAGCGCGTTTTCGCTTGCCACCACTTTAGGTGTGGAGACAGGTGTGGCGCATGAGTGGATTCAGGCCTATTTCGCGCGGCTTCCGGGGGTAAAGCGCTATATTGAGGAGATAAAAGAGCTGGCTCATCGGCAAGGCTGGGTGCAAACGCTTTTCGGCCGGCGGCGCTATCTGCCCGATCTGCATAGCGGCAACCATCAGGTGCGTCAAGCGGCGGAACGGGCGGCCATCAACATGCCTATACAGGGCACGGCAGCCGACATCATGAAGCTGGCCATGATCCGTGTGTACCACCATGTTGCCGATCGCAAGGACTGTAGCCTCCTGCTGCAGGTACACGACGAGCTGCTGTTTGAAGTGAAGGAGGATGAGATCGAAGCATGTGTTGCCGAGATCGTTCCTTTAATGCAGGAGGCCTATCCGCTTAAAGTGCCTCTGAAAGTGGACGCCAAGGTGGGTTTGGACTGGGCGAATATGGAGAGTGTGGCGTTTCTCTCACAAAAGCGATAGCTTTTTCGCCCCCGGGGAGTCATTTTTAAAAATTTTTCCAAAAAAGCCCATAGAAATGCGGATTTGGCACGGAAATTGCATTATAATTGATCGAGAGCCTGGCAAGCAGGTTTGCGAGAGGCAAGTTCTATAACAAACAACAAGGAGAAGGACTATGCGACGATTTCATGCTACGGTGCGTTCTGTCCTTGCTACGGTGGTGGCAGCAGGTGGATTTTGGCTGTTGGGGGGAAGTGTGAGCAACGCGCAGTTAAGCTTTACCCTCCAAAACCCCAACCCAACCGTGAGCCCGGGCAGCACATTTAATTTCATCGCCACGTTAACGAACACAGACCCTAACAACAGCATTAGTCTGGACAGCGACTCTTTCACCTACACCGACCCCAATGCTGCAAGTGATTTCACCGACAACTTCGTTAAAACTCCGCCTACCTTAAGTCCATCCGGTCAGAGTGGAGATAGCTGGACGGGCGATCTGTTTGATGTGTTTGTGCCCTCCAACTATACGCCCGGCACACTTTACACCGGGTCGTACACGATAAACTTCACCGACAATGGAACGAGTAGCTCTGTGACCCAGAACTTTAGTGTTCTGGTAGGCGGCAAAGCATCTACGCCTGAAGTCAGCTCTCTGTTGGGGTTGGGGCTGCTCATGTTAACGGCCGGTGGAGTGTGGAACTACCGTCGAAGGCATCGGGTAGAAGCCTAAGCTCAGACAGAAACCCTATGCTCTCTTTTCTCCTCAATGGAGAGAGGGGCTAGCAGGCAACTTCTTGCTGCAAGAGCCAGTTGGCAGAGGCGAACCGAAATCTTGCTCGCCTCCGTTTGTTTTTTGCTGTCTTCGCAGAGCACAATGTAGGCGGTTTTAGCAAACGGCGGTTTATAGAGAAGATTGCCGATAGATAGAACGACGAGTTTTCCGCATTGTGGAGAGAGCTGTTATGGTTGTTTTTAAGGAGGGCCTACTGATGGAAATTGTGTAGGGGCGACCCAGCGGGTCGCCCCATTTGCGTGCGGAGGATCGGCGGGTTTTGCCGATCCTCCCATGCCTCTTGCCCCGATTTGCCTGTCACGCAGTTAAGACTACGGTTTTGATGCTGTTGAACCAGTGTTTAACGGGACGGTGGCCTTACCGCCAGGAGGGAGGCTAACACTGCCTTGCAGGGGCGACGAAGTTTTGTTGGCAGCCGCCTCTTTCGCTTTATCCTTAGCCAATTGCTGCTTTACCAGCGCAAGTTGCTGCTGCATCTTCTTGGCCTCATCGGGCAGGCCGAGCGCGGAGAAGGCATTGGCCAACCTCTGGTAGTATCCGATGTACTGCTGATCGGTGGTTGAGTTGTAGGGTGGGTCCTCCGCCAGATATTTGGCGATGAGTTCGTACTGCTTTTGTGCGTCGGTGAAATCCTTTTGTGCAGCGTAGAGATCGGCCAGCTTAAAGCGCAGGTCTCGATCTTCGTAGTTGTTTAAGGCGGTTTGGTAGAGTTGAATGAGCTGTTGCCGATAGGCCTGCTGTTGTGCCGGAGTGACCCCCTTGGCGTAAAGTTTGTTCTGCTCGATGTTTTGGGCGACCATGAGGGCGGCTGTAGGATCGTTAGGGTTGTGTTTTAAAAGCGCTTCAAAGTCAGCGTTCTCTTTATTCTGCAGCGCATCTATTTCCGCTTTGGTGGGGGCGGGGCCTGAAGTGGGCTGACCGAGTTGCGCCATGATCTGCTTTTGTTGCAGTTGCTCCAAAAGATAGGCATCCACATAGGGCTGCTTGTCGGGGTCTACGACCTGAATCTTGGCGTTATTGATGAGCTGCAACAACTCGGTTTGCAGTTGTTGCTGGGCTTTTTGGGTTTGCAGATCGGCCACGGCCTGGCGGGCATTGAAGTTTTTAGGTAGCGCGATTTTCCGAGCGAGCACCTTGGCAAAGATATAGCCGGAAAACAGACCATTCGTTTTGACGATAGGGGTAAAGCCGTTGACCGGTGTGGCGTGAACGGCGGCATCGAAATCCTTGCCGTAGCCTAAAACCCCGAAGGGACTATTATCGCTCATCATACCGGGCACTTGCGAGTACTCCGAACGAAAACCCGTTTGAACCACCCGTACACGTGGGTCGGTTTTGGCGAGGGCTTTCTGATCGGCACCGGCTTTGGCTTTGGCCAGCAGTTCGTTGGCCAACTTTTGGGCTTCCGCATCGGTAAGCGGTTTTTGACCGGGCTTTACCGGAGAGAGTGGCGAGTTCCCAATCGGCACGAAGACGGTAAGGAGATTCACCTGGGCATACTGGTTTTGTGCATCTTGTGGAGTGATGTGCTGTTGTCGTTTGAAGTAGGCGATGAGGGCTTGAGCGAGAAGCTGGGGGCTTTTTGCTAGCTGGCGACGCAGGTCGGCAAGCGTCATGCCCATGTTCTGTTCCACGAAGTTTTCCCAAGCCGAGTCGGAGGCTTTTTGCTGGCCGGCCTCCACGCGCAGTTGGTCAATATAACGATCTACGTCGGTAGAGGTCACCTGTACATGGTATTTTTTGGCCAGCTCCTGTAGGGCTGTATTCTGCACCAGCTGGGCAATGGCGGCCGTTTGGGCCTGTACGAAGGGGGGGCCGGGAGCTACTGCCTGGCCCTGCGCCTGAACCGCGCGTTCGTATTCGAGTTGCGAAACCGGAACGCCATCAATTTTGAGCACGGTGCGGTCGAGGCTGTTTGTGGCGGTAGGCCCACCACCTCGTCCCACCCCAACGAGCTGGTTCCAGGCGAATCCGAAGCCCAACAGAATGGCGAAGAAGAGGGCGCAACACCAGTTTGTGTTTTTTGTTAACCTTCGAAAGTTGGTAAGAGAGAAGATTTTCATGAAAAGTTTGTGTCCTCCAAGAGCACCGAAAAGCTAGATTTCTGAACCAACGTGTATCCTACCCCAAAGCGGATAGGTGGCCATTTTTTCTTCAAGTTCAAACGGATCCATCCCATCACGAGTCTTTTTTAGGATACGTGAAAATAGCGGCGGAGATATTCCAGACAGGCACGAGAGCCATCTTCATGGGTGCCCTTGCCGTCGGGGCCGGTGCCGGTTTCGGGAACGAAATGGGTTTCTAGGGAGACGAAGCCCTGGTAGCCATCCCGACGGAGCGCCGCAAACTGGCCGTCGTAGTCAATTTCCCCTTGCCCCATAACACACCAGCGCGGCTGGAGGCCATGATGCTCGGTTGATACCATGCGGGCATCCTTTACGTGCATATGGGCTATCCACGGGCGCACCGCCTCATAGCCATCGGGATAGGGGCGTTCTCCGCCGGCGAAGGCATTACCTGGGTCCCAACATATGCGAAAATGAGAGTGGTTTATTCGAGCGGCCAGGTGGGCTGCCTCGGCGCCGGTGCCGACATAGCAGGCATGTTCGTTTTCTAACACCAGCGTTAAACCCTCGCGTTGGGCCAGTTGCAACGGCTGCTCAAAGGCGTTCGCGATGCGATCTTCAACCTCGTCCGTGTAGGGGCCGCGTTTCCAGAAGGTAAAAACGCGCAGATAGGGGGTTTCAAAGAGGTGGGCTAAGCGGGCGCATCGTTCTAGAATCTGCATCTGCTGGGCGAAATCGCGCGGAGGGGCAAGATGCAGAGGGCCTGCAGCTTCCGCCCCGGCGGCGGGCTCGAGGTCGCATTTAAAAAAGGGGGTCGCGAGGGCGGCAACTTTAAGGCCGCGAGCCTGAAGCGCTTTTTTGGCCTTTTGGGCCTGCTCGTCGCTGAGATCGGCGATATTCACATTCCATAGCCCACGCAGTTCGGCGCCTTCCGCGCCGTACTCCAGAAGGACATCGAGCGCATGCTCGAAATCCTGTGATATTTCATCGGTGATGGCAGAAAGATGCATGGTTCTTTTTTTGGGCACCTCGTTGGGCATTAGCGTTAGGCTGAAGTTTACAACGGTTGGCCTGCTTTGTCAAGGGGTGGTCGTAGAGCGTCCATCAGGTCGCCTCGAGTAGCTCGAGAAACTCGGCTTCCGTGAGGATGGGAATGCCGAGTTGCTGTGCTTTGGTAAGTTTGCTTCCGGGGTTTTCTCCAACAACCACATAAGAGGTCTGACGGCTCACGCTGCTAGCCGCGCGCCCTCCCAAGCGGCGCACGGCAGCCTCCGCCTCTTCACGGGTCATATGTGTAAGCGCGCCGGTAAAGACAAAGGTTTTGCCTTTGAGCGCATCGGAGATGGGGGCGCTGCCTTGCGCCATCGGCTGTACCCCGGCACGCTTGAGCTTTTCGAGCATCTGACGGTTTTGTGGATCGGCAAACCAAGCGGCGATGCTTTCTGCGGTGGCAGGCCCGATCTCGTAGATTTGGGCCAGCTCCTCCACCGAAGCCTCTTGGAGACGTTCTAGGGAGCCGAAATGGTCTGCAAGCACGGCGGCCACGTGTTCGCCCACATGGCGTATTCCTAGGGCGTAGATAAGGTTGGCTAAAGGACGCCTTCGACTGGCGGCGATGTTGGCCAAAATCTTTTCGGCCAATTTATCTCCCATACGTTCCAGAGGAAGAAGTTGCTCTTTCGTGAGATAGTAGAGGTCGGCAGGGTCTTTGATAAGCCCCTTCTGAATGAGTTGGGCGATGTGCTTCTCTCCAAGTCCCTCGATGTTCATGGCGTTACGAGAAACGAAGTGCTCGATGGTCTGTTGGACACGCGCCGGGCAGAGGGGGTTGGGGCATCGCGCGATGGCCTCGCCTTGAGGTCGTTCGACAGGCGTACCGCAAACAGGGCAGTGGGTGGGCATTTGGAAGACGATCTCATCTCCATCGCGTTCGGCGGTGACAACCTCCACGATTTCCGGAATCACCTCTCCTGCCCGTTGGATGATGACCGTATCGCCGATGCGCACGTCTTTACGGCGTATCTCATCCTCGTTATGCAGGGTGGCACGGGCCACGATGACCCCTGCAAGGGGAACGGGTTCGAGATGGGCGACAGGGGTTAACGCGCCGGTTCTCCCCACCTGGACTTCGATGGCTAGAACCTTTGTGCGAGCCTGAACCGCCGGATATTTGTAGGCGATAGCCCATCGTGGCGAGCGACTCACTTGGCCTAGCTCGCGCTGGAGGGCAAACGAATTGACCTTAATCACCACGCCATCAATATCGTAGGGAAGCTCTTCTTTACGGGTGGCCCACTCTTCACAAAAAGTAATAGCCTCTTCTATCGTAGCGCACAGGCGAATATTGGGGTTTGTTGGCAGCCCCCACGCCTGATAGGTCTGTAACAGTTCGTATTGGCTTTGAAACTCCCAGCCCTCATAGTGCCCAACCGCGTAAACCAAGAGATCGAGTTTTCGAGTCGCGGTAATGCGCGGGTCTTTTTGACGCACCGAGCCGGCGGCCGCGTTTCTACAGTTGGCAAAGGTTCGCTCTCCGCGCTCCTCTAGCTCCTCGTTGATGCGCCGGAACTCCTGATGGGTGAGAAAGACCTCGCCTCGTATCTCGATGAAGGTGGGGAAGTCGGCCTGTTGTGAATCGGAGGTGAAGTTCAATGTGGGCTGTAGCTGCGAGGTCGTTAGGCCCTTCTGCTCGGATGTTTTGGAGATAGGCCGCAGTTGTTTTGGAAGCGACGGAATGGTGAGCAAGTTGAGGGTAACGTCCTCGCCGACAACCCCATTGCCACGGGTGCCTCCTTTAACAAACCGTCCGTTTTCGTAGATTAAAGAGATAGAGAGTCCGTCTATTTTCAACTCACAAACATACTCAAAACGCGTCTCCGGGGAGGCGCCAAGCAGACGGCGATTGCGGTCTTCCCAGGCGCGTAGCTCTTCGTAAGAAAAGGCATTATCGAGAGAGAGCATGGGAGCGCGATGGGGAAATGGAGCGAAGGTTGTTACGGCCGGCTCGGCTCCCACCCTTTGCGTAGGCGAATCGGGAGTTCTCAGTTCCGGGTAACGCTCCTCTAACTCTTTTAGCTCACGCAGCAGGGCGTCGTACTCTGCGTCGGTTATTTCGGGGTCATCGAGCACATAGTAGCGATAGTTCGCCCGCTCTATCTGCTCGCGCAGCTCCTGTACACGGCGGCGGATGGCTTCGGTCGGTTGTGAAGACTGGGGTTCGGGCATGGATAGAAACCTCAAAGGAAATTAGGTTCTCTCGCTTTGCTTCGAGATGACATCTGTCGGGTAAAGTTATACCAAAATGGCGGACAAGAAACACAATTCGGCCGGTAATGAAGACGCTCAAGAGGCCCACGGGCTTGCAGAGAAACTTCGTTCTCTGCCCTCGGTGAGCCGTCTGTTGGCGAACCCTGAAATACGCCGACTGGCGGAGAACATCCCTCAGACCGTGCTGGTGCAGGCTATCCGGCATGTGTTGCAGCAGATACGCGAGGAGCTGCAGACCAGGTCAGATTGCTCTACGCCAAACTACGCCGACATCGTGAGGGAGGTGATAGCGGAGACACAACGTCGTATGCAACCCTCGCTCTGCAGAGCTATCAACGCCACGGGCGTGATCCTCCATACAGGGCTAGGGAGGGCACGGTTGGCCGACGAGGCCGCCGAGGCGTTGTGGGCGGTGGCGAAAGGACACTGCACTTTGGAAATAGACAGAGAGAGCGGGCGTCGCGGATCGCGCCAAGACCACGTGCGCTCTCTGCTTTGCGAGCTGACAGGTGCTGAAGATGCCTATGTGGTGAACAACTGCGCCGGGGCGGTTTTTCTGGCAGTTACCGTGCTTGCGGCGGGACGAGAGGTCGTTCTATCGCGTGGGGAGCTGGTGGAGATAGGCGGAAGTTTTCGCATGCCCGACATTGTACGGGCCTCCGGCGCATTGTTGGTGGAGGTGGGCACCACAAATCGCACTCGACTTTCGGACTATATGCAGGCCATCACCGAACGCACTGGGCTTATTTTGCGATGCCGTCCCTCCAACTTTGCCATTATCGGGTTTACCGAGACGGTTCCCCTAGAGGATTTGGTGGCTTTAGGCAACAGCCACGACATACCGGTGATGGATGACCAAGGCAGTGGCGCGTTATTGAACTTCGTGAAGGGCAAAGGCACGGTGCTCGATAGCGTGCGAGCAGGGGCGGATGTGGTGACGGCGAGTGGAGATAAACTGTTGGGCGGCCCGCAGGCCGGCCTCATTTTGGGAAAACGTAGATACATCGAGCGGATCGCGAAACATCCGCTGGCGAGAGCGCTTAGAGTTGATAAATTAACTTTGGCGGCTTTGGAGGCCACCCTGAGGCTCTATCGTGATCGGGAGCAGGCGCTACAGGCTATTCCTACATTGCGCTATTTCCATCGCTCGATGCCAGAGATCGTCCGTCTAGCAAGACGGCTCCATCGCGCTCTGCATCGGGTGCTGCCTAAGGAGCGCTTTCGGATCGAATACCGTCGCGACTACTCGGAGGTCGGAGGCGGCTCTCTGCCGGAGGAGCGGCTCGATACGTTTTGTGTGGCATTGCAGAGTGCCGATGGTGGACTTTCCTCAGAGACCATTGCAAGACGCCTCCGCCTCGCCCCAACACCGGTCTTCACACGGGTTCAAGACGATTGGGTGCTTTTCGACCCACGCACGTTGGAATCGGAGGAGATTCAGCTGATCGCCGATACGGTACGCACGCTTCTCTGAAGGCGTTAGAGACCGCGTGTCGGCTTCTGGAACCCGCGGCCTCCTTATGGTGAATAAGAACCCAGCTGGGTGAGGGCGGCCACGATGCGCTGATAGGCCTCTTCGGCGATAGGCTTGAGATTCGGGTTCTGTGTGATCTCGACCATCTCGCGTGGGTCTTGTGCGGAGACCTCGACGTTCGCGCCGCGCTGTGCCACCAGCACATTGCAAGGCAGCAGCAGGCCGACATGGGGTTCCGCTTCAATCGCTTGCGAGGCGAGGTGTGGGTTGCACATGCCGAGAATGGTATAGGGTTCACGGTGAAGCCCAAGTTTCTCCTGGAGCGCTTTTTGGACATCTATTTCGGAGAGGGTGCCAAAGCCCTGTTTTTGGAAAGCCTCTTTGGTGAGGCGCAAGGCATCGGCGAAGGAGGCAGAGAGCGTGGTGCCTAATCCGTAGCGACAGACTTGTTGCATTGAATTCCTCCAAACATAGATTTATAGCTATCTTTTTATACGATAGAGGCCTTGACTAGGTTATCGCTAAAACCGGCGATTGAGGGGGTTCAGCATTTTGCGGCGGACAGGCTGCGAAAGGAAACCATAATGAAGGTTTGTGCGGTAGAATAAAAAATGCATTTTCCCGATATTGGTAGTAAGCGGCTTTAACCGAGGCCGATTCCAAAATCGAACAAGAACGGGCATGCAAAATTTTATACGTTTTTTGAAAGAGGTGCGCGTCTATTGGCGGTTGATTTTGTTGATCGTCGTCTTGACGCTGTGCACCTCCGCGTTGAGTTTACCTCCGCCTTATCTCATTAAGCTGCTGACGGATAGCCTTACGCAGAAGGCACTTCGCGAGCATCTCCCCGTTCATTTAGCTGCCATCTTCTTTGCGTTTGTGGGGGTCGCCGCCGGAAGTGCCTTCGTTGGTTACTGGCTTACCTATTGCATCACGTTGCTGGGGCAACGTTTCAAGCTGGACATGCGGAGGAAGCTCTATGCGCACATGCAGACCCTCTCGCTAGGTTTTTTTGAGCGCAGCCAGACCGGCAAGCTGATGTCCAACATCACCAACGATGTGGCCTCGCTAGACCAACTGTTGAGCGGAGGGTTCGTTAACGTTCTGCAAGACAGCGTAACGCTTATTGCGGTTTTGTTCATTATCTTCTCGCTCAACTGGAAGCTTGCCTTGGTGGCACTTTCGGTATACCCCATCTATATTGCCAACTACCTCGCCTTCATTGGGCGCATTAAGCAAACAAGCTATGAGGTGCGAGAGCAACGAGAGATCATCTACGGCGACCTTCAGGAGAAGCTGGCGGGCGTGCAGGTTGTGAAATCCTACGCCCGTGAGCGGTACGAGGTGCGGCAGTTTGCCGGTGAAACGCGCAGTCTGCTGCATCTAAACCTGCGCGCCTCCGTTCTTAGTACCGGCCTCTGGACGCTGGCCGAATTTATCGGCGCTATCGGCACGGCTTTGCTGATCTGGTATGGGGGCAAGCTGGTTATTGAGGGCAAGCTAACTCCCGGCAGCCTCATCGCGTTTTATGGCTACATTGGGGGGTACTTATACCAACCGACGTTGCGCATGATCCAGCTCAACGACCAGATCGCGCGCACCAACGCCGCCTTATGGCGCATCTTTCGCACCCTCGATACAAAGCCCAATGTTACCGACAAGCCGAATGCCGTTCCCCTTCCACCCATTCGCGGCGACGTGCGCTACGAAAATGTTTGGTTCGAGTATGAGCCAGGTCAGCCCGTGATCAAAGGGGTTAATCTCGATGTAAAAGCGGGTGAAGTGGTTGCCTTGGTGGGGCCGTCCGGCTCGGGGAAAACCACCATGGTGAACCTGCTGCAGCGCCATTACGATGTTACCGATGGGCGCATCACCATTGACGGGTACGACCTGCGGGATGTGCAGCTAAAGTCGTTGCGTCGGCAGATAGGGGTGGTTATTCAAGAGACCATGCTGTTCAACACCACCATCCGCGAGAACATTCGTTATGGCAAGCTCGATGCAACCGACGAGGAGGTAGAGGCTGCCGCCCGCGCGGCCAACATCGCGCACGTTATTGAGGCCATGCCGCGTGGCTACGACACCCGTTTGGGGGAGGATGGCGTTAAGCTTTCTGGAGGCGAGAAGCAACGAATCGCCATTGCCAGAGCCTTATTGGCCGACCCGCGAATCCTCATTTTAGATGAGGCGACTTCAGCCCTCGATTCGGAGACGGAGGCGCTCATTCAAGAGGCACTGGAGCGTCTGATGAAAGGACGAACCTGTTTTGTCATCGCCCACCGCTTGTCCACCATTGTGAAGGCCGATAAGATCGTGGTCATGGAGAAGGGGGTTATTCGCGAGATGGGCAACCACAACGAACTTCTGGCGTTGGGGGGCATCTATGCGAGCCTTTTCCATCAACAGTTTAAGGTAGCTTTGGAGTCGGGAGCGTAGCAGCATGGAACTGTTTCGTCGGTTACTAGGCTATTTACGACCCTATCGCAAAAAGGTGGCGCTCGCCGTTCTCCTGTTGCTGATCATCACCTTCACGCCCATTGTGTTGCCGCGTATCATCGGATACACCATTGATGTGGTGATTCCCCATAAAAACTACCGTGCGCTGGTATGGATTTTCTGGGCGATAGTGGGGCTTTATGCGCTGCGTGGCATCGTGTCGTTCTGGCTGAACTACACCATAGGATGGTTGGGGCAGCGGGTCGTTTTTGACCTTCGTTTTGAGAGCTATCGACATCTCAATCGTCTCTCCCTTTCCTACTACGACACCCGCCAGACGGGGAAGATCATGGCGCGCCTTATGGGCGACATTGACTTCATCCAACAGATGATCTCCGGCGGGTTCGTTACGTTCATGGCCGATATGCTTAGCGTCATCGCTATTTTGGTGGTTCTCTTTACCATGCAGTGGCGCCTTACGCTTTTGGCGTTGGCGGGCATCCCCTTCTATGTGGCCAACTACAAATACTTTATCCGCTACATTCGTCCGCTTAGCGTCGAACTGCGAGAAAAGTGGGATGCCATGCTTGGAGCCTTGCAGGAAAAGCTCGCCGGAATTATGGTCGTCAAAGCGTTTGCCCGCGAAGAGTACGAGACAGAGCGCTTCATGCAGACGGTAAAAGAGAACTTCGACCTCGGCATGAAGCAGATGAAGCTTAATCGGCGACTAGGTGCCATTGCCCAAGTCATACGCGCGACTTTTACCGGCGCGGTGCTTTGGTATGGCGGGGTTTTGATTCTGCACCATCGTATGGAGATAGGGGCTTTGTTAGCCTTTAATGCGCTGCTCAACCAGCTTTATGACCCAGCGGTGCGTATTGTGGACTTCAACGTGACGGTGCAGTGGACCATTGCGGCCATGGAACGGGTTTTCGAGACGCTGGATACCCGGCCGGAAATAACCGATGCGCCCGATGCCAAGCCGCTTACCAATATGCGCGGCGAGGTGGAGTTCGACCATGTTACCTTTGGATATGAGCGCGACCACCCCGTTCTGCACGACATCTGCTTGAAAGTGGCGCCGGGTGAGGTTGTGGCCATTGTAGGGCCTTCTGGCTCTGGAAAAACCACGTTGGTCAACCTTATCGCACGTTTTTACGAGGTCCCTCCGGGGCACGGCACCATTCGCATTGACGGTGTGGATATCCGGAAGGTCAAACTCGAATCGATACGAAGACAGATAAGCATCGTGAGTCAAGAGAGCCTGCTGTTCTCTGTGTCTCTTAAAGAGAACATCAAGTACGGCTATCACGATGCCACCGATTGGCAGATCATGCAGGCGGCAAAAATGGCCGATCTGCATGAGTTCATTCTCACACTGCCTCAGGCCTACGACACAAAGATCGGCGAGGAGGGCATTAAGCTGTCGGTGGGGCAGAAGCAACGCATGGCCATTGCACGGGCCGCGCTTACCAATCCACGCATTCTCATTCTGGATGATGCCACCTCTGCCCTAGATAGCAAGACCGAGGCCAACGTCCAGGCCGCTCTGGAGCGCCTGATGAAGGGAAGAACGAGCTTTGTGATCACCCACCGGCTTTCTACCATCATGAACGCCGATAAGATCGTGGTGCTCGATCAGGGGCGCATTGTGGATATCGGGACACATGCGGAGCTGGTGAGCCGGCCTGGGGTGTACCAAAATCTCTATAACGAGCAGTTCCGCGCCGCTCATGAACAGGATTCAGGCATACAGGCCCTGTTGGCCTAGCCAGTTGTTTGGGGCAGCTTGACAAAGCTGCCCCAATGGTTTAGAGGATAGGAAGCCAGACGGTCATCGGGCCGGCCTCTCGGTTTGCCCAAGCATAGTAGGGAATGGCCGTGATCGTCACAAGATGCGATGTTTCGTAGGGCCGATAAGGGACATACAGCTTCCCCGCCCACCGTTCTCTGTTTAATGCTACTCCCCGACCGATTAACACCGTAACCCCGTTAAGTAGATCAGGACGATGTTCCGGTGTGAAAGTCGTGTCATGGGGAAGCAGAATATCCCACGGGTCTGTGTTTGGATGGTCGCTCTGTTCCAGGCAGTAGACGACCGGCCCTCGCACGAGCGCCACTTTTTGGTAGTGATTCTGCACATGGGGATGGCTTTGAGTCCACTCTATGGGCATGGGCAGTTCCAAACGGATCGTTGCGGGTGCGCCGTTTAGGGTCACTTTCGCGTAGCTGCCGGGGGTGGGAAGGGCGGTTTCGGCGGAGGCATCTCCGTTGCAAAGGAGGGTAGCTTCTGTTGCCCATTGGGGAATGCGTAGGAAGAGAGCTGTCGTGTGTGCGGGGGCGCTCAACACCTCAATTTCGATAAGCCCCTCCCAAGGATAGTTTGTGTTCACCCGCAGGTGAACGTCTCCTTCTGGGGTTGGAAAGCGGATTTCGCTTTGCGCATAGAGATGAAGATAGAGTTGGTTTTGGCGATTTGTGCTGGCGAAGTAGCCAGGTAAAGAGGCCAGCAGGCGAGCGATGTTGGGGGGGCAGCAGGCGCAGCCAAACCATTTTTGACGCCGATGGCCGCCCCGATCGGCAAGAGGATTCGGGTAAAAATAGTGCTCGCCGTCGAGCGAGATGCCGGACAGAACCCCGTTGTAGAGGGCGCGTTCCATGATGTCGGCGTAGATGGGGTCGCCTTTGAGATGGAGCAGGCGATAGCACCACATAACTAGGGCGATATTGGCGCAGGTTTCTGCATAGGCCCGATCATCGGGCAGCTCATAAGGGGCACCAAAGGCCTCTCCTTCGTAGCGAGAACCTACTCCGCCGGTGATATAGAGTTTATGCTGTACGAGGTCTTGCCAGAGGGCATCGAGTGCCGCAAGATAGGCTTGATCGCCCGTTTCAAGCACGATATCGGTTGCTCCTGAAGCTAAATAGAGATGGCGAACGGCGTGCCCGACGAACTCTCTCTGTTCCACAAAAGGCAGATGGTCTTGATGGTAAGGGCTGCCTCCGAGAACGCCCCTGCCACGCGCCTCGACCATGCATCGCGCGAGTTCGAGGTAACGTGCCTCCCCGGTTGTGCGCGCAAGCTCCACGAGCGCCATTTCGGCTTCGGGATGTCCACAAGCTCCGGGCCGACCGTTTGGGCCAAACTTAGTGTAGAGCAGATCGGCATAGCGCTTGGCTACATCGAGGAGGTTAGTTCGGCCGGTAGCGCGATAGTGGGCCACGGCGGCTTGAAAGAGATGGCCGGCGCAGTAGATTTCATGCATGTCGCGGAGATTGGCGAAGCGGTCTTTGGCACGGTCGAACATGAAGTAGGTGTTGAGATAGCCATCGGGCTGTTGGGCGGCGGCGATTTCGGCGATGATGGCCTCCATCTGATCTTCGAGGTTAGCATCCGGCTCGTAACCGATGGCGTAGGCGATAGCTTCAAGCAGTTTATAGACGTCGGAGTCGTTGAAGTAGATTCCTTGAAAATCGATCTGTTTTTTGCCGGAGGCACGTCGAAAGTTATCTATACGTCCGGTCTCTTCGCAGCGTTGGATTTGAGAGGGAAGCGTTACCGAACGATTGGTTTGCAGGCGTGGTGCCCAGAATCGGTCTTTCAACCGAACCGCCTGCAGAGGCAGAGGCTGCATAGAGGCGAAAGGGCTTTGAGCGAGGGCGATCACAGGCCCTCGAGGCTGAGCCGACATGGTTTGTCTCCCGTTAAGATGCAAAGCTGGAAAAGTTTATTTCAAAGGCTTCGTTATTGAGGGTGCCTTTTCATCTATACTTCGGCAGAGGTGCATCCGATTCCTACCGCTGTGCTAAGAGCGAAACCCCGGTAGAGCCTCCTCTTCAAATTCAAATAGGCTCGCCTGGAGGGAGTCGTCTGACGGTTTTTGACGGCATGCTCTCTGTCGTTCAACCAGTTTTGCTATAAGTCTTTCGTCCCCATCTGTTACGTGTTGGGCGAGAGCGTAAAGGTCGAGTAAGTTGAGGAGTTCCGCGGTTATCGGGCGCTTTTCATCCCAAAAGATCAGGGAAGAGAAAAACTCCCATGCCGGCTCGGATTGCAGTAGGGTGTGAAGAGCACGACACTCCGCTTCGGTGTCGCAAGGAAAGAAGTAGCAGGTGTCGTCGAATACAACAGGACGGTTATCGTGAGGAGAAACGGGAACGAAATGGAGCTTTTTATACAGGCCGGATATGGCTACTTTCCATGGTGTGAAGGAGTAGGGGCCCAATCCGAAAAGGGAAAAGCGGGGACGCAAACGATAGATGCTGCTCTTTCTTGCGTCTAGAAGGTGGGCGTGTGCAAGAAGGTAGTTCCAGGCTTTAGGGGCGCTAATGCTCAGCTGAACCGGATCGTCGGCAAGAGACTGATGCGGAATAAAGAGCCATCGGCTAGGCTCCTTATGGTTGGCAAGATCGGAGCTTTTTAGGAGGGGAAAGAGGTGTTCTGGCTCGATATCTACGGTTTCCCCTAACTTGTTGATGAAACGCCCCTCGTGTGTGCGCAGCTCAAAGACGCCGGCGCAGTCGTGTTTGATGCCTGAACGCCAGCCCGATGGGCATTTCGCACGCAGATGCTGCCACTTTTCGTAGGTTGAAATGTCGGCGATAATGAGATTATCGCGTAGGCCACAGATGCGTTCTAGGCGCTCCCCATCAAGGGAGGAGAACACCCTCCATTCTTTAGAACGGCCTTTTGGGGCCAGTTCTAAAAACAGAAGGCAAGCGGAAACAGAGATTCCAAAGACCTTCTGCGCATCGAGAAGATAGACTTCCGCCGAGGCCACGGGCAGCTCTTGTTGGAAAGCATACTTAAGTACTTTACGCGCTACCGCCGTTTTACACAGCATGGCGATAATGGCATGTTTGTTTGTAAGACATTCGACGCATCGGCGCAAAATCCACTCGGAGATATCGAAGTTGCTTTTGCCGGTTAGGGCATGTATACCGGCGAAATTATCGCGATTCTGCTTAGGAGGTAGATTGTTGATGTTGTAGATTCCAAGCTCCGAATTGGTGACCCAAGGTGGGTTGCCGATAACCAAAATCGGCTCGGGCAGGCGTTCGACAATATCTTGCCAGGGTACGGTAAAGAAGTCTGCTTGCTGAACCTCAAAGGGAACCTTCCAGGCACATAGTCTGCTCCGCGTTTTCTCCACATGATTTGGGTTAATATCGGTGCCGAGCACATACTGGAGATGGGCGAATGTCTCTAAACAGGCTTGTAGAAAAGTACCTTCTCCGCAGGTGGGTTCAAGAACGGTCGCGGGTTCCAAGCCTTTTCGTGCGAGGCAATGGCAAACTTTCCGCGCGAGGTCTAGAGGCGTTTGGAAATCGCCAAATACAATTTTGTGGCTGGTGTTCTCCATATGAATACTATTTTAGCCTTTCGATTTCGGGAAGGGTCCCGGCCAGGTCTATGAGACGACCGAACTGTAGTCTCCATTGGAGTGCATTGGAGATGGTGAGATAGCCAAGCAAAGGAGGGTTTTGAAGTACTTCCTCTGCAAGCTGTGAGGCCTCTGAGTCGTTGAGTGGTAAACGCCTTTTCTTGAAGAAAGCAATGATATCGTCTTTGCTTCCATTGTTTTCGAGTATTTTAAATAACCCTGAGGTAGTCTGGTAGTCTCCGGTTCGCTCACGACCGACAAAGATAACAGGAGATATACTTAAGCGTCCCATGTCCTCTGCATCTGTCTTTTCATAAACAAAGATGAGCAAGGAGTGGTTGAGGCCATATATCTTTTCTCGCGCAGAGGTAAAAAGGGCACGAAGATTGTGGTTGCTTAATGCTCGTCAGTTTTATATCAACATTAAGGTCTGGAAAGTCTATCCCTGTAGCAGAATTGCCTTCGACAAAATGATACCTTTCACGCAGGTAGCTTCGGAAACGTTGTTCAAAATAGGAGCCGAGAGCCTTTCCGTCTGTTACCCCGAAAAGAAGGGGGTCGGCAGTTTGTGTCAGGATATCGGCAAATTGTGTTGCCTCCCTTTTTTAATGCCGAAAGTGTTAGTTGCACCTTGCCCATAGTAACCTTCTTTACGTTGGGTGTTGTCGGTTCACCCTTCGCGCATCTTATCCGGGTCAAGACCGTATTGCTGGCAGAACTGACGATAGGCGAATGGAGAGATTTCGGAGGGTTTGATCTCGCTGCGCCCGCCCCAAAACACATTGGTATAACTTACGGGAATGCCGATCGATTCGAGGTGGCGATCTATGGCAGCTTTATGGGCCAGAAGGCGCTCTTTATCGAGTCCGTGGGCCACACCCATGATATTGACGTTACCGAATTCGGGGCCGCCTTCGCGCCAATAGGCATGCGTCATGATGTGGAAGCTACCCACATGGCGTCCGGCCTCTAGCACCTTTTCGGGAGGGACCGCCCAGTGGAAGAGGGCATTGTAGCGGGTAACAAGGCGCTCACCTTCGGGATTAGGCTTAGCGTGTTCAAGAAAGGTGGAGAAGCGCCCGATGACGCCCTTTCGATTGAGCTGATGGGCGATTTCATAGAAGGTCTCGAGGGGAAGGCCGGCCTCCTGGGCGCGTGCTTTCCACAGATCACGACAAAGTTCCGAAGGGGTGAATTCCCGCTTAAGCGGGATGAGCACACGCCATTCAAGCTCTGTTAGCTCGGTGATGGTGGTGTAGATGGGGTCGGCGAGGACGGAAGAGCGGCTGCCGATGGGCAGATTTTTGCGACGCACATGCCCTACTCCGAGCACAAACAGGCATTTGGCAGGCATAAGGCGAAAGTGGGTTGCCCCTACCTGGTCGGCGAGGAAGCGAGCGTGTTTTTCAAGTGAGTAGCCCTGAGGCACTTTGAGGGTCGTCCAAAGACGGTAGGCCGACCCGGTGGTAGCTACATCGGTTGAGCGAATAACCACGTGGCCTGAAAACGGATCGCGTTGAAACATGAAGTCGAAGGCCTCATCCAAGCGCTCGAGGGGAACCTGCCAGGCCACGAGGGCGCCCTGAGCGAGATTAGTCGCAAGCAGGGTCTGCCGGATGCGCCGAATAACTCCCGCCTCAAGCATAGCGCGCACGCGCTCGATGACGGTTTCTATGGGCAGTGCCGCTCTCTCTGCGATGGCTCCAAACGGGTCTTCTTGAAAACCCTGAAGCTGATCTTCGGAAACGGCGAGTATGGCGGCGTTGATAGGGTCGTCCACTCTTGTGGGTAAAACGGCTGAATGCATAATAGGATTATCGCCTCTTTTTCTCTATTTGTGTATCCTAGTAAGTCCTACAGGCGGTGTCGGGCATTTGGTTCCTCAATTGTTGGAGTTGTGCGCGATATTCGGGTGTATCCATAGCGTCAAGCCGCATAACAATGGCGTGCTCGGCGTTGTCGGTATAGTAGTGTGGACGAAGGGTATAGGGGCGGAAACCGTATTTAGCATAGAGATTCTGTGCGATGAGGTTGCTCTGGCGCACCTCAAGCGTGGCGTAATGGGCTTTGCGTCGCAAGGCCTCTTCCAACAGCGCACAGAGGAGGCGCTCACCGATCTTTTGCCCGCGCCATTCAGGGGAAACGGCCAGAATAGAGATATGTGCTTCCCCCAGAAGCACGGTTTCCCCGCCGAAGCCCACGATGCGGTCGGCGATTTTCGCAACGAGGTAGCAGGAGGCCAAGTTGGTTAGCTCCGCATGAAAAACGGCACGCTCCCATGGGGTTGAAAAGCAGAGCCTGTCAATGCGCATGACATCGTCAAGATGGCAAGCGCGCATCCGCTCTATCGCAATGGGGTTCCACATACGTTCCGCCTTATGCCGTCGAAAGGAGTTGCAAACAGTGTAGCACTCTGAATGAGGAAAGATCAACGAGGCGCACGTGCTGTAGAGAACGTCGTCTGCCGAGCAAATACCAAAAAACCGATTGACAATACCTCTATATGTAGTTTATAATTCTGCAAGTGTTTGCAGATTGCCTCGATCCGTGCTAACATCTAGCCGCCAGGTGCGGCGGATGGTTCGGGTGAGAGGTGACATAAGGGGACAGATAACGGAACACGAAGGAGGTTATGATCTCGCCGCTATGACAAAAAAACACCCATTTCGCAGCCCGGAGGCTACGTCGCTTGGCCGCTTGCTTGTGTTGATCCTCCTCGTTCTGCTCGGCTCAATGAGGCCGGCATGGGCGAGTGAGGCCGTGAGCCTTCCAAGTTTTACCTCCCAAGAGACGACGATAGTCTTCATCGCGTTGTTGTCCGGCGTCATTTCGCTGCTGGCCGGAGGCTATTGGTATCGCTCGGTGGTGCGAATGAGCCCAGGCACAGAGCGGATGGAGGAGGTCGGGCGCGCCATTCGAGACGGGGCTTTAGCCTACTTAACACGCCAGATCAAAACGATGTCGGTGCTTGTGGTCATAATTGCTATTGGGCTTTTTCTGCTCTATCAGGGGCAGAAGGCGCTGGGATATGACTTGGCAGACGCGATAGGAGTTGCCTTGTTCTTTGTTATTGGTGTTTCGGCCTCCTACGGTGCCGGCTTCATCGGCATGAAGATGGCCACAACGGCGAATCAGCGTACGGCTAATCAGGCAAGAAGCACGTTTCGAGGTGCCTTGGAAACGGCTTTCAGGGCCGGAGCGGTCTCCGGCATGTTCACCGTGGGGCTTGGATTGATCGGGGCCTGTTTGGTGTTTCTCATCTTCAAGCAGAAGGCGATGCTGGTGCTGGTTGGCTTCGGCTTCGGCGGCTCGTTGGCGGCCCTGTTTATGCGCGTTGGCGGCGGCATCTACACCAAAGCTGCCGATGTGGGGGCCGACCTGGTGGGCAAAGTAGAGGCTGGTATTCCCGAAGACGACCCACGCAACCCGGCCACCATTGCCGACAATGTGGGGGATAACGTGGGAGACTGTGCGGGCATGGCGGCGGATGTCTTTGAGAGCTATGAGGTCACTTTGGTAGCCGCCATTATCTTGGGGGCCGCGATCATCTCGCCGGAGTACTGGAGTGCCGACGCCACCATGCGCCATAGTGCCCTCATGTTGGTAATGTACCCTCTCCTCGTGCGTGCCGCAGGCGTTTTTGCATCCATCATCGGCGTGCTGGCCGTGAAAGGGGAAGACCGGGAAGACCTAGACCCCATGCAGCCCATCAATCGGGGCTTTTGGGTGTCTACCATAGCGGCAACCATCCTCTTTGGGTTGGCCTCCTATCTCTACTTCGATCGCTTCAATCCAACGCACACCGTGGCTGTTCCCACCGAACAGGCAGCCCAACAGTACACCTGGGTGCCGTTTTTCTTATGCACCTTTGTGGGCATTCTGCTGGCCATCGCCATCGGCTGGCTCACAGAGTACTTCACCTCAACAGAAAAGAAACCGGTCACCGAAATCGCCTATCAGTCGCGCACGGGGCCGGCCACAATGATCATTTCGGGGTTTTCTTTCGGCATGGAAAGCTCCGTATGGGCTGTAATTGCCATTGCGGTGACCCTGGTGTTGGCGCTCATCATCTTTTCAGGTAACGCGCTTTTGGCCGGATATGGCATCTCCTTGGCCGGTTTAGGCTTGCTGACAACGACGGGCTACATTCTGGCAATGGATACGTTCGGGCCTATCACCGATAACGCCAACGGCATCTTTGAGATGTCGGGAGTGTTGGAGGAGGATAGGGCTTCCGGCCGTTTTGCCGGCATCGAGGGCCTTTCGGGCGACCGCATTGTTGGCCGTCTCGATG